>Ga0123354_10017251_pt1 | contig 11314 bp, 9 predicted proteins | sample TergutLab28metaG_2_FD_97872 | JGI IMG/M metagenome (GOLD analysis project Ga0123354, IMG submission 97872) | Labiotermes labralis P4 segment gut microbial communities from Petit-Saut dam, French Guiana - Lab288 P4 | ecosystem: Host-associated > Arthropoda: Insects > Digestive system > Gut ... | reverse complement strand
GCTGCTGTATCAGCAGGGAGCATGCGCCATTACAAAAGCCATATCCGAGGTCGATTGGAGAAGGTACGGGCTTGAACAAAGAGGCGGAAAAGGTATCCCCTTCGGCCCTGCAATAATATTGGTGCATGTTGCGTCCACAAAGGTTCCTTTCACATCTGAAGGGAAAGAAGCGGTCGCATCCTTTGCCGAACTGCAGGCTGAGATAGAACAAGCTCTCAGGCTGTGCGCCAGGAACTTAAAGAGCCACCTGAACAAGATGGAAAGGAAGTCAAAGACCAGCGCGAAGTTCGAGATCGTTCAGAAACTCATCCCTGCAATGGCAAAGAAGTCCTCGGAGATGCTCAACAGGCCCATGCCGGACCTGAGCAAGATCATCAGCAAGATCATGAATGTCGTGTGGGTGGAAGCGAGCGCAAAGAAGGATGGTCAAAAGACACTCGTCGTCAAGTATACCATATACAACTACACCTCACAGGAGCGAACCATAGGGCTCCACACGCGGCTCCCGAAAGAATGCGTCAACCTTACTCTTTTCACGAACCCGTATTTCGTCAACAACATGACCGACGACGGGAAAGTGATGTGGGAGATCAAGAACATTCAGCCCATCACCTCTCTCACGATATCGTTCGAACTGACAGGAGAAATGGCAGATACATTCGATGCCGAGGACATCTATGTCTCGGGCATCAACCCTATCGTGGTAATGGGCGCCGAAGCGCTTCCGGGTGACTGGGGGATCAAAGGGCTGGAGATAATAGAGAGCGACGAGAACATTCCTGCTGAGGAGGAAGAAGAGATAGAGGAGGTGGAAGATCTTGGCGACGAATGAGCGGCAAAAAACTGCAATGAACAGTCTGACATCTATCGTGGAGAACATATACGATCAGCTTAACACCGGGAACGTACCCGCAATGGCGCTTCCGCTCAGATCGAAAAAGAATATTGAATTCGATAATCAGCACAGCGTTTGGAAATACGGGGACCTTCAGACCACCCGCACATCAAAAACGGTGCAGGGTGCACAGATGCTGCTAAGGACGATCTTCACGGCGGAATTCATAAACAGCATGATACGGGACAACAAGTCATCCACTCTAAGGGAGATGTACTACATATCCGAGGGCTGGGAGAACGCAAAGTTCAACAGCCAGGATGAGAGCAACCTTCTTGCAGAAGACCTTGAGATCATTTCAAGGTGCATGAGGGAGGATTTTAACCTGAGGCCGGAGGAGAGCGGCGCCCACATGTATGGGAATATAGACGTCAGCACCCCTACGAACAAGGGAATGAAGAAGTTCAACTGTATTGATGATGTTTCCGTGAAAACAGGCTTTGCCGTTCCTTACAACGTGGAGGAAGAGAACTTCGAGATCGGCAAAACTGACGCAAAGTTCATTATGGCGATCGAGACCGGCGGTATGTTCGCAAGGCTCATCGAGAACGGGTTTGCAGAGAGGCACGGAGGGATCCTCGTACACCTAAGCGGACAGCCGGCCAGAAGCACGAGGCGTCTGATAAAAAGGCTGAATGAAGAAAAAGGGCTCCCTGTTACTGTGTTCACTGACGGTGACCCGTGGTCCTTCAGGATATTCGCGTCCGTTGCATACGGCGCGATAAAGACCGCCCACATCTCGGAATACCTTGCCACGCCGACAGCGCAGTTCATAGGGATCACCGCATCAGACATCCTAAATTACAAACTGCCCACTGACAAACTGTCAGACAAAGACATCGGTGCCCTTCACGCCGAGCTTACCGACCCAAGATTCGCTGACCCTTTCTGGGTCGGCGAGATACAGGCAATGCTGGAAATGAAGAAAAAGTCCGAACAGCAGGCGCTGGCAAAGTACGGTCTCGATTACGTCACGGATACGTACCTTCCGGAGAAGCTCGGCGAGCTTGGGATCCTGTAAGCCTTATCTGGATGCCTGGATGAACCTGTTTATTACGAACAGCTTGTCCATACTGGCAAGGAACGGGCCCAGCCTCGGGCCTGCATCCTGTCCTATCAGCACCCGATAGATCGATTTGAATCCTGCTTTCAGCCCGATAGCGGACTCCTTTCCGGTCTCGGATATAATATGGCCTATCGTATCGGCGTCCCAGTTGGCCTCGTTCATCCTTTCCACCAGTTTCTGGAAGAATGCCTTGTCGCCCATGGTGAGATTTATGCCCGGCGGGATCGCCTGGTACACAAAGAACTTCACCTGGTCCGGCGCGAATCCGTTGAGCCAATACCTTGCGCAGTCCACTCTTTTTCTGAGCCTTTTGATGTCCTCATCGTTCGCCCCGCTGAGGTCTACGGTCCTGCCGAGTATCTCAAGCACGCCTTCAAAAGTATCCGTCATCTGCACAACGTTGACAAGGTGCCTGTACGGTACCTGCAGAGGCAGCTCTTTCGGAACATGATTATGCTGCGCGATCTCATACGCGCGGATGGAGTTCTCTTCAGAATCGGTGAACTCGCCGGAGAAGTACAGCCTCTCCATCCTGTCATACTCATCGGCCATGTCGAGGACCCCCATTCCCGGGTCATAGTCGATGGCTTTGCTGGGATTTACTCTAAGGAACAGATAATTGACAAGCTCCGGAGGGGTCATGTTGATAGCATCCTCTCCTGTGATGGACGACCCTGTGGATTTATGCATCTGGCCTATGCCTTTCAGCTGAACGAACTCGTATGGGATAGGATAGGGTGCTTTGCAGCCGTATATTTCCTCTGCGATCCTTTTTCCCGTGTCGTATGATCCTCCAGCAGCTGCGTGGTCCTTGCCATATGGTTCGGCAGATGTTCCGAAGATCATCCACTTTGCAGGCCATTCCAGCCTCCAGGCGAGTTTTCCTTCCCACTTTGTTATGTCTGCCGTGCCGTGGTATCCGCACGTGCACTTGTATTCCACCGTGGGATAAGAGTACGTTTCGAATATCGGGTTGGTGAATCTTCCGCAGCATTTACACAATGGATTGTACGGGGCATAGCTTTCTTTTTCTTCTTTCCCCGAAACCTCATGCAGTATCCTGATGATCTCTTTCCTTTTCTTGAAGCAAATATCGGTGGCTTCAGCGAAAATGCCTTTCGCATAAAGCTCATGGGTCCACAGCACTTCGCAATTCACATCCAGCGACCTCATGGAGTCCAGGAAGGGCTGAGCGAAGTGGTGCGCGAAGTTGTTGTGCTTACCGCACGGGCAGGGTATCTCCGACAGGGGCCTTCCAAGATGGTCATCATATGATTTGGGCAGGAAGTCGGACCGTTTCCTCAGGGAGTCGGCTGAATCGATCAAATAGATCATGCGTACGTCTTTGCCCATCCCCTCTATCGTGCTTCTCACCGATTCTCCCGTGATCGCTTCCCTCAGGCTCCCTACGTGGATCGTCCCGGAGGGGCTGATGCCTGTTGCGATCAGCGGTTTCTCACATGTATCGGCGATCTCCTTTGCTACTACATCTGCCCAGTGCATTGTATCAACGGCTTGTAACATGCCGCTTATAAAAGAGTTTTCGGTCATCTGACGCGGATTTTCCCGTATACGCAGTACGCAGAATAGCCAGCGTTTCTCGCCGAAACCTCTTGCTGCGGGAGGGCGTCAAGACTTACCGAAAACGGTTGCCAGGCGCGGTAGTTATTTATATCAATTCTGGGTTCCTTTAGTAATGGCAAAGAAAAACGAGGGCGGTTTCGCATCATCTGCCGGGCTCATGAGGTATTTCGATACTGAGGATGACAAAGGAATTAAGATCAACCCCCGGCTGGTCATCGCTGTCGCCATAGCTTTCACGGCTTTGATATTGCTCTTGCCTGTATTATTCCCGGTTTGAACATACTTCTTTGTGTTCACAACCATGGTTCCGTGTTTTACTGCTTAAGCCATTTTACAGTGGGGATACTTCTTCGCGAAAGCCCACACGAACAGCGGGGGCGCTATGATCGTCGTGGCTACAGCCATAATAATGATCGCTCCATAGATATCCGATGACAACCCGCCTGATGCCAGACCTATTGCCGCAATGATTATCGCAACCTCTCCGCGAGGCACCATACCGAATCCGATGATATTTCTGGATTCTTTTGACATGTTCTTGTCACTCAGCTTTGCGCCATAGCTGCACCCGAAGTACTTTGTCGCTATCGCTATCAATATCACAACAGCCGATAACATCAACACGGGCCAGCTGGCGAGGCTCCAAATATCCACCTTCATACCCACATTCAGGAAAAAGAACGGTATGAGCAGTGCGGTGATGGATTCTATCTTCTCTTCCAGTTTCCATTCCTGCGTGCACTCCGCGAGCAGCATCCCGCCCAGGAATGCACCGATTATCGCTGCCAATCCTATCAGTTCCGCGAACCAAGAGAACCCAAGACAAACCGCTATCGCCAATAAAAGGGCATAGACACCGGCATTTGACCTTGTGTTTCCTGCCGATCTCTTTTCTTTCCTCTTGATAAAATATTCATTTATCTTCGGAACGACCCACAATGCGGCCGCAATAGATAAGACAACAAATGCCAGAGCTTCGACCGCAATAAGGGAAATGTTCGTTACCGATATCTCCCCATACATGGTCATCCCCACAACGATCGCAAGGACCACCATTCCCTCCACATCATCGATGACCGCCGCGCCGATGATTATCTTCGCCTCTTTAGTGTCAAGGACCTTCATGTCCTTGATCACGCGTGCAGTAATGCCCACGCTCGTCGCGACCAAAGCCGCGCCCATGAACAAAGCATGATGGATGTTGCCGTTGTACAGCAGCATCAGCGCAACCCCCGCTACGAGAGGGATTATCACTCCCATGGTCGCGACCGTCATTGCCGCTTTGCCGACTGACAGTAATTCTTTCACTTTTGTCGAGAGCCCTATTGAAAAAAGAAGGAACACCACTCCCAATTCGGAGAACAGTGTCAGAATGTCATAATTTTGGCTCGTGCCGCTTCCCATATCGATATCCAACATACCGAGGAAGGACCAGTCATCAATGACAAGATTGGCGATGATAATGCCTACCACTATCTCTCCGATCAGCCCGGGCACTCCGAAATGAGAAAAGACCTTGGAACCTATGGCGGCCAGAATGAACAGTACCACCAACATTAGTAATATGGAACCAAAATCCATGGGCTGAGATACAATTCAATGTTTATAACGGTGATTTATGAAGTTGTGCATAAAGAGAAAAAGATAAGGGGTTTTTTAAAAGTTTTAATCGACTCTGAAGTTAAAATACGGATCCGGTTTACCGGCTGATCTCCTTCCTTCGTGTCCGGATGAAGTACATGATATGTTCTCTTCTTTGACCGGTATCCTCATCGGCCTGAAAATGTGATCATGTGCCTCGAGCCCGTCTTCGGGAATCGTCCTTTGCCAATCCTGAGCAAGTTCCAGCATCAGATCGTCGCTCATACGCAGGCCGGGGATCGTGATCTTCATTAGGTCTGCGACCTCATCAAAGATCTCTATCTGTGCCGGTACGCCTGCAACGGTTTCCGTTTCCTCTTCCGCAACTATTTCGGGTACGATCTCGACAACCGGTTCTGTCACGTCAGCAACTACCTCGGTTACTATCTCCACGGCCGGTTCTTCTTCAACCGCGATCGTTTCGGGCATTACCTCAGCGATCGGTTCTGCTTCTTCTGCGACCACTTCTGTTGCGACCTCTATTACTGGTTCTTCTTCAACCGCAACAATTTCAGGTAAGGTCTCCACAACTGGTTCTTCTTCAACCGCAACAATTTCAGGTAAGGTCTCCACAACTGGTTCTTCTTCGACCGCAACAATTTCAGGTAAGGTCTCGACAACCGGTTCTTCTTCGACCGCAACAATTTCCGGTAAGATCTCCACAACCGGCTCTGCCTCTTCTTCTACGATCTCGAATATGACCTCAACCGCAGGCTCTTCATCGACCGTGACCACTTCGGGTATTATCTCGGCGATAGGTTCTGTTTCTTCAGCTACCGCTTCTGTTTCCATCTCGACGATCGGCTCTTCATCGACCGCAACAATTTCAGGCAAGGCTTCGACTGCGAGCTCTGCCTCTTCTACAACTGCTTCGGGCATTATCTCCGCAATCGGTTCTGTCACGTCAGCAACAATTTCGGATGCGATCTCTGCGGCGGGCTCTGCCTCTTCTACAACTGCTTCGGGTACTGTTTCTGCTTCAGACATTACGTCTTCCACAACTATTTCGGGCATTGCCTCTGCGATCGGTTCTGTCACGTCAGCAACAATTTCGGATGCGAGCTCTGCCTCTTCTTCTACTGTTTCGGGTATTATTTCTGCAACTGACTCGATGTCTTCCTCGACTGTGTCAGGCATTATCTCAGCGATCGGTTCTGTTTCTTCTTGGGTGATATCGCATATCATATCCGCAGCGGATTCGGCTTCTTCCGGAACGGAGTGACACCTGTAATCCATCGGCGGCGTTGCCATGTTCTCGGCGGCCGCTGACACAGATGTGATGGCGGTCTCGACTTCCGTGGACATTATCTCCTTGAATGATGATAGCTCGTCTGTTTCTTCATCGTCCGCCTCGGCGGGGTCGATCTGTTTGTATCCGTCCACGTATAACCCTGCAGGAACTTCCGTTACCGGTATCTTCTCATCAGATACCTCCTGCAGATCGTATTCCGGTTCCTCTCTGAACCCTCCGAAGAATATCGTCTCGTGTTCAGCCTTCACTTCAGCAGAGGAGGTCATCGCTGCTTCGTGTTCCGCTCCCATTTTGAATGACTCTTCCTCTATCGGTTCAGGAACGTCTTCGTAAGACGGCTTGAACAGCATCGGAGCAGTTTCATACTCCGTTTCGAACGAATCGTTCTTCTTGATAATTATCTCATTGAAGTCGATCTCTTCGAACTCCTCTCTTCTGAGCGCGTTTGAGAATATGTCTGCCGGCTGAACGTACATCATCGATTCCGGCTCCCGCTCAGGCATTGTTGGCATCTCGGCAGAGCTGTCGTTCTTTTCCGCGCCGACGAACCCTCCTGACATCCTCACCATTTTTGGTTCCTCGTCATCAAAGAATGCGGATTCCGGCTGAATAGTGACATAGACGTCCTGCTTCACTGGTGTGTTGTAAATTATGTACCCCTCTTTGTTGAGTTGTTTCACTGCAGGAGACACCAAGATCTCCTGCGGCCTCGCCGTCCTCCCGGGAGTCACCGCCGCATCATTTGACAAAATGAAAGTGGGGTGTCTCTGTTTGACTTCCGACTGTTTAGTGCTTTTGCTCGGTTCTTGACGGAGCATCCGCTTGAAGAATCCCTTCTGTAAGCTATCGCTGTTATTGCTTGAGCTATCACTCATGCTATCATCCCATCCGAGTAAACAATAAGGGTTGCATCATATTAAAAGTTATAGTCGCACCTTAACTCTTAACGAAAGTGACATAATCGGCTTTTCCTGTGGAGTGTATCTCTTTGAGCATTGATGTAATATTTTGGGCCTCGCCCGAGACTACCATGACCTCCAGACACTTGTGGTCCTTCAGGTGGGAATGGAGCTGCGTTTTTATCTCGTTCTCGTGTTTTGCCTGTATCAGGTTCATCCATGGGTCGCTGTGATCCTTCTTGACTATTATCAGCACCCCTTCGACTATTCCCTCCATCCCTTCAATGACCTGCGCCTCTGCTTTTGCAGCGTTGATGGCCCTTCTCACTGCCTCGCTCCTTCCTTTCAGACCGAATCTCTCTTGTATATCTTCCAGCGCTTCGACGCTTTCCTCGCTCAGGGAAATGCTCACGATCACCATGTCCTCACCTTGTTAATTTTTGAAAGATAACTCAATCATAGTTAATAACTTTATCACAATCTTTTAATAAAATTCCTTCCTCCGCTTCCATATGGAAACAACGGTTCCGTTCTTGATCTGCACGGCGGTGATATTGCTGGTGTCCTTCGTCGCAGCCTATTCACCAATGGCCATCCGATGTACGGATAAGCAGATGCACATAATGATCGCTTTCAGCGCCGGTGTCTTTCTGGGGATATTGTTCCTGATACTTCTGCCGGAGGCCGTCGAGGAGAGCATGGAGGGAGGTTTCGAAGCGATACATGTTATGTATCTTGTGCTTGCGGGCTTCCTGATAATATTCGTGGTGGACTTCTTCATTAAGCATTATAAAAAACCAAAATGCGAATGCGATGAATGTCTGGACCATCACTCGCACGACATAACTTCTCTTTCTGCATTCATAGGCCTGTCCATACACGCTTGTTTGGACGGACTGGCACTTGCAGCTGCTTTCCTGATCGGGGAGACAGTAGGGTTCATGATGCTCGTTGCTCTGTGCATTCACAAAGCGGTCGAAGTGTTCTCACTCTCGTCCACTTTCATTCTGGCAGGCAACAGAAAAAAGTCCCTGATATACATGACAGCATTCTGTTTCATCGCTCCGATCACGGCGATAATCTCATACTTCGTCATCGGAGGGGTGGAGAGCAACATAACGGGCCTCGCTTTTGCATTCTCGGCAGGAGTGTTCATGTTCGTTACAATGCTGCATATGATCCCGGAAGCATTCCACAGAAGAGAGATCGACATCAAATCGCTGGCGTTCTTGCTGATCGGCCTGTTGGTCGTGATCTTCGTCGTGCTCCTGATGGGGCCGGAAGCACACTAAACTATTTGTTAACGAAAAATAGCGGTTCCGACCCAAGAATGGACGGCCGAGGAAAAGCCTTGGCTGTCCGTTCCAAATCCGCGGTCGGACCGCACACTCTTTTTTTACTGCTTTTTCAAAAAACACGGAAACCAATACCGCAAATGCAGCAAATCGACCATTTTCCTTTCATTTCGTTCGACGATTGACGTATTTTCAACGTACAGGTTTATTAAGGATAAGCGATTCAACGAATCATGGTTGATAACGAATCATCACCAGTGAACAAGATAGCCAACCCAGCTGGACTTGGCCTTCTGGCGTTCGGAATGACAACGGTATTGCTGTCCATGCACAACCTCGGGTGGTTTGGACTGGATTCAGCGATACTTTCAATGGGCATATTCTATGGCGGACTGGCTCAGATAGTCGCGGGAGCGTTCGAATTCAAAAACGGCAACACTTTCGCTGCGACCGCTTTCACATCCTATGGTTTCTTCTGGCTCACGTTCGTGACCATTAACACAGGGATGATGCCGGCAGCGGCTGCTGACAGCACGTCTCTGGGTGCGTACTTCGCGGTATGGGGCGTCCTTACGCTGTTCCTTTTCATTGGAACGCTGAAAAGCAAACGCGCACTGCAGTTGGTCTTCTTCACGGCGACGCTGCTGTTCTTCTCCGTTGCGATCAAGACTGCAAGCGGGATACCGGAACTCGCGTACGTCGCGGGAGCCATCGGAGTGATATGCGGAGGCTTTGCAATGTACACCGCATTCGGTGAGGTCCTTAACGAGCAGCACGGAAAAACAATACTGCCTCTGGGATAAACTTCCCATAAACTTTTTTTATTATTTTTATATATTATTCAACATGAATAAGGAGTGAAGTTTTAAGTAGCACGTTTTTTAATATGGTGTTACTGAAAAAATCATTTAAGATTGAGGGAATAAAATGAATAATAACAAAATATTCGCTATCGCCGCGGTAGTGATCATTGTGCTGGCGGGTTTGAGTATCGCATACGTGCTTACCCGCGATAACGGCACGGAGGGGAACACCATCATCGATGCCAGAGGAAGAGCGGTCGAGGTACCTGATGAAATCAACTCGATCCTTGCGATGAAGTCATGCTCACTGCAATTGGTATCTTTCTTTGATGCAGTAAACAAAGTCACATATCTTGACGGAACTCTCGGCGGAGGCGAAAACCTCGCCGACCCTAACCGGACGCATACCTTTGTGTTGAATGATCTGTTTAAGGACCTGCCTTCTGTCGATACCGGAAACCTTGAAAAGGTGATCGAAACAAATGTCGATATCATAATCTCCTCTGAAGTGAGTGTTTCCGCCCTTAACGAATATCAGAAAAAGACGGGCATTCCTGTTTTTGCTATAAACGCTGATGTGGAGTTCGATTCGCCTATTTTTTATGACCAGCTGCGTTCGCTCGGAAAACTGTTCGGAGAAGAGGACAGAGCGGAAGAGCTCATTGCGGGCATAGAAACCATGATCAGCGATATCTATGACAACGTCAGCCCTGTAGAGGGGATCTCCGGTTACATTTGCGGAATGAATTACTACGGAGCGGGGACATTCCTGAAGACCTCCGGCGACTACCTGCCGTTCAAATATTCTAAGCTTAACAACGTGATGCCGCCAAAGATCGGCGGACAGCCTTACGACACAGATCTAGAAACAGTCATTGAAAAGAATCCGCATATTATATTCATCGACGGCATGGGATTGGCATCGGTGAAGAGTTATTTCTCCGCACACTATGGAATGCTTAAATTAATGGCTGCCTTTTCTGAGGACGGCGGGATCTACACAACCATGATCTATAAGAACTGGGGTACGAACTGGGTCAATTTGCTGATCAACGTGTACTATGTTGCAAGCATCGTGCACAGCGACGAGTTCGAGTGGGATTTCGAAGACAAAGCAGACGAGATCATCCAGCTTTTCTACCCGGGAACAGATGTGAAATATTCCGACCTTGCGGACGCTCAGGCCGGAGAAGGATGCTTGTCGGTCGACTAAACCTCTTCATTCAAACTTTTTTAATATTCATTTCAAAAAAGGCGATTACGTGCACGACAGAACCATAGTGGACCTCGATTCAGATGAAATGTATGATCTTCATTCCGAAGATGATGAGGGGTCATCCTCGATCTTTAAGGAATACAGATCGTACATCAAAAAGAAATCCTGGTTCCTCCTGGTTTGCGTTCTCGTTCTTCTTCTCGGAGTTTTTGTGGCCGCCTATATCGGCTCAATGAAAATTTCTTTTCTTGATGTGTTGAGGTACATTTTCACACTCGACACTTCCGGACAGGGGTGGATCGTTTGGGACATACGGATGGTCCGTATCTTTGCGTGCATACTGACCGGCGTAGGCCTTGCTGTCGCCGGAGTGGTGATGCAGTGCATTTTGCGGAACCCTCTCGCCTCCCCTTATACACTGGGACTGTCCAGCGCGGCGGCGTTCGGTGCCTCGTTCGCAATAATATTTCTGCAGGCGGGAACAAGCTTCACTTCCACCGTATCGATAGATAATCCTTACATAACGACGATCAGCGCATTTCTCTTCAGCCTACTGGCGACAGCAGTGATATTGCTCCTTACAAGGGTCACAAAAGTAAGCGCGGAAACGATGGTGCTTGCAGGGATCGCGATCAGCGCTATTTTCACAGCGGGCCTGACGTT
>Ga0123354_10017249_pt1 | contig 11314 bp, 10 predicted proteins | sample TergutLab28metaG_2_FD_97872 | JGI IMG/M metagenome (GOLD analysis project Ga0123354, IMG submission 97872) | Labiotermes labralis P4 segment gut microbial communities from Petit-Saut dam, French Guiana - Lab288 P4 | ecosystem: Host-associated > Arthropoda: Insects > Digestive system > Gut ... | reverse complement strand
CTGGAGCCGTAGACGCACCCCGCCCCCCGACGTGGAGAGGGTAAAAGGAACAAGGGGATCCCCCCCCCCCCCCCCACAGAATATCAAGTTCAAACCACAGTCAGTACTAACCCCCCACAGAATACCAAGTTCAAACCGCAGTTAGTACTAACACCCCATAGTATATCAAGTTCAAACCACAGTCAGGGTCCTGACATTAACACTCATATGCCTGCCACCACTCACAGTTGGTTGAGGCACTGCCCTACAAGCCGCAAGGTCACGGGTTCAATTCCCGATGGTGTCATTGGAATTTATCATTGACATAATCCTTCAGATAACACTATGGCCCTGGGGTTGACTCAGCCTCTAATAGAAAAGAGTACCATAAATATTTCCTGGTGGGTAAAGGCGGCCGGTACGTACGGCTGACAACCTTACCACCTTCAAGTGCCGATTATCTTGAAATCTGGGCGTCTCAACCTCCTGGAACCCTCCAGGCCTGTCCAGGCCTGAAATGGGATTGTTTTACCTTTTTGCCATGCCAACACTACACTTTAACACAGTAAAGAAATTCTAATCAGATAAAGACTATCTTCTACAGAAGGATACTGCACCATGTAGCTACTTCTACCTTTCTGTCATTATATCAATAACGTTCATTAGAGTCAACATCATATTAATCAAAAAACCAAAAATTTATGTGTGGCCATAACTACCCTACAAAAAGCACAGAAATGCAACACCAACACCAATGACAACAGTAAAGATAAAATTGCACAAATCTTTACCTGAAGGCTTGCTCCACCTGTGTCTCTAAGAATACAGTGGCTGGGAGTGGACGCACTGCGCCTGACTTGATGCCCTCATTCAGGAGTTGAACGACTTCCTTCTTTTCTTCACACGTTGATTCAAAAAGAGCATCAAGCAAGATTCCGTGAAATGTTGTGTTCTTAAGGAAGACTGCCATACCTGATAGAAACAATTTTAAAAACATATATTACACTTGGAAATTCATATGTGCAAATCTGCTGCAGTGTCATGATGTGTGCAATATTAACCTCATAATCCAGAAATAAACGACTACGTATTTCCATCGCAATGCCATTAATTACAAGGTTGATTTAAATAATCAAACGATGTTTAAACCTTTATCAACCAACCCCCACATTTTGGGCACAAAAACACTATTTGCCTGTGCAATGTAAATGGCTATGATTAGATGCTGAATATTTTCAGTTATCAGGTACTAACAAAACTCCAATCCCTAATACAAAGAAGGTATAGCATTTCACAACTTTCTGCAACATGGGATACTTTTTCTGTAAGGTTTCTGAACAATGCTTCTTTTACAAACTTTGACAAACTGGCTTCTGTTGAAGGTAAGAAAATCTTGCATGCTACAGACATTGCGGAAACAATCATATAATTACATAAATTCATAAAGCAATACAGACAGCCTCTCAGACTACAACATAGATACAAAATATATGAACTGACATAATATGGACAGAATTCAGAAGATGCCATCACCATCTGAATTGCATTTTAGCAAACACTTATAAAAAGCTGTAAAAAATGAGTGACATTTTAAATCACTTGGAGAAATAAATTGTAAATGGCTTTCCTGTAAATATCGTATTTCTGAACAGTAGTTAGTGGAACCAGGATAGTGTAGTTGAAACGGCGACTAGGTTATGGGCTGGACAGTCTAGCATTTGAATCTCGGAATGGGCTAGAGATTTTTCTCTTCTTTGAAATATTCAGACCAGCTCTGAAGCCGAATCAGGCTCCTCTCTGAGGGGAAGTGGGGTTCTTTCCCAAAAGAAAAGGTCGGTGCATGAAGTTGAATACTTGCCACCATCCAGTGCTGAGATAAAACATAAGTGGAGCTAAACCTCTGCTCCCCTACACGCCTTCATGGCATAGATAGGGACAGCTATACTATTTTACACCTTTGATAGCAGTTGGCAGCATAGTTTAATAGCACATGTTATGTGCAGCATAATCTTCAGCATGCAAAATAATTATAATTAAATATAATTGACAATTATTAATATAATAAAATAATAAACATAAATATAATTAACAATTCCATAATGAAATATAATTATGGAACTGTTTAGCATCTACTTTAAATATTGATACTGGAGTGTAATGTATTTACCTAGGGGATTATTGTTTGACAGGTCAAATTTCCCAATTTCCAGGAATCGCCCATCCTTTGCAAGACAGCGCACTGATGCTTGCAGTTTCTCTTCAGCCAGAGAATTAAGTACCAGATCCACTCCTCGTCCGTCTGTCTCCACAAGTACTTGTTGCTCAAAGGTGGTGTCACGAGAATTGCAGATGTGGCGATCTGTTAACTGGGGAAACCTCTTTTTCAAGAACTCGCGTTTTTCCTTGCTGCCTACAGTTGTGAACACTGTGCAGCCCATGTGCAGCGCGATCGCAATGGAGGCCTGCCCCACCCCACCAGTACCAGCATGGATCAGCACAGAGTTTCCAGGACGCATTCGGCCGCGGACTACAAGCGCATAATAGCTCTGGGGGGAAAAAAACAAAGGGATGGATACATATATTTCTTGAAGATATTTTATGTAACAGCTGTGAAACTCCAATCAAATGTTCTTACTCAGTCACACAGAGTCATTGCTGATTACTCAGTTCATCACAAAATTCCTTGCTTTTAAGGAACACAAAAGTTCACCACTAGCTCCATGGTGTACAGTCTTCCTGGAAAAGTTTAACAATATTTAGATCATAGAGTAATTCTCATTTTATTCCACTACAAGTTTATTTCCTTGTCCCAGAAAAAAGATATTATCCCAAGCAAGTTGAAAGGAACATCACCAAACCACTTTTCCCAGGATCCATACCGCAAAAATGGTTTCTTCCTTTGTGGTCTTCCAAACATTTTGTGTGAATTTATCATTTCAATATGTGCTGCATGTCCTACCAATTTCGCTTTAATCACTTAAACAATAATGGTCAAGGAGTAAAAAATATGAAGCTCTTCTGTCTGCAGTTTTCTCTGTCATCCTGTCATTTCTTCCATGTCACATCCTTAGTTATTTCAGAGTATTCACCCAGTCATATAATTTTTAATGCACTAATCTTTATATAGTAAGAGGTCGATAACCTCATGCTCTACAACCAAGTCAGAGGACAGCCTTATTATTCAGCTACCAGTGACCCCTGACTCCATGAAATCAGCATCTACCCTACGTAAATGTGAATGACCCCACCTATCACAATGACAAAGTAAAACATGGGCTCATTGTACACAGCCTGTCTACTTACTGTGCCATATACCACAGGGACAGTGGCAGCTTCTTCTAGGGTCCAGTTACAAGGAACTTCCCACAAGAAACCTGGATCAGCAAGTACAGTTGTTGCAAGACCTCTGGCAGCAATCATGCCCATCACTCTCTTGCCTTCAGAGTTACGGCCAGAGAATTCCAGCCCGAGGATACAGTCCTGTCCAGCAAGGTCACCTGGAAGTGCATCAGGGGGTAGCTTTCCTGTTGCCAACATTATGTCTCGGAAGTTGAGCGGTGCGTAGTAAACGTGGCACAGTTCTGTGTTAGAGTTCTTCTCTGGCCTACAGAAACAACTAACATGATCATTCTGCAGGACAGAAATGAAAGCAGAAACCTACACTTATTAGGGATAACAGAATAAAGGATACAATGTAAGAACACAAACATGGAAAAGCCAGTACAATATACTCTAACTACTGGGACACACATTTACAATTATCATCCTCCTAATTTTGTCATTGTTGTGATGTTCAATTTTTTTGCAGACAGAAATTCTATATTAACAGTGCTATTCAGTATCTACCAAAACTACTGGAAACTGTGGCATGCCTAGTTATTTTGGCATTTCAGGCAAGATGCTGAATTCACACTCCCATTTTTTTAAAAAAAAAAAGTAAATCACCCATCAGTAAATTTCTATATTATTTATCAGGTATGTTAACAGGAATACTTTTATGTAGTGTAACAATACATAATTATTATATCACAATGACAAAGTGACATGAAATACAAGATCATGAAAAAAAATAAAAATAAATTGCATTACACGTAATCAAATAAGTCTTTGGGTTCTTGCCACTACAGGTATATTACTATCTATGATTAAACTTTCAATTTTAGTACCAAACTGACATTCATAGGGACAGACACACAAAAAATCTGCAGCAACTCATAATGCAATGGCTTTACCATTTCTGCATTATTCATCTATCAAGCTTTAATGCCATGATGATCCACACTGACCAAATACTATATTCAAATTTAATGTCCGTAAAGTTATTTTAACCCTTAAAGATTCACATTTTTCTCTGCAGATGGTGTTAGTGGTGTTAAATTTCAATACATGTGTTCTGGATTTATGTGTTGTCACTGTGGCCTGATCAGCCTGAGTTTATGGTTCTTTTTATGGTTTTTAATTTGCAGACTGGTCCATATTTTATTTTTGAGCTTGGTGGTTAATTTTTAATTTTTCAACAGCCATATTCCTGTTACTAGCCTTGGCCTAGACCTGTTCTCAGGTATATATTTTAACAAGTTACTGTTTCTATGGTTCCCAGCAATTCAGAAAAACTCAATATAGAGCGTCAACAAGGTTAGGTCCTTCTTTTCTGGATTAAATAGTAACACAGCCTCTTCCAAAACACTGCTTCTTTAAAAAATCGGATAACGGACAAAGTCCCAAAATATAGTACTGTGTCAGTTAACTTCAGTTATGCAGTGTTCTCTCTTTTGGACTTCTTGACCCTTAAAGATGGGACTGAGAGGTTGTCCCAAAACATAAGTAACAAATTACTACTCTATGCTGCATAATATCGCAGAAGAGCGCAGATCTAACACAGCAATTTGGGGATGCAGGCCTTGGTTTGGCTCCACATGGTCCAGTTCAGAACAGCCTGGTTCAGAGCGGTCCAGTGCAGCACTTCATACATGAATTTATGATGACCTCAAATATTTAAGCGCTAAATTTTAAAATCTCACATTGTATTCAGGTAAATACAATAACTTCACATACATAAATGAATACATGCCAGTCTTTTAAAAAAAACTTTTATTTTAACTTAAGCTGGGGGTTATGTGGGCCTATAGGGGCCCAAATCAAATTCACCATACAACATATAATGTATACCACTGACCACATATTTCATCAGGACATGTAGAACAGTTTTGGAGACGAAATGTGGACAGATATCACCTTCCAATTTTGTTTACAATTACTGTATTCAGTACTACACATACATAATCACTGTGGCCTGTTCTTAGCCTAGAAAATGCAACCAGCTCAAGAACTTTATTAGTTTATAGTTTCGGACATACCTATAGTAGGTTAGGGGTCCCTCTATCCAGCGGAGGCTGGAAAGATCTCCACGAGTGAGAGTATTGATATAGGCATGCTCCACTTGCAGTGAAGTGGAGTTGGAGTGGTTATCAAGTTTCAGATGACGGTAGCAACCCCAGACCCCTCCTCGATAAACATTCATTACAAGATCTTTCTTCAGTTGAGCAGCAAAAAATGGCAATGTCAATGAAAATGCTGGAAGCTTTGCATCCTGCAGAAATACACACCTGCAAAAAAAAGTGTTTCACCTAAATTTACATAAAAGAAGCCATAATCATAAAATAATGTAAATCAATTTCTATGAATCGTCCAATCCAAAAGACACAGTATAAAAATTTGGTAATATTAAAATGGATCTTAGAGAAGCAGCATGAGAAAGTGTGGACTGGTTTCATTGGGCTCAGGTCAATTCATCAGCTTTTGTGAATATGGTAACGAACTGTCATGGTTAATTAAAGGTATGGACAATCAAGACTAGCTGAGCAACCACAAGCTTCTGCAAGAGAATTCTGCTGCATGGGAGTTCAATAATAAAAAAAAAAATATACAAAATATTACACAAACACACACACATGTATGCACACGTGTGTGCACATGTGCGTGCAACCACGGCAGAAGCCAAGATCTGGAAGCACAAACAGTACAAATGGACATGAGTTTTATGTGAACAGCAATAAAACTCCTCAGATGACAGCAAAGTTCTGGGAAGAACCTCAGATACTGTGTTTTCTTCAAATGCTTCAATTTGTTTGGTTTGGCTAGTAACAGCTACAAATTTGTAATTGTGCTCTTTAGTTAACCGTTGAGTGTCTAAATTTGATAGCACACATTTCAACATTTTTAAATTTCTCCAGCACAACCTGAAAGTTCTGCAACATTAACTTGCTGGCAAAGCATTATTACTGAAAAGTGGAAATAAGGATATATGAAGGCAGGTGGCGACACTTCATAAAAACTTGGTGAATGATTTGAAAGAGGGGGGGGATACTCAGTTTGCATACATACATGCTATGTGGAAAACTAAATAAATCCACAAAGTGTCTAAAATTGATTAGATCTGCAACTAGGATTATTCCTTCACAGTGCCATTCATTTCTGTACACTGACCCTAGCAAGCTAACTATGGGACTTCAGGTTCTCACAGCACAGTTTCTGAAGTTTCCAGTTCCTTGGGATATTACACCATGGAGTTATCAAAATTTCCAAGAATCATAGCGCCTACATCTTCAGGATTAAGCAATCCACAAACATTTCTCGACTATGAAGATGACGGCTGTATAATTCTTTCAAACGTCAGTAACTACTTGCCATTCGACATGGCATAAGGTCACCGACGACATAAACCTTCAGGGTAACTTTAACCAGAAAAACTCTGGTTCCAGTTGTGTCCTGTTCATATAGGCATTGCCAATATGCCATTCACTTCTTCACATCTGAATAACATGAAAGGAACAGGATATAAAGAAATATATTCATGTTTGTAGCTGGTGAAAGGGGGTAGTTTTCAGCAGTACAACATTACAAACATTTCGCATACCAGTGCCAACAGATATCTCACCTCACATTGCTGCCTCCAGGTTCCTGTTTTATGCAGTTCATCAGGCCAATAACACCACACAAAGGATCTCCCTGGCAAAGTACCACAACTTTACTGCCTTCAATCTCACTCTGCTTCAGTGCATATTTGAGGTTTTCCACCCAGCTGAGGTTTTTGTCCGTCACATGGACCACAAGAGGTGTAGGAAGTTCTGCCAGCTACAGATGAAACATGACAACATCAGAGAAAGGTAACAGCCTACATAATAGACTGCAACAAACTGCCCTCATACCTATTTCTTAAATAGAGGATACAAGAAATGCTCATATTTAAAATCCCTCCAATAAAATCATTCTTATCCTTTTGAAGCCTAATGTCAACTATAGGGGTCGTACTGCAACGCTAACCTCTAAAGTTGCATTTTATATATTTATTCAACAAATATAGGTACAGAATATTTTTAAACATGGTGTATAATCTCCGTTTCTTTCTCTTCAAAATGCAGTTTGTTTCATAATTCTAATGTATTTGGTTGCTGTATTATTCACATTTTATATACAGGGTGTGCTAAAATTAAAAAAATAATTCTGGCGCCAAAAGGTTAAGTTGGTGAGCTATAAAGTAACCAGAATGAATTGGTTGAAAACAATAAAATATTATTTAAGTCTATAAAGTAGCATTGTTTTTTCCACAAATTCACCATTATTTACAACATAATGCTGAGGGTTGATGGTAACATCATGCACAATCACCAATACAGACTACACATCAAAATAAAAAAAAAATAATCTATCCATATACTTCTGACTCACCCACGTAAAATTTAAATACGCTAAACTATACACTGTAAGTCAAAATGGGAAAAATACATGGCTCCAGGAATATCAAATACAGTAAACTTCAGATTATCAAATACAATGACTCTCAGAGTATCAAATATAGTGACTTCCACAGTATGAAATACAGTGATTCTTGATAATCACACAGTCATTAACAGAGTATCAAACAAGCATTGAGTATCATATACAGTCATTAACAGAGTATCAAACAAACGATGAGTATTATATACAGTCACTAATAAAATATCAAATACAGTGAACATCAGATTATGCAAATGTAATGGCAGGTGAAGTACAAGTAAAGTCGTCTTTGTGCTTAAGCACCAAGTATAATTTAAAGCATTCTGCAGATCAATACTATCCAGAGACGAGTGACCATTGTCACACTGTGGTCCTTCATCACCTGGCAATCAGGCTCCAGTACCGATTCAAAACAGAGTTGAGGTAAAAAGGTTTAAAAAGAAGTAAAGGTCTTCCTATCATGAAGGCACAGTGGGGGAGTTGAGGTACAGCTCCACTCTTTCTTTAACCTTGGCACTAGATGGGAGGCAGGTTGTCAAGGCTGATTTCAAAAGGGAACTGAGTTGGTCCTAACAGAAACAAAATACAAAAATCTGGAACATCCAACACTGTATCACCAGCACCAGCCCAAGTAGCCATCAATCGACAGTTCTCTAAGGCAACAAACACAAAAAGATTTATATGAAATTGTAACATTACAGTCTCACCTTCCTGAGCAGAAGATATGATCGCCCATCAGCCAACTGTCTAGCTGCTAATTCCAATCCTGACTTCTTTATGACATCATCTGCAACTATCGTCCCTTCTTCCAGAAGAACAAAACCGCCTGGTTTGAGTGAATTCACCATGTTACTTATCAGACATGGGTAACTGTCAGAACTTAATATATCAGCACCAACCACCAAGTGGCAATTCTGATCCACTGGACCAGCCAGTGGATTGCGATTTGCAAACTTCACACCAAGAGGTTCTAAATTTCCAGCTTGCACATATGTTTCAGCATTTGCTGCAACTACAGTCACTTCCACCTGTGGGTCAGAATAGAAAAAGTGGAAAATTAAAAATCCTTGCACTGCACCTATTTTTCAGGACACAACAGTCATGATTCCAGACAATGGGCAAGTCACATAAGTTCATCTGCAGCTGACATTACCCATACCACTAGACAGAGCTCAATTAATGCAAGGTATGCACTATGAAGGCAACAACTTAAAGTACTTTAATCTGTAAGTTACAGAGATCTCAAATAACCTCCAAATTTACTGAATCAGACATCTTACTATGACACACAACTTTTGTTTATGAGCTTTTTCAAAACAGAAAAACACATACACTCTTTGGGTAAGATTTGTATATGAAACAGCAGCATAGATAAAAATGTGCCCCCTCATACAACTGTGGCTCACGTGACTTGAAAATAACAGGGATCCTGTACAATTGCTGGTGGCGTTACTTTCAGATTTCACAACAGGAATTCAGAATACTCCATTCTGTCAGAAAAATGAAATCCAGTTTGAAAGACTCTGCAATAAATTTCAGTATTCTGTAAGTTTAAGACTCCAATCCCATCCTCCTCCCCCCGGTTACAGGGTTTGTGGGGACCTTATCAATGCCACTGATCTGAAAGAGAGGTACATCAGTAGTGGCCACACAGGTATGCAAAGTTGTAAAGGGTTTTATACCATCCAGACAGGAATATATCTTACCACCCTGGTTAGTAATAATTGGTATCTGACAGAATCACTATCTGTTAGTGGCAGTATCTTGGTTTAAATTATGTTAATCTGTTCACAGGTAAGATCTGCACTCTTCTTGGATATCATGCAGTGTAGAGTGGTAATTTCTTACCGAAGTTTCGGGACAGCCTATTGGTGCCATCGTCTTGACCCTTGGAAATGGGAACAATAGGCTGTCCGGAAACATTGGCATGGAATTACCACTCTATGCTGCGTGATATCCCAGATGGGTACAGATTTCATCTAGATTGCAGCGTAAGCCTGAGATCACACATTGTTCACAAGTAATACAAATACCATGCACAGTGGTACAGAAACTTCTAAAGGCCAGCCATAAAACTAGTTTCTGAAGCTAATCCAGTCAAAATGAAAATTATGACCTTCCCAGAAAAGCAAAATCAGTCTCAGAGTCATAAAATAAGACATAATAAAAAATCTGAAAATGTCCAAAAAATGTATGAGTATGTTCACAATAATAATTGTTAAAAGTGAAATTCACACTGAAATTAGATCAGAAATATCCTGGATATCACCACCATTATTCTGGCCCAAAACTGGCAACACAATAGAACCCTGACTTACACTTCCTTGATCAGATTTCCCCACATTTTGAGATTAGATAAGACTGCTTACTTACACTAAGCATGGGTTCTGATTCTAGAATGTCAATAATCAAAGGTGTGAGCAGATTCTCTGCAGAGCGATCTCCAGGCACTTCTGCGACTTTCATTTTCAGTGCACCTCCAGAATTCTCTAGTGCTATCTGCAGCACCACCATCAATGCCTGTGTCCGTGCCTTACCAAATTCATCCAGTGCAGCAGACTGTAAAGTCAAATCACGAACACTTTGATAAGTATATACATTCATGTTCATGACTTTTATGTTTATGGTTCTGTGCATCGCTGATCTATATTAACAACTGTCCACCGAGACGCAACACAAAGCAGTCTATTTATTATTCTGCAGGTTCACTCTCCATGTTTCGGGTGTCAACCACACCCATCATTAGGAGTACACAAAACTGTAGCCACTGCCTACGGTACTGGTCATATTTTTTGTGCAGCTACCTCCCACCATCATGGCCAAGCTAGCTTGGAAATAACTGTATTTATGCAACACTTGGTACTTGTTATTCTGTGTGGATGACCATCCGGTATGCAGGGTGCATGCCGGATGGTCATCCACACAGAGTGACAAATACCAAGTGTTGCATACAGTTATTTCTCCTGATGATGGGCACATAGTCGCCCAAAACATGTAGAGAAAAGAAATAAACATACTAAGAACAATTGTGCACCAAGTTGGCTTTATTTACAAGATTATATAGGGATGTAAAGTCAACAAAACATAAAAAAATGTGGCACAATCCTACCTTAGACTGTGTTATGTTATCATATGGGATGAAGGTGTACTGCTCCAGTTTTGGAGGGGCTTGTGCCTGCTGCCGGCGTGGTGCCAGACTGGCTTTCATGCCTCTTAGTTCCACACCACCAGCCTTCAGAATGTTGATATTACGGTACATGTGAACTGGCACATCTAAACGAACACAACATACAAAAACAGTGATGAAGGTCAATTTTTCATTCCAGGTGTATCTACTGTAATGTCCCATTCAAAAGCAGCTAAGATACTAAACTGACAACTTCAAATTATTCTTATAGACCATAACTCTAAAACTAAACTCCGTGGCCTTAGTCCACACGCGAACTATGCCGACAGAGCGGCCGCCGCCGGTCGGCGAAGTTAGTGTCAACTTTTGCGGATAGAGGGGTGTCACGTGGTCAGCACAACGGGTCCCCACAGCCATTAATCTCTGTTTTCT
>Ga0123354_10017247_pt1 | contig 11315 bp, 11 predicted proteins | sample TergutLab28metaG_2_FD_97872 | JGI IMG/M metagenome (GOLD analysis project Ga0123354, IMG submission 97872) | Labiotermes labralis P4 segment gut microbial communities from Petit-Saut dam, French Guiana - Lab288 P4 | ecosystem: Host-associated > Arthropoda: Insects > Digestive system > Gut ... | reverse complement strand
TACTTCATGGTAAACCACTTCTTCATCCGAAACAGCGGTAAGGGCTTTCGGATCCCAGTTTACCATACGCACACCGCGATAAATTTTACCTTTTTCGTATAGATCCACAAATACATCAATTACAGACTCGTATAGATCTTCATCCATTGTAAATTTAGTGCGTGTCCAGTCGCACGAAGCCCCTAATTTTCTCAACTGTTGCAAAATAATTCCGCCGTGTTTCTCTCTCCATTCCCAAGCATATTCTAAAAACTGTTCACGGGTAAGCGAATTTTTTTCAATTCCTTTTTCTTTGAGCATTGCAACCACTTTAGCTTCAGTAGCAATGGATGCGTGGTCGGTGCCGGGCACCCACAGTGCGTTAAAGCCCAACATGCGCGCACGACGAATCAATACATCCTGAATGGTGTTGTTCAGCATGTGTCCCATGTGCAGCACTCCGGTAACGTTCGGTGGAGGAATTACTATTGTATAAGGCGGGCGTTCATCGGGAACAGAAGTAAAGAATTGGTTTTCCTCCCAGAATTTATACCACTTGTTTTCAATTTCTTTGGGATCGTACTTCGTTGGAATTTCCATCGTTTGCTATTTAAAAAAATGAGGCTGCAAAAATATTATAATTTCTAACATTCCTAATTACGCGTTTCCTTGCAGAACATTACAACATAGATATAGGATATAATAATCGGTTACTACATTTTTACGTAGGGTATATTTCAGAAAATGAATTAACCTAAAAACTACTATCTTTGCAGCCTTTATTTTTGAGTAGTAACTATTGTAATATTATTAATTTGGAAAAGAAAACATTTCTGTTCGACGGCAAAGCAAAGCAACTATATGCTACCGAAGACCCTACCTTGGTCGTGATTTTGTACAAAGATGATGTCTCCGCTTACAACGGAGTTAAAAAGTCTTTAATTCAAAATAAAGGGATTTTAAACAATAAAATTTCTGAAGTTATCTATAAAACACTTGAAGAAAAAGGGATAAAAACCCATTTCATAAAACGGATTGATGATAGAAATCAATTATGTAAGAAAATTACGGTTTTTCCTTTAGAATTTATCGTGAGAAACGTAATTGCGGGTTCTTTAGCCCGTAGATTGGATATGGAAGAAGGGATCCGCCCTAAAAATACTATTTTTGAAATCTGTTTAAAAAGCGATTTCCTTAACGACCCCTTAATTAATGAACATCATGCTGTTGCATTAAATATTATCTCCTACGAAGAACTACAACAGATTTATCATCTCTCTATGAGAATTAATGAAATTGTGACCCAACTTTTTGACAAAGCCTGCATTGACGTGATTGATATGAAGTTAGAGTTTGGGTACGATGAAAATCATAATCTTTTATTAGCCGATGAAATATCTCCCGATACAGCGCGCTTTTGGGACAAAGAAACCAAAAACAAATTAGATAGAGACAGATTTAAGCGCGATATGGGAAAATTAGAAGAATCTTATTACGAAATCTTAAAAAGATTAACTGACGAATGAAATTGCTTCGCTTTTACTTTCTTTGTTTTTTATACACGATCTTCAGTATCGCTGCTGCACAAACGCAAATTGCAAATGTTGCCGCTGATTATATTAAACTTGATCCATACGGTAATATTTACGCGGTAAAAGATGCGCAACTATCTAAATTTTCTCCAAATGGAACACTATTGTTTAATTATACAAACCATTCGCTGGGCGCCATTTCTTCTATTGATGTTTTTAACCCAATGAAAATCATGCTTTTTTACAAAGATTCCGGAATCATTCTCTTTTTAAACGAACAGCTTGCAATTATTAACACACCAATTTCATTACACGACGCTAACTATTTTACAATCGCTTTGGCGTCTTATTCTGCTGCCAATCAGATTCATCTTTACGACAACACCAATAAATATTTAATTACATTGGATTTTAATATGCGTGAAATTTCAAAAACGCCTATTAATTTCAATGCTTTTAACCCAAAAAAGATGATTGAACTGGAAGAAAAAAGTTTGGCATTTCATGATCCTGAATCGGGTGTTTATTTATTTGATAGTTTTGGAACGTTTAATAAATTAATACCCATCATTACCCACCACTCGGTTGAGGTTACTTCCGAATTAATCTATTATACCGCTCATAACGAAGTTAATCTATACAACTACAAAACAATGCGCGCTGATACAATACAACTTCCTGTTTCTAACGTTCTTCAATCGTTATTCTACAGGAATAATTGGATACTTTTATTTCAAGATAAAACTTTATGGATATATGAAAACAAAAAACAATAAAAAGTGGAATTGGATTCTTTTTTTGCTGGCAACTACGGTTTTTATTGCCATGATCTTGTATTCCAACTTTTTAATAAAAAATATTAGAGAAGAAGAACGGAGAAAGGTCAGTGTTTGGGCGGATGCCATTACGTATAAAGCCGACTTGGTTTCGAATATGGATAAATTCTTCAAAACTATTCGAATAGAAGAAGGCAAACGTGCCTCTCTATTGGCAAAAGCCATGCAAAAAGTAACGGATGCTCCTTTGAACGATGATACTAATATTCCTTTCTATTTAGATATTATCTCTTCAAATTCTACGGTACCTTCCATACTTACCGATGAAAAAGGAAATATTAATTATACGGTTAATATGGAAGGTGAGATTGCAAATTTGAAGCATATTAATGAATTGGGTGATAAAAAATCAGAATTTGATAGCATAAAATTGAATTATTATAAAAATAGTTACAATATTATTTATTATAAAGAATCAAAAATTTACTCCAATCTACGCAAAGAGATTGATAATTTGGTTGAATCTTATTTTCAGGAGATTGTAATCAATGATGCGGCTGTTCCTGTAATAGTTACAGACAGTACAATGTATGATATTATTGCTTACGGAAGAATTAATCCTGAAGATATTCAAACGCAAGAAGCTAAATCTAAATTAATTAAACATTTTCTTAATCAAAATAAGCCTATTCAAATTGATCTTCCGTATCAAGGCACGTGCTATGTGTTATATGAGGAATCTTCTATACTCATGCAACTAAGATACTATCCGATTATTCAGTTTATTATTGTAATTATCTTTGCTATTGCAGGGTATCTCATTTTTAGTTTTGCGCGACGTTCCGAGCAGAATCAGGTTTGGGTGGGAATGTCTAAAGAAACAGCACACCAATTGGGAACCCCCATATCTTCTTTGTTGGCATGGAGCGAACTCCTTAAAGAACAGGATGTTGAACCCTCCGTTATGATGGAGATTGATAAAGATGTGCATCGTTTGGAAACTATTGCGCAACGCTTCTCAAAAATTGGATCTGAACCTGAACTTGTGGTTGAAAATATTGCAACTGTAATTGAAGAATTTGTAGAGTATTTACAGTCAAGAATCTCCTCAAAAGTAACCATCAAAGTTAATCGCAATGATGTAAAAGATTTTAATTTGCCTGTTAATAAGTATCTTTTTGAATGGGTTATTGAGAATATATGCAAAAATTCAGTGGATGCCATGTGTGGAAATGGGGTAATTATTATTGATTTGATGGAAGATGCAAAACATTTTTTTGTGGACATAACCGACACCGGCAAGGGAATTTTATCTAAACAGTTTCAATTGATTTTTAAGCCGGGCTTTACTACGAAGAAAAGAGGTTGGGGTCTTGGACTTACTTTAGCACAAAGGATTATAAAACAATACCATAAAGGAAAGTTATTTGTAAAATCTTCAGTATTAGATAGAGGAACGGTAATGCGGATACAACTTAGAAAAGCATAGTTGTTTTTTATTATTTTCTTTCCAATAGCGTTACATTTTCTACATGGTGCGTGTGCGGAAACATATCTACAGGTTGTACTTTTTCAACGGTATATTTTCTGGCAAGTTCAGTAATGTCGCGGGCTTGTGTGGCAGGGTTGCAACTGATGTAAACAATTTTTGGAGGTTCCATTTCCAATAAGCGGGCAACTACAGCAGGATGCATACCGGAACGGGGCGGATCCGTAATTACCACATCGGGTTTGCCGTTGCGCTTGGTACAGTTTTGGTTCAGCACATCTTTCATGTCTCCCGCAAAAAAAACAGTATTGGAAATTCCGTTTTGTTGTGCGTTGTACTTGGCGTCTTCAATGGCAGCATCCACATATTCAATCCCAACTACTTTTTGGGCTTGCTTAGATATAAACAAAGCAATGGTGCCTGTGCCTGTATATAAGTCATACACAATATCTTTTGGGGAAATTTGCGCAAAATCGCGCGCTACTTTGTAGAGTTCCAACGCTTGCAAGCTGTTAGTTTGGAAAAATGAGAGCGGACCGATTTTGAAAAGCAACCCTTCCATTGTTTCAGAAATATGAGGCACGCCGGAATACAAAACAGGCACCAAATCGGAAATAGAATCATTTAATTTCGTGTTGATTACGTAAAATAAAGAGATGATTTGAGGAAACTTATCTTTCAAAAATGCCAATAATTCTTGGGTTTTATCATTCATTTCCGTTATAGAAAGAATTACCATGATCTCATTCTTCGTATTATTTCTGATAATCAAATTTCTCAAAATCCCTTCATGGTTTCTGATGTTATAAAAAGGGATGTTGTGCTTTATTGCAAACGCTCTCACACTGTTTCTTATTTCGTTGCTTGGTTCTGCTTGCAGAGAGCAGTGGCTAACATCCAGCACTTTATCAAACTTTCCCGGAATATGGAATCCCAATCCTCTTGTTTCCAAAATTTCTCCGGTATTGCGCAGGTGCATATCTTCATCATCCAACCAGCGTAAATGCGAAAATGTATATTCCAATTTGTTACGATATTTAAACCGGTTTAATGAAGGAATAATGGGCTGAATGGGTGGAAATTCAAATTTTCCCAAATGGCGAAAAGCATCTTCCACCTGTTTTTGTTTGTATTTCAGCTGGGTTTCATAATCCATGATTTGCCATTTGCAGCCGCCGCATAAACCGAAGTGGGCACATTCAGGTTCAATTCTATGTGGCGATTTCGTTTTAATATTGATGATGCGGGCTTCGGCATAGCCTTTTTTCTTTTTAAAAAGTTCTACATCAACCACATCGCCAGGTACAGCAAATGGAACAAATATTGTAAGACCATCTTTCTTACCAACAGCCTTTCCTTCGGCGCCGGCATCAATGATTTCAAGGTTTTCAATTTGAGGGTATTTCATAGAATTAAAGTCTATTTTTTATTAATTAGTTCGGCAAAAATAGTAATTTCCTTACTCTTCAATTCAGATAAAGTATTAGAAGGAATTATTTACCTATTTTTGCCGCCTAAAATGTTTTCATAGAAATTTGATGCCAAAAACGTTTCACATTGCTACTTTAGGTTGTAAATTAAACTACAGCGAGTCGTCGCATATTGCGCGTGAGTTGCAAGAGCAAGGTTTTGAAAATGATTCAAATCCCTATTATTACATCTTAAATACCTGTACGGTTACGGGTATAGCCGAGAAGAAAGCACGCAGCCTCATTGCGCAGTTTCATAGAAAAAACCCAAATGCCGAAATTATTGTAATCGGTTGTTTTGCCGCAAGAGATAAAGCATTTGTTGAAAAACTTCCCGGAGTTACCAAAGTGTTTGGCTCTGAGGATAAAATGAACGTTATTTCGCACCTCGTATCTCCTACCTCTCACCTCTTACCTCCTACCTCTCACCTCTCACCTCTTACCTCTCACTTCTTACCTCCTACCTCGCACCTCGCACCTCGCACCTTCTTCTCCACCTTTTCTTCGCACGAAAGAACGCGCTCTTTTTTGAAGATACAAGACGGGTGCGACTATCACTGTTCTTACTGTGCGGTGGCACGTGCGCGGGGAGAAAGTCGCAGCGATACCATCGCCCATGTGTTGGAAAATCTTGAAAAAATTGCACGCCTCAACTGTAAAGAAGTGGTCTTAACCGGCGTAAATACCGGCGATTTTGGAAGAAAAAACGGAGAAACTTTTTTGCAATTATTAAAAGAGATTGATACACGAAAACCTGTTGAGCGTGTACGCATATCCTCCATTGAGCCCAATTTGTTAACCGATGAAATTATTCAATTGGTCGCCAATTCCGGTGTGTTGATGCCACATTTTCATATTCCGCTGCAATCGGGAGCCGACAAAGTGCTGGCTGCCATGAAACGACGTTACAACACCGCGCTTTTTGAAGATAAAGTACACAAAATTAAATTGTTAATGCCCCATGCCTGCATTGCTGTGGATTTGATTTCGGGATTTCCGACAGAAACTGAAGCAGATTTTGAAGAGACTCTTTTTTTATTAAACAAATTACCAATTAGTTACTTGCATGTTTTCACCTATTCTAAACGTCCGCAAACACCTGCCGGCGAGATGAAACCTCAGGTGAAAGACAGCGTAAAAAAGGAGCGCACTAAAATATTGATACAACTTTCCGAAACCAAAAAAACTACATTTTATCAAGAGCATTTTCTTACCCAAAGAGCGGTTTTATTTGAAGATGATATAAAAAACGGTATGATTTTTGGGTTTACGGACAACTATATTCGCGTCTCCACACCTTACCAAAAGAATCTTACAAACCAAATCATTAACATACAATTAACAGAATGTAATACATTATATGCAAGAGATTTAAAGATTTAAAGATTTAAAAATTTAAATCTAAAATCGTAAATCTAAAATCGTAAATCTAAAATCGTAAATCGTAAATCGTAAATCTAAACTTATGACAATCGAACAAGCCGAACAGCAACTTATTGAAGATTTTTCCTATTTCAGCGATTGGATGGACAAGTACAACTACATCATTGAGTTGGGAAAAGAACTTCCGCTTATTGATCCGCAATATAAAACATCGCAATATCTCATTTCAGGCTGTCAATCGCAGGTGTGGCTGCAAGCGGAATTTAAGGAGGGAAAAATCATTTTCAGTTCAGACAGTGATGCCATTATCACGAAAGGAATTGTGAATCTGCTCATTAAAGTATTATCGAACCGAACGCCGGAAGAGATATTAGAAGCCAAGCTAGATTTCATTGATACGATTGGACTACGGGCGCACCTTTCTCCCACGCGCTCCAACGGACTTAACTCTATGCTAAAACAGATGAAGATGTACGCAACGGCATTGATGGGGAGGGGGTGAACTTTTGTTAGAAAAATATAAAAAAAATAATGAAATTAAAATTAAATTCAATTCATTATTATTGCAATATTTTCTTTATTTTTCGTTTAAAAAAGTGTAGCATCTTTAAAACTGAATATTCAAATTATAATGCGCACTTAAATCAATGAAAGTAATCATTACCGGCGGTGCCGGATACATCGGTTCGCACACCATTATCGATATGCTCGAAACGGGAATATTTACTCCCATTTGTGTGGATAGTTGTGAACGCTCTACCCCGGAAACCTTGAACAGAATTGAGATAATCACAGGGGTTCAGATACCGTTTTACAAAATAAACATTTGCAATAAAGAGGCTTTCTTTAGCATTTTTGAAAAGCATAAAGATATTATCGGCATTATCCACTTTGCAGCATATAAATGTGTCTCTGAATCGGTAGAAAAGCCTCTTGAGTATTACCGAAACAATCTGCAGTCGTTAGAAAATGTATTGGAAGCCTGTGTGAAGTACAGCATCCCTAATCTTATTTTTTCCTCATCTTGCTCTATTTACGGTAATGTAGAAAAATTGCCCGTAAACGAGACTACGCCGATGGGAAACCCTTTTTGTCCTTATGCTCACACCAAACAGATTGGAGAAGATATGATTAGATTCTTTTCGCAAGGACATCCGCACTTTAATGCCGTGCTTTTGCGCTACTTTAATCCGGTGGGTGCACACAGCAGCGGACTTAACGGCGAACTCTCTCCCGACAAACCCAACAATTTAATGCCGGTTATCACTCAGGTAGCCATCGGTAAGTTGAAACAACTAACCGTATTCGGAACAGATTATGCCACCCGCGACGGCTCTTGCATCCGCGATTATGTGCATGTTTCCGATATCGCCAATGCCCATATCAAAGCGCTGCAATTCCTGATAGAAAAGAGAAATAACTCTAATTGTGAGGTGTTTAATTTAGGATCAGGAAACGGAGTTTCTGTGTTGGAAATGCTTCGGGCTTTTGAAGAGATAACAGGAGTAGAACTGAATTACACGATAGGAAAAAGAAGAGCTGGAGACGTGCCGGCAGTGTACAGTGACAGTACAAGAGCCAATAAGTTACTGTATTGGCAAAGCAAAAGAACCCTCTCCGATATGGTCGAGTCTGCGTGGAAGTGGGAGCAATATTTAAAACTTCAATAATTTCTTTTTCAATTCTTTAATCATATCTTCGGTCATAGAAGCCAAATTAAATTTTGGATTCCAACCCCATTCTTGGCGGGCGCAACTGTCGTCCATACTGTTGGGCCAGGTGTTCGCAATGCTCTGTTTTAACTGATCAACTTCATACTCCATTACGAAATTAGGATAATGTTTTTTAATTTCCTTGTAAATGATTTCAGGGTCGAAACTCATTGCGGTAACATTGAAAGAATTGCGGTGCACTAAACGGGCCGGATCAACCTCCATAAGGTCAATGGCGGCATCAATGGCATCGGGCATATACATCATATCCATAAAAGTTCCTTTGTTTAATGGGCAAACAAACGTATCGCCTTTTACTGCAGCGTAATAGATTTCCACTGCGTAATCGGTGGTGCCGCCGCCGGGGAGGGTTTTGTTCGAGATCAATCCAGGATAGCGCACAGATCGGGTATCCACGCCAAAGCGTTTAAAATAGTAGTCGGAAAGTAATTCTCCTGCAACTTTGCTCACTCCATAAATCGTTTTTGGTCTTTGAATAGTATCCTGCGGCGTATTGTCTGCCGGCGTGTCAGGACCGAATGCGCCTATAGAACTTGGGGTAAAAACTGCTGCTTTAAATTCACGGGCTACTTCCAAACAGTTAATGACACTTCCCATACCGATATTCCATCCTAACATGGGGTTGGCTTCTGCCGTTGCCGACAAAATCGCTACTAAATTATAAATGGTGTCAATCTTGTGTTTTTTTACCACATCAGCGATATCTTGCGCTTGGGTGGCATCAATTTTATAGGAGGGACCTCCGGCGGCGAGTTCTTCCTCTAACGGATAGCGAAGGTCTGCTGCAACTACATGGTTGCCACCTAATTTGTTACGTAAGGCAAGCGTTAGTTCTGAACCGATTTGTCCGCTTGCGCCGATAATTAAAACATCTCTCATAAATATCTTTTTTTAAGTGTGCAAAAATATAACAAAATTTCTCTTTCTTTGCAGGTAAGATTAAAAAACATACCATTATGAAAAAAATTATTCTTTTTCTCTTCATTTGTTTCATTTTTAGCAGCGCTTTGTTTGCGCAAAAAGCTTCTCTTACAAAGGCTTATAATCTGGTTTTCGACAAAGATTTTGTGAAAGCAAAAGAGGTTATTGACTTGTGTGTTCAAGATGAAAAATTAGCGCAAAAAGTGCAAACATGGCTCTATAAAGCAAACATCTATTTCTATTTGGCAAACCAAGAATACGATGCAAAAAGAGAAAATGAAGACTATCACCCTCTTTTTCCTGATGCTGCGGAAGAATCCTTCAACGCTTTTATCAAAGCAAAAGAGATGAAAGAAAATGTGGAAGCCACCAATATGCTTTCTCCAAACGATGGATTATCAAGACTCTACGTCCCCCTCGTGGTTTATGGCGTTGATGAATTGATTGACGGTAACTTTGATGCCGCAAAACGTCTCTTGGAAAAAGCAATAATCAGCTACGAATTATTAACGCCACCTCAATTTCCATTATATGGAGAACTCTATTATTTTTACGCATATACCTTGGAAATGCTCAATGAAACTGAAATTGCCGCTGCTTTTTATAACAAAGCAATTTTTGACGGATCCAATAATGTGAATGTGTATCTTCGCCTTATTGAAAACTACAAGAAAGAAAACAACAAAGATAAAATAAAAGAGATTTTAGATGCCGGAAAAAAATCGTTGCCTAATAATCCCGCGCTTGCAGTAACTGAAATTGATTACTATTTTTTTATTGATGAAAAAGTAATTGCCCATCAATTAATGGAGCAACTGCCCCCTTCCATATTTGAAAATGCGGATTTGCTGGTAAATGTGGCTAACTTTTTTATTTTAGATACTAACTATACTGAAGCATACAATTTACTGAGGAAAGCCAATCAAATAACTCCGGATAATTTTGTTGTTCTTTATAATCTGGGCGTTTGTACCTATTATTTATCAGAAGATAATTACCAAAAAGCTAATGAGTTAGAAGTTAAAGGCGATAAAAACAATGCCTTGACCTTTAAAACAGAATCTGAAAACTTACTATTAGAGGCGCAAAACTATTTTGAACGCGTATATCTAATCGAATCTCAAGATATTAATGTTATGCTTACCCTCCGTTCGATCTATGCCCGACTGCAATCGCCTAAATATGATGAAATGGATGAAAAAATTAAAGCGATAGAAAATTAATAGTTACTATATCATAATAATATGCTTTTAAAAATTAAAAATCTGCATGTTTCTATTAAAGGAAAAGAGATTCTGAAAGGGATTAATTTAGAAGTGAAACGGGGTGAAGTGCACGCAATTATGGGACCAAACGGAACAGGAAAAAGTACCCTCGCTTCTGTCATCGCAGGTAAAGAACTCTTTGACGTTTCACAAGGAATTATTACATATAAAGATAAAAACCTCTTCGATTTAACGATTGAAGAGCGTGCGAGAGAAGGGATTTTTATAGGGTTTCAATATCCTGTGGAGATTCCGGGGGTAAGTATTACCAACTTTATGCGCACCGCGCTCAACGAAATACGACAGTATCGCGGAGAAAGCCCGCTAAATGCCATCCAATTTATGAAATTGATGGAAGAGAAGAAAAAGGTGGTAGAACTTACACAGAAACTAAGTGAACGCAGTGTAAATGAAGGATTTTCGGGTGGTGAGAAAAAACGTAACGAGATTTTTCAAATGGCAGTGCTCGAACCTGAATTGGCAATTTTAGACGAAACCGATTCAGGACTTGATATTGATGCCCTGCGAATCGTGGCAAACGGCGTGAATCAGTTGAAAACAAAAGAGAATGCTACGATTGTTATTACTCATTATCAACGACTTCTCGATTATATTGTTCCCGACGTAGTGCACGTGCTTTTTGATGGGAAAATTGTGAAATCGGGGTCAAAAGAGTTGGCATTGGAACTCGAAGAAAAAGGATATGAGTGGATTAAAAAAGAGTATGAAGATGGCAAATTCTAACTCCTCTGTTTTCCGATGCAAAAT
>Ga0123354_10017246_pt1 | contig 11315 bp, 4 predicted proteins | sample TergutLab28metaG_2_FD_97872 | JGI IMG/M metagenome (GOLD analysis project Ga0123354, IMG submission 97872) | Labiotermes labralis P4 segment gut microbial communities from Petit-Saut dam, French Guiana - Lab288 P4 | ecosystem: Host-associated > Arthropoda: Insects > Digestive system > Gut ... | reverse complement strand
CAGCCTCTAACAGAAATGAGTACCAGGAGCATTTCCTGGGGGTAAAGGCGGCCGGTGCGTAAGGCTGACAACCTACCACCATCCTGTGCCGTTGTCACGAAATCTGGGATCCTTAACTTCCTGTAACCCTCTGGGCCTGTCCAGGCCTGTAATGTGACTGCTTTACCTTTACCTTTTACCATAGACGGAACCTCAGTATTGTCACACTTTGTACGCGCAGGTAGATGTTAACAAAAATAAAGACCGCGACGAAGCTTGGAGTAAACCGTCACCAACTTTAGTAGAATGATATTTATCTATTGGGAATAATTGGAAACAGTGTCAAAAATCAATAAATCAACTCCGTTTTTACGAATGAGGCTGTGGTAGTTGAATTAATGTTTTTCATCGAAGTTATTGTGTGGAATATGTCGATAACTACTGCCTAAGGACCGACTGGTTGCAGAGTAAATGTATTTAGCAGACGTGATATTTATTTGCGGTTGAAACCGATGCTGTGGGAACTGCGACATTAAAATGTCTTTCAAGTTTTAATTAATTGATTGTCACAATTGCTCATTTAGCGTCTCTCATACCGACTTAATAATTAAACTTAAAAATATGTATTGTAAAATTATCGTCATCAGACTACCATTCACACTGTGTACTTAGGAATCTGTATCTTACCTTACAGCAAATTTGGTACGGAAAATCTTAAGGAAAGATGTTGACGTACCCGGTTAGGGTCGTGTGAACAGGTTCTGTGTCTTCGACTTGATATATTGAACTCCTTCTCAAACGAGTCGTTTAAATATAGCATCTGCGGTCATACCCTCCGACCTACTGAGTGCCTATCCCAACACCTGCTCCCATTTTCTGCCATTATTTTGCGTAAGGTTATTGTGACGCAGAATACGTAATCTGCCACTGTTAAGGACGTCTCATAGCCTGTTAACAAGCGCTATATGTGCTTCTTATTGCGTAGCAGATGTCAGACCGGATGAGGAAATTTTTGCGTTGCTTGCAGATATTATTAAGCATCTGTCTGAAAAGGGATGACTGACGTGTGAATGAAAGTTGGCGGTGTCATGCAAATTGTTGTAGAAAGGAATAGACTTCGTGCACAGGGGGAGAGGGAACAAATGGACGATCGAAGATACTACTGAAGGAAAGAACAAAAGCAAACAAAGAAACACAAACAAAAAACAAAAATTGAACCTCCTCATGAATTAAAAAAAAAATCGGTGCAAGAGACAAATAAATATTTACGTGCTGTCAGTCACATTTATCATATCTTGTAGAGTAGTGTGTGCTGAAACTGATATTTTCCGCATCTGTGCAACAGACATGCAATACACATCTTCTTCTTCTTCTACTTCTTCTTATCCTTCAATCTTTTGATTGGTTGGCAGCTTTCCATCTGGAATTATTGCAAGCCATTCTTTTTATTGCTGTGTAACTGTCAGCTCCTGTGTTTATGGAGACTTGTAATACATATATTTATTACCAACTAATTTCTCTAGTTAAAATAAACGAAATTGCTACTCCGACTTTTTACAGCCATTGAAATAGCCATGTTAAGTAAGTTTTATTACACAAAGGAAACACAAAGTGTTAAAACACACACCTATCATTGATAAATTATTAATTGGTAGACATAAAGAAACTTAAGTACGCAATATCAACATGTGGTACTAATAAATAAAAAGTTAAAACTTATTATACAGCATTTGTATTGATTCAGATTATGTATAGTTTGCATCCGGACTTCTAGGAGTACTAAACCCGCTTCAGGTTAGTCGAATGGTAAAACCTGTATAACACCAACGATGTACACTGATTGAGAGAAACCTCTGTACTGATAGTACCGAAGTTTCGTTCTTAATAGTCTGAATCAAGACTATCTAGAATTAGCGAAATGTTCTTCTTTTCTAGAAGTGAACAATATTATACTACTTCTAAAGTTCTTGATACAAACTATACGTAATATGAACTGATAAAAATCCCATACATGTTTTAACCTTATCATTTATCAATATCACATGTTGGTATTACAATTAATTTGCTTTATCTGTACCACTTACCACACACGGCAGTCTGTGTAGCACCGTATATTTCCTTTGTGTAATGATACTCCCTGAGGATGGCTATTCTTAATAGCTGAAACATGTCGAAGTAAAAATATTGTGTTTTAATTAATGCAATTAGCTACTGAAGCACCAAAATGGCTGACATCAACCTTATATAATTAAGGTTATGAATGAGAAAATTTCCACTTATGGAGGAAAAGGTAGTGATAGCATGCATGCTTGTAAGTAAGGCGGTCACTGATAGCTGACGGTTTTATGGACACGTTAACAGCCTGGTTGTCACATTCCTACTTGTACGGAACATTTTTACAAAACCTGCTGGAGGAAACGTCTTGATTTCCTTTTTTTAAAAAAAGGACACTAACTCTTGCGTTTTGTAGCAGAATAAGTATTTTCTTAAAGTGTAGCTATTTTAAAATGTAGAAATATTTTTTAAAATATTTTTAAAAATAAATTGGACGACAACGTTGTAGTGAAATTGGAGTGAAGATAACCAATCTTAAAAATCTCTCATATCTTAGGCGTGAATATCTCTAAACATAGTAACACTCTCAGTGCGATATATTTTGACGCGCTTCTCGACGCAAAATATTTATTCCTGACCGGTATGTCATGTAGAAAGCATTTGTTGTTAAACCGTCTTTTGAAACAAATTTGGAATGAAGGCAAATCACCTCAAATGTCGCCGACGGCACATGCTGCCTACAATAACAGTATCTCATCCTCATAACCTTTTCTTTAATGCGTGTTCGCCAAAGCAGCGTAAGATGCCTTTCGCTTCGTCATAACTTTCCGTCCGTCCGTCCGTCCGTCCGTCCGTCTCTCTGTCCGCATGTATCAGCCAGGGTTCCACTGGACGGATTTTTGTGAAATTTGGTACTGGGGACTTCTACCAAATTCTGTTGGAAAAACACATTTTGTTAAAATCGGACAAGAGTATCTCACACTTTACGCTATAAATACTTTTGACAGTATTAAAAATGTTTTATAGCTCCCCGACAGTGAAAACAAAACCCATTCTTGCTTTTCCATGGCAACAATAAAACGTTTTTTATTGTTGAAGCCAAGTGTGTTTCAACAAAAATACAATGGGAACGAATTGCTGAATTTCCACAGCAAAAATGGTTCAGCCAACGCTCACCAGTATTACGTTCAGTTTATAGTTCCTACCTAAACTTACTCTCTTCCTTTTCTTTCTGCTTGGAGAGTAGCAATGGTCAGAGTAACCAGTACGTACTGTTAAGGGCGTGATGGTTATTAAAAGACTGCCGGTTATCAGACTTTTAATCTTTTGTGTGGGCTTTTAAACGACCTGCTGAGGCGCGCTGTGCAGAGTACACAGACCATTGCGATCAGCAGCCACGGGTTACGCAAATGGTGCCTCATGGCAACCACCCTGCCATCTGTGAAGGACAAATAAAAATAAAATGTCATGGACTAGCCCAAAAGTGTTTCGAGCGTGACAGTTTCTTTTTCTAATATGAACCCATTACCTGTTGCGAATGATGGTGGTTATGAGTCTTACCCGACATAGGCACAGGTTACTTATTCAAACTGAAATAGTTGTGTTGCGCAAAGACGAGTTATTAACCCTTGCTGTACCGCAGTACATTTTGTATATCACTAGTGATTCCATTAAACAGAGACCGAGTCGTCTTATGCAGCGAAGTTCCTAGCGACGACTTGTTAACGTTTGTCGTGGTGATACTGCCGAGTTATAGGTACGAAACAAATAACTTTCCTCTGTGTCTGTTAGTGACATTTTGATTTCCTACATTCAAATTTCGTACATTGGCAACACTGCCTCTGGCACGCCACATTGAAAAGTTGTTTACAAATGGATACTTGGCGGGCTATTATTTGGCATCTGTTACTTTAAGGCAGTTATCTTTTGAGTTTCACTGCCATTGTAATGGGATTTGTGGAGACATTTTATTTTCAGTATATGTGTTTGTGTTGTAAGTTATTACTTAACGCTGTGTAATTCTTCAAAATAACCTATTAGATTTTACTGCTTTACTGAAAACAAGTTAACTCTGAATAATAAGTAGTGTGAAAATTTATTGTGCAGCATTCTTACTACTAATTCTGGCAAAAATGGTTGCTAGGTGATGTAGATGTACAGTTAACACAAGCACAGTGTTGTTGCAGTTCCTTGAAATTCTTTAAAATTGCAGGTTTTACGATTGTGATGTGCTACTCACATGTCCATTACATAAACTGGAGTCTCACAACTGGGAGAGAACAGTGTCACAAAGAAAGGGAATATAGTCATCCGGCTTACAGTGAAGTAGCACTGTCTGCTTGTGATCTAACTGACAGTGCATGTGACATAAACTGTTGCAGTGATCAGGTATGTTATCAGAAAACATGGGTGAATAACAGTATTATCTAAGGTTTTTAGCTGCCAAAAGTGTTCCAGTTAGTTCTTCGTATGTAGTTCGTATTTATGTGCGTGGTATACCTTCATACTAAATTTAACATGTTTTGCTGCAGTTGCTGACTACTTGAAACCAATTTTTTTTTAAAGTACACAAACAAAACTGCTTTAATAAAAGTTTTGGAAGTTTTACTGACATAATTATTATCATATATATATATATATATATATTTATTTATTTATCTATTTATCCTAAAGTTAGCATAAAATTGTTATATGATGTGTCACATTTCAAGATCTCAGAGGTGTTTACAAGTACATATGACCATATTGTTAACAATTTTTGAGAGACCTTAAAAAGAGCTGCAGTGATCTGCTAAAAATATTTTGTTGCATTACGTCTGATGGTGGTTGGATTGCCTGGGATTTGTTTGGTACACCACAGCTGGTTTGGAAACGTCTCATTCTTCTAATGAACCTTTCAGAACACCAAACTGTTTGAAAATTAGACTTTTTCTGTATAGCATTTGAAGCAAAGTGGTGTTTGTTCAGAATCTTTCTTTTTTTTCATGGTTTGTTGTACTAATTAGTTATTATAAAGTGGCATATTCAGTTTCTTGATATTTCCATGGATTCTGTAGTTTATCACATCCTTAGCACTATTCTTAATTAAATTGTACTTTCTTATTTGTCTCTCAAAAAAGTGAAAATTGTAGTCCAGTTTGAAGTACATGTGTTATTCAGATATGTTTATTGCAATTTTACATATGTAATTACCCTTGATTTTTACTGCGCATTGAAAAGTATCTCGTATCAGGACAATTTAATTTTATTTCTACTTTGTGTCACTGTATATAGCTGTAATTTTACCAATTTCGGTTTTAAGTAAGACATCTGTCTGCATTAGGTTGCTGTCCTGACTTCAGTAATATTCTTCTGTTACCTTTTGTTTGCTATATACCATATATTCCATTATTGGTTATGTGTTGTAATTCATGTATTTAAATTTTTGGTAAATGTTAGACATTGTAGCGTATATGTTTTTCACACTGACTTCACATGAATGTCTCATTGATTAACAAATATTTCTTCTGTTGTAATTATTCTTATGTACAGTGATGATGGTAAAAGTCTTTGTTACTGAAAGTAGTATTTTAATATTAGGTGTGTAATGAATCATAGTACCCTACATTATCAGTTTTAAATAATCCATGACCATGCATTAAGCTGATTCGATACAGAGATGAAACCAACAAATGAATATAATCATTTAAGAGTATCTTATATTTTATTATAAATATGGTAAGCCTCCTGTATATACATGTTTCAACCACATTTGTGGCCATCCTTAGGGAGGGGTCTTACTAAGCACATATTGCAAAAACTTCAAGAACCAATGCACAAATATAAAATAGTAATAAGACTTAAAATGTATTGTTTAGAATATAAATTAAAATGGCAAATACAGATAATATTTTGTACTATATTCAAGTGAGGAATGAATGCGCCACTTAGCTGTTGTGTAGTATGTCATCAACATTGCTTTTCGCATAGATTTTGTTATATATTCACCCCTCATAAGGTTTCATGTAGAAGTTGTTGAGCTGAACAAAGATTTTATGGAATAAGCCTTTTCAGAAAAAAATTGTGAAGCTGAATGCAATCATGGAGTAAAATAGCTTTTCTGTTGGACTGATATGAACAAAAATTAAATTCACTAGACAACTCTGGCCAAATACTGAACTCTATTTAGTAGTTTCAAAAATGGCATGTATGGGCAGTCATAGACACAGAATCCTCCATTATGCATCAGTGCTATGCAACTCATGGGTCAAATATGCAGGTATAACACTGATATTCTAGTTTAATTGCCCAGACATGTGTTTTTGAATGTTTCAGGACTGCTCTCTGGAGCAAAAGTCTAGCTTCTCCTGTACAGGGGGATTAGAAGATGGTCAGAAAACTGAAAGATTGATGGAAGAAAATTGTAAGCATCATCTCTCAGAGAGTCTACACAGTGAATGGGCTTATCTTCTTTGTTATGTGATTGAGAATACTCCATACCTGGGTCAGTATTTCGTTACACAGAAGAAGGTGGACACTCTTACAGCATTTAGTGACTCTTTGGTGTATAAGAAGGATTATTTTGATTTTCGAAGGAGAACTGTAGGTGGAATAAGTAACAATAATGTGTTTGCTTATTATAAGTATGGCTCCTTAATCAAAATGGTGGACCTGGATAATGAACGTGTTCTAGGTAGCAGACCAAGACATCTTGAAATGCCAGCAAATATATTATACCGTAATGGCATGTGCATTGACTCTATTCCAGTACGTTTTCTTGTGAACCGTAAAGCCCACTGTGTCAGAACTATCTCAAGAAATCTCTGTGAAAAAGTTGTGAATTCACCATTAAGTGCAAAAAACCATATTATTGTTGACTCTATGATTAAGACCTCATCTGTCTCAGGTTTTCTGCCTGTTGCCATGGGCAGTCTTGGACAAAATTCTGTTCAGACAGAACAGAAATTTCTTTGTGTCAGTAATGCTTCTGATTATGTTGTATTCTCAAATAAGGTTTTTGGACCTAACATACCATTGAATTCTGAAGTGCTTGAAAGTGAACTTTCCCTGTCTAAGTGTTCTGGTTCTGTTGAAGATATTCTAAATACATCATATGATGAAAAAGAGGAAGTGTGCCGTAATGTATTGATTTCAGTCTCTTATGAGATTATTTGGAAAGGAACAGATATATTGAATCTAACAGCAACATACATTCTTGCTGATGTGAAAACTCCATTGTCTTATGCTTCAATGAAAACTAATACATATGGCTGTATAACAGATAGTGTCATTATGCCCAAGCATGAAGCTGTGAACCAAATGGAAATTTATTTTTCCCAGCATTTTGTGGCTAAGTTTAAACATTACAAGTCTGTTAATGTGTTGAGTGGCAATGTGAGTGATGAAGAGGACACTGCTACCTACTCTCAAAACCCTGGATACAAAGTCGGACACCCAGTGGTAGCCCTATGCAAGAATGATACATTATTTGGTTGGGAAGAGGTTCTTCTGGAAGTCTGGGGAAGTGGTAAGTACGTTATATATAAAACTGGGGATTATATTCATGCTGTGCATCCTTCTTTACGTGATATCTGATATCGTCAGACAACCATACTAAATTATTATAGAATTACTATTAATTGTTTTACATAGTCCTGTAATTAAAAGTTGCAGAATTTCAGAAATAAGATTTGTTGAGGTTTTGTACCTTTTCTTCACTTCTGTGTTCTGGGAATACGCTCCTTCCTTACACATACATTTTTAATTTTGTCTGATCTTGTCTTTCTTTCATTAACATGGAGTATGGTGTACAATTATTTCCCATTTAAAATGTAGCTTTTTGCAGTTCTGCATTCTCTAACACTTTCAAATACACTATTTGGTCAAGAAAATGAATATTTATTATAGAAGATGGTACTGTAATCACAATGTACAACTTCTTGTGAACCTTCTCCTCTTTTTTGCATCCTGTTTAAATAATATTTCATGTTGACTACACACATGGTCCCAGAAATTTACGTTACATTTGCCAGTAAAAATAAAATGCGAAAGTAATTTTTTTTTTATTGAAGTCATCCTGATGTGTTAAGAGTTTACATATTGAAAGATAAAAATAGTATACATCACACACACCATTTATTGTATGGGGGCTACATGTTTTGACCCTTTATAGGGTCATCATCAGGCCTTCTTTGGAATCAAGTCAGTGAATGCTGCGTACATGTTGGGATCCCAACATATACGCAGTATTCACTGACTTGATTCCAAAGAAGGCCTGATGATGACCCTATAAAGGGTCAAAACATGTAGCCCCCATACAATAAATGATATGTGTGATGTATACTGTTTTTATCTTTTAATATTTAAAGAAAGTAAAATGTTTAAGAAATATTTTGCCTTCAGCTTCATGCCTGAATTGACTTTCTTCCGTTCTCTTAAAACTTCATTCTGCTAAGAACTGTTTCTGCTAGCATGGAGGCATAAAATGTAAGGCTATTTTAATAATCTGACTTTTGTAATGAATCTCTTATATTCAGAAGTTTATAAAGAAAGCAAACATAGAGATGTGCATGTTACATGAGCTTTCCTACATCACTCTTTCATGTTTGTTTTTCTTGCCTTTATGTTCCATGCCTATATGTTTCTCCTTATAAGTCTGAACAAATAAAACTCAGTATGATGCAATTATGGCACCTGGACATCATAGATTGTACCTCCAGCAGTGACTTGCACAAGATTTTAAAGTTTGATGTTGAATTTTTGAAGGCTCTGTTATTATTAACCCTTTAAATGCCAAGTTAAATCCCATCTTCCATTTGCTAACATTATTAGGAGCTCACCATATTCTCCACGTTAGCAGGATAAGGGTTAATACAATATTTCTTAGTTATTTGTAGATTTCAGAATAAATTGTGTTACAGTTATGAGAGAAATGTAGATCGCCATCCTCGTAGATGATATACCTAGAAATCTAGTAAGGCCAGTTAAAATGTGTAGTAAACTTTGTGTATGAAAGAAATTGTCCCATATGTATGCTGTTCAGAATAGTCCAAGGAAGGAGATGCTGTTTTTGCATATTGGTCAAGTTTATTTCATGCTCACAGCTGGTTTATATGAGGATGATGTTAGGCTTTTCTGCAGTATACAGTACTCTCTGCTCTCTGACATGACCACATTTCTGTCCCATATTGCAGACATACCTGGCTGCATATTGTGTAAATGGGTAGGAGCACATTATGACAATTTGAACAGTATTTCAGAAACTTGATGGTGGTTTGGCACTTCTTTTTATGGAATCTGAAAGTTTGTTACCATGTTCACAAGAGCATGCCTCTAGACCCTATCCTGAGCCCACTGAATCCTGCCTATGCCCGACCACCTTTTATCTCTAAGATGTGTTTTGATGTTGTCCTTACAGCTATGCATAGGTCTTTTAAGTGGCCATTCTTCACGCCTTCACACAAGAACACTGTATACATTTTTTCCCTCTATATGTGCCACATGCACTGTTTCATCCTCCTCCTTCTCCTTGATTTTATCACACAAATAATATTTGGCAACCAGTAGAAATCTTGAAGGTCTGTTTAGTGCAGTCTCCTGCCCTCTGTTAGATTCAGCCATCTGAGATCTGACCGTTCTGTTCCACGCCATGTTCTCAGACTGATCTTTGGAAACGTTCATTATAAAAGTTATAGCATAATGTGTGATTTAAACTGAAAAAAGTAGTCTACTGTTAAATAACAAAAGTTATGGTTGTATATTATTTCATGTTTAATTGTTAGTATACATGTATTTACATCAATCACTATTTTGAGATGTGTACAAAATCTCTCATACTTAAACAATTTCAAGTTAGCAGTTTCAGACTAACATATTTTTCCGAGACATGATAACAAGAAATATTAAAGTGATAAAACTTTTGAAACATGCACCAAATTTTTTCTCTTGAATTTGAAAGCGCAATGAGGTGTTGATGTCAGAGAAATTTGTGCACTCAGTGTGCCTTGACTTAGGTAAACTTGACCTTACATCAGGGTGCACAAATCCTGAGGGATTAAATTTTGTACCATAATGCTTAATGTTTGTGGGTTGTCAGTGAGGAACTGCTTCATGTAACCCTTCTGGGACCCAGAATATTGGAGTGATTCCTAGATTTTTGGAAAATATGCATAACTTGTTTATATCATTGATATTGGCCTTTACTGTACCTACAGTAATTTTTAACATTTTAACAAAATTACGTTCGTCATAGTATTTCAGTGCACAGTTATTTGATTAACAACACACACACACACACACACACACACCCATGTGTGCACATACATGGTATAAATAAATAGTGATTCATATTTGTTTGGTGGGTAGAGAGTCTAATTTCAATGTATTTAAACCTCAAGTTACAGAGGGGTGTGGGGAAAAGAACCCTTATGTCAGACAGCCAAAGTCTGTACTACACTATGCACACACACACACACACACAAACACACAGCCTGCATGTAGAAAATAAAGTTGTGACAGAATGGACATCCATCAGCCTGAAGGATTTGAAATTTTGTATGATGGCAAATTTTAAAAGAATTACATGGGTATATTGTAAGTACCAATATTTCAGAAGAACTTTCTGCCTACATCTTCACAGTAGTCTCATTTGACTACCCTGAAAATTACAGCATCGAGTGTGACAAAACATTGGTACCCATATACCATTTTATGTTGTGTCATGTTCCAGAAGACTGGACTCTTCATTATCACTGCTGTGATAACTTGAAATCTTGCAAATTTGAGGTATTATAATCTCCAGCCTGATAGTGATTCCGCTTTATCTGACATAACCATATGACATGCTATTCAAATTTCATGCTGTGCTTGCATGCCATACTGTACACTAAAAATTGCATTCAGTCAGTTTAAAATCCATTGATCAGTTTAATTTATTTCCTATATTAGCTGTACTTTAGAGTAATAATTAATAGATGATAATTTAACTGTTACTGCACTTCCATTGAATTTTCAATTTGGTATGTCCCAGTTTCCACATTATCAAAACATTTTCATTAATCTGACCACCTGTTGGTTCAGTTTAGGTTGAACACACAGGGCTTTTACTTACTTACTTACTCCATGGTGCAGAGTCCTTCTTGAGAAGCTAACTGGTTTGCAGCTAGTCAAGAAATTCCCCTCATTTCATGGAACCTGAAGGTTCATTACCGCACTCACAAGCATCCGCCACCTGTCCCTATCCTGGGCCAGCCCAATCCAGTCCATATACCCACATCCCACCTCCTGGAGATCCATCCTAATAT
>Ga0123354_10017245_pt1 | contig 11316 bp, 8 predicted proteins | sample TergutLab28metaG_2_FD_97872 | JGI IMG/M metagenome (GOLD analysis project Ga0123354, IMG submission 97872) | Labiotermes labralis P4 segment gut microbial communities from Petit-Saut dam, French Guiana - Lab288 P4 | ecosystem: Host-associated > Arthropoda: Insects > Digestive system > Gut ... | reverse complement strand
GATCCCGTTACAGGCCCGGTGTGGCCCAGAGGGTGGGTAGAGGTATAGCTGTACTCTTCCATGACCGCGGCACTAGAAGGGGGTGAGTGGTCAGCAGCACGCCCCGGCCGCACTTCACCCCCGAGAAAGACCCGGTACCCATTTTACAGGAGGCTGGGTGAGCCCCAGGGCCGGTCTGGACGGGCGGAAAATCTCGTTCCCACCGGGACTCGATCCCGGACCGTCCAGCCCGTAGCTCAGTCACTATACCGACTGAGCTACCCGGCCCACACTTCCCCATTTACGTACCCTAATTTTATTTGTTAGCACTCGAACGTTAAGTGTACAAACATCAAGCCATGAGACTCAGTAAAGTTACTGAGCAAATCGGATCCAATTTATACCGTACCTACCCACTCTCCGCATTCCCTGTGTGCCAACCCTGTAACCAGAACTGGCCCACTTTTTGAATGACCTTGAGAACAGACACGAGTTCATAATTAACAAGTGGCTTGGCAGTATCAGCAACCTATGGGCATGATACGGAGCAGTCTGGAAATGGAACAAGACTGGAAAAACGAATAAAATAGAACGAAATAATAGCAGTTAATGGCGGCTTAATGGCAGTGAAGCTACGGATAGGACAAAGAAGTTAATGTTTGTCGGACTGCAGCTTCGGTCGTCAGGGACTATAAAGAATACTGCCTTTTTTTATGCGACACCGTATATTCTGGTCTGCGGCGTAGGCACAATTGTACCATACTATACGGTATCACACGCCAGAATACGTCATTCTTTAGTTTTAAAGATAGATTTAGGCTTCTTAAATGAGGCTTCTTAGATCTATGGCTGGAATATCGGGACCGAATATGGCCAAAAGAACCAAATAATCTTAAGACTTCATATTACGAGTCTGATTAATGATGTCATTAAATGCTAAGACTACTTTGTCAGCACATATAAACGATTAAGCCGTGTGAAGGTCAAGAACAGTAGAGCTTTTTTCGTCATGGAAGGAAGAACGCAGGGTTACCAACAAACAAATCGACTGGTTTACGACAAAGATGTCACAATGCACATTAAAAAAAATAGTTGAGAAATACATAAAAATTCTCTGGGTAAATGACCAACTTGATGGAAAATTACGTTACATAAAACGTTTATTATTATAATCCTCTACATGTTTCGAGCAACACCGTGTTCATCATCACGAGGTGGAATTGTATTAATACAGCATCTGGTATAGTATGCTCTGTAAGCGACCTTTCGGTGTGCACCTGCACACCGGACGGTCACTTACAGACAGCACTATACCAGATGCTGTATTAACACAATTTGACCCCCTGATGATGAGCACAGTGTTGCTCGAAACATGTAGAGGATTATAATAATAAACGTTTTATGTAACGTAATTTTGCATCAAGTTGGTCATTTACCCAGAGCTGTACCAGTATGCACGGTCAGCGAAACGAAAAAAAACATTAAAAAATGTTTTCATTTTAAACACGACATTGAATTTTATTACTATTTTTTTTTTAATTTTTATGACAAGAGAACTCATACTTTTGTCTAGGGTGTAATTAACGTGAATTGTATTTTGAAAACTCGTTAATGAAGATTTGCCACTTAAAAAAAATTGCTTTCACTGAAACTGTTAACGTTGAAAATGTGAGATTAAATGACTGATAGAATACCAATTGAAACAGTAAGCCATTCCCAAGCTTTTATGTCCATTATTGAATTAAATATTCCCATTAAACGGCAGAGCTAAAATTAATCGCATAGAAGTCGTAAAATTAATATAAAATGCAACGTATCCATTTTAGGCTTTATTATACACTCTGTAGACCATAATGGGCGTGAAAGTAATTGTCACAGCAACTGGATCCCTAAAATTGCTGCATCTTCTGGAGATGCTCGTTTTTAGTGCTGCTTGTGTCGCTCTTCCACTGTATTCTTCAGTACAGGAATACAAAAAACGGTTGCAGCAATTTCAAGAAAAGAATAGATAACTAAAACCAAATTCTTACAGTTATGTCAAACACAAGCACGTTCCTTCATTCAGGAAAGTCTATACTTTTTTTTTTAGAAAGACCAGAGTCAGGTCATCATTACAAAAAGCTTAAAATAAGGTATAATACAGTGCAAACTCTTCTTGTTATATGGGATCACATATGACTTACAAAAAGTAGAGGACCAACTAGATGCAACAATAACATTTTATTGATCTTCAAAACAACTCAACATGTTTCGGGCAATTCTTTGCCCATCATCAGGAGCGCAAAACTATGATTTAAAGCATGTGGTATACAGTCCTCAGTTTGTTGTCGGTCGGAGGTCCATAGTGCAGCGGCACGGACTGTGTGTTCGGTGTGAAGGGTGTTGCTGGAGCAACATCCTTCACATTATAACACATGCTGTAAATAACAGTCTTGCGCTCCGGATGATGGGCAAAGAATTGCCCGAAACATGTTGAGTTGTTTTGAAGATCACTAAATTGTTATTATTGCATCTAGGTGGTCCTCTATTATATCAATGATGCACGGTGAAATGCACATTAAAAAAATGACTTACAAAGTTTATATGAAACTATATAAAAATCGTTGGGTTGGTAGCGCCCCGGCTGGTGGCTGGGATCCCATATAACGAACATAATTTTCACTGCATTGTGCCTTATTTTGAACTTTTTGTAATGGTGACCTGACTTTGGTCTTTTTAGAAAGAAACGCATAGACTTTCCTGAATAAAATTACGCGCTTGCGTTTGACGGAACAGTAACGATTTGCGTTTAAGTTCATAACAACAGCGTGATGTCCTTCATAAGCTTAGTATAGGTAACTAACCGAAATGATGCAGGCCGACAAGACGATGTTTCTTTCTCCGTCCTGTCGCCTACCGGTTCTGACTGTCCAACATCTGATGGTTACAACACGTGCAGTTTCTGGAATGGGCGTTAAAAATTTGTAGGAACAATATCAATATCCTGACCCCTAGCTAGGTTTTTCTCAGAGACACCTTTATTCATACACACTCATAAGATCTTCACGAACATTTTCAAATGAAGATTTCCATCTATAAGCATGCTAGGATTGAATTTTTATTGAAACGCAGCTCTAAATAATAATAATAATAATTCACTTATTGTATATGGATGACTTGAAACCGCTAGGTAGAAATGAGAATGATTTGAAGAATGAAATGAAAATTGTGCAAACACTTAGCAAAGATATAAATATGAATTTTTGTTTAGAAAAATATGCAAGAATATGTTTAAAAAGAGATAGTGTTCAAAGCAAAATGCATGTAGGAAGCACATTTGAAAACGACATTAAAGAACTGGGCCCAAGAAAAACATATAATTATTTAGGCATAGAAGAAAGTTTTGACATACAGCATAAGAATGAGAAAGAAAAGCTGAAGAAGGAATACTTGAGGAGATTGAGACTAGTTTTGGGTACAGAATTAAGTGCAAAGAATAACATTCAAGCAACTGGATCATTGGCAGTACCAGTACTTAGATACAGTTTTGGAATTATTAACTGCCACCAAGAAGAACTGCAAAAACTAGACCGGAAACAAGGAAACTACTAACCATTCATGGACAGCATCATCCAAAAGCAGATTTAGATTACTTGTACGTCCCCAGAAAACAGGGAGGAAGGGGCTTGATGCAGTTAGAAGCAGCACATGCAGTAGAAATTACAAAACTGGTGGAATATGTAGACAGGAAGGAAGACCCACTAATACAGGTTGTCAAAACACACCAACACAACACCGACTCAGCTGTGTTACAGACAGCTAGATGCCTCAAGACAGAAGTACAGAAAGAAACAAGAAAAATGAAGGACATCATAGCAGAGAAAACAAATGAAAGATGGCACGGGAAGTGAATGCATTGACAATTGCCATGTAACTTAGACGAAAAGCTGGTGGACATTGAACAGTCATATCGCTAGCTAAAATCTGACGACATCAAGGGAGAAACAGAAAGTACAATAGTGGCAGCTCAAGATCAAGCAATTAGTACAAACTATTTTAAGAATAAAACTTTCAAGGAAGAAACTGAGAGTAAATGCCGGTTATGTAAGCAACATGAAGAAACTATTGACCACTTAACTTCGGGATGTCCCATTTTGGCAATGAACGAATGTTTAATGAGACACGATAAAGTTTGTACACATTTGCACTACTCAATATGCAAAGCCTTAGGTACTGAAACTACAGACAAATGGTACACACACATACTCAAGCCAGTGTGTGAAGAGGGATATGTCACAGTGTTGTGGAATCAAGCACTACACACCCTGACAGAGAAGTTACAGCAAATAGGCAAGATATAATAATTAAAAACAGAAAAGAGAAAACATGCACACTGATAGATGTGGCAATACCCGCAGACAGAAATGTTGTGCAAAAGGAAGTGGAAAAGAAGTTAAAGTACAAGAGTTTATGTATAGAGAAACAGCGAATGTGGAACCTGAAATGTACGATTGTACCAGTAATAATTGGAGTCACTGGAATAGTAACGAGAAGCTTAAGGAAAAATTTGGAAGCTATACCAGGAAAACATTCGATAGATTCACTACAAAAGACAGCTATACTTGGAACATCACACATAATACGGAAAGTACTGCAGTGTGAAGCTTGAAGCCTGAGCAGTGGCGATCACCGCTGGTTCAAGAGAAGTACCAGGCAGAAAAGGCCTGTGACAAGAGACATACATATCGTATAATAATAATAATAATAATAATAATAATAAAGGTATTTTTCCTCAATGGAACACTGTTGAATAAAATTTATTGCAGGACCAACAAATGCGTTTGGATTTACGTATGAATGTAATTTTTTATCACACACTAATCACTTTCTCAAACACAACGCTTTGCAGAGTGAATTGTCATTGGTTCGTTGTTTTTAATAATCTGGGTTATTATGGGGTATTAAGATAGAAAAGAATAAGGTGTGCGGGCATGTAGCACGTATGGGGAGAGGAGAAGAGCCTACAGGATTTAGGTTGGGAAACCTGACAGACAGACAGACAGACCCAGGTGTGGATGGGAGCATAATGTTAAAATGGGTCTTTAAAAAGAGGCACAGGAGAATGGACTGTATTGATCTGGCTCACGAACGAGACAGGTGTTGGGCTCTTGTGAATGGGGTAATGAACCTTCGCGTTCCAATAAATGCGGGTAATTTCTTTACTAGCTGGGGACCTGTTAACTTCTCAGGAAGGTCTCTGCTCCATGAAATTATTATTATTATTATTATTATTATTACTACCGTTATCATTATTTTACCTTCTCTTGACAATTTTTGAAGTCTCTTATACCTGTAATTAGTCATTAGGCTGTTAACTCAGCATGTAAATAAAATATAAACTGTTCTTTTAGTTAACTTCATTGCATTGAATTGCTTCTGTCTGCTTTTTATTAATTTCGTGTTTCATTGTTGCCTTGTTTGTGCGTTATTTCTACGTATTACTGTTCAGTTTGTAATTAGCCTTTAGCCTGTTATGTCAGCACTTACATAACCAGAAAATGAGTCAGATTTCCTTGAAATGTTATTTGTGTGCATGTTTTGTAACTTCTACACTTCACCTAATTGTGCTTGCAGTACATGACCCTATACCAGAAATGATGAGTTGCAATTAATCTACCGTACGTTCCTACAGCCAGAACATTAAACAGACCACATCAGAAGCACCAGCATCAATAGGAGGCAAATTTGTGTTTAGCGTGCCTATATCGCAGTAAAATTACATAAGCAAGGAAATGGAAGGAGAGGGTAATGGCACATATGTTGTAATTGAAAAATTAAACAGAAGGAGCATGAAGCAAATCGATCGACAGGAATGGATGACTACTTAACCTAAAATCAACATTAATCTACGAATCGGAATAGGGTATAGTTCAAGCAATTTGTTATGTCGATGGGGGAATACAGAGGTGTGAAGGTCACTTACAAAATCATGTAACCTGAGCAGGTAGTGTAACGCTGAGGATGACATTTGGCGCAGTATATCAGGATATAAAGTCGATCGCACTGGATGAGGATAGACGCCAGCGAAGCGAATTTATGATGGAGATAAACCGCAGAATTTTATGGCAACACGGAATGTTTTGTTAAGTATGCAGTCTTCCATATTAAACATCAGAGGTGTTTTCTGGCCAGTCTGCTACTTCAGATGCTTCGCACAATACAAGCGGTCTTTAGAGTTAAAATTAGCAGTCTACAGATGTTTTAATGCGGATTCGTCGTGTTTTCCTGAAGGCAGACACGAAACATTTAAACATGAAACGTCAATCTTATTCTGAGGTGTGCCATCCCCGTTGGGTGTAGAAAAGACTAATAGTGAGGTAAATATCAGTCATGAAACCACAACTATGCTAGTATGGATTTATGATGGTATTTCATAGCAAAAAATAACTACATGTTTCGGCCAATAGCGGCCATCTTCAGGTTATTACAATTTTGCTCAAAGAGTATCAAATATATGCCTATATTGTGAGGTGATGCTGAGATCTCATCATCGTTACGCGTTAAAATCAGTTTATTTAGTGCGAAGTCTAATGGTCAATGACTGGTAGGATGTAAGTTTATGGGTAGGTATAGACAACACAACCTATTATCACGGCCCCCAAACAACCCCCCCCCCTAATACCTACCCATAAACTTACATCCCACCAGTCATTGACCATTAGACTTCCCATTAAATAAACTGATTTTAACGCGTAACGATGATGAGATCTCAGCATCACCTCGCAATAGAGACATATATATGATACTCTTTGAGCAAAATTGTAATAACCTGAAGATGGCCGCTATTGGCCGAAACATGTAGTTATTTTTTGCTGCGAAATACCATAATTAATCCATACTACCTTAAGTGTGGTTTCATGACTGATATTTATCTCACTATTAGTCAATTTTATGTCTATTGGACCGTGCATTATTGTAATAGTTGAAGAATAAAAGACCAACTTTATGTCACTTGATATTTTATTTCAGCCTGCAACACGGACACCACTCAAACCCAGCCGCACCAAATCTCCAACATATAACGAACTGAGAACAAAAGACCGATGTGGTAATTCAACAGCACAGTCGCAAGCTCGTGATGATGGATATATTAATGTCCGAAACATGTTGAGTACATAAGAAGTGAAATAAAATATCAAGTGACAACAAGTTGGTCTTTTATTCAACTATAAAACGTCAAATATGAAAGGCGGTGAACCGTGTGCTTCGCGATACGAACAGTTATGTCAGAATCACACAAACACGGTGGTATATCGGGATGACTCATTGTCATTCACATCCTTATGAACTAATAAACATGTGCCTTCACACTTCATGGGTAAACGCAGTGACAAATTGGTCATAATTGCAGGCTATGAATGAACTAGACACCCACAGCATTGGCTAAATATAAAAACGGATTATTTTAAGGCGGGTGCGCAAAATTGCGAAAGGCGAATATTAGCTTCGTCATGTCCGTCCGTCCCTTTGTCCTTTCGTCCGTCCGTTCGCATGAACAATCTGGCTCCCACTGGAGGGATTTTTATTAAATTTAATATTTGACTATTTTTCGAAAATCTGCCGATAAAATTCAAGGTTCTTTGCAATCTGACAAGGATAACGGGTACTTTACATAAAACCCTATGTGCATTTTTCATCCCATCTCACAGAATTATTCATAGTATGATAAATGGTTCAGACAAACGTTGTAGAGAAAATCTAAACACACATTTTATGTCCAATACTTTTTTCCCGAAAATCGCGTCTTTTATGAGAGAATGTGAAAAAAAAACATGGTACAGTCAGACTGGCCACACATGATGACGTAAGGCTGTGAATATGGTACAGTGAGACTGGCCACACATGATGACGTAAGGCTGTGAATAAAGCTGCATGCCAGATGACGTAGGCAAGAATACATACAAGCACTCACATAATATTTAATACTTCTTCCTTAATAAGTGATTAATTCCCTCGAATCTCGTAAAACGTTTTACGGCACCACAAAAACTGAGAAAATGTGCAACGGCTTGTCCGTCATTACGACCTGTTTAGGCAAACTGCATGTCTAAACAAGGCCATGAACAAACGAACATCATTCTTGTTAACGCAGTCTTCATACGCAAAGTTTGACTTAGTGCAAATTACTTGGGATAAAATTTCTTTCAAAAACTGGTGCGCGTAATTAGCATTGTTGTTGGCGACATAAATTTGCGATGAAAGCTTTGTTATGCAACACTCAGTATTTTTACACAGTTGACAGTGATATTTAACTCAAAAATAACAACACACACACACAAACACACACGCATACACACAGAACATATTTTAGTGTTTCCACTGCAAAATTCCAACGTCAAACATAAACTGCCCATCTTCTCCATTACTCTCCATGTGCAAAATCTTATATTCTCTTGAAAACGTCGGTAATACATTTCGTAAAATACGTGATTTCAGATATTATAACATTGTTGTATGCATTAGTAGGTACCGAGACTACACCCTTGCACTGTGTCCCGCCAAATTCAATACAAGCCACTGCGCTCAGACTCTCTGTTTTTCTCCCCATTTGCAGTTCACGCAAGGTTCGTGGTGAAAACTAACACTCTGCCTTGCAATACATTGCAGTACTACCGCCCAGGCAGCTTGCAACTCTACAGAATGTTATGTGCCACTTGAGGGTAAACTAAAATATTAATCAACTTCTCTGGCCAGAGTTGTTATGCGGGCACTATAAACGGCAGGCTATACCAGTTATAGATCCGCTGGACAATTTCCGTTGGGGCTTTATAAAGCAGTTTAATAGTTGCGGACCCTGCAGTAAACATCATTGTACACGTAAAGTATGCGGTTGGTTCTTACAGCTCAGGTACACGACTTACAGTTACTGTAGGCCTACTTCTTCCTTCTGGGGAGTTTACCTTCATGACTACGTTAAAATGTATGTTTATTTTATGCGTTTATGTGCCGTTGTTTGCTCCACGGCTGCTAGTGATGATCGAATTACGAAGGTAGCAACAGGCTGCATCATATAAGGGTTTGGGGGAACAGGAATTTCGAAAGGGAAATGAGTGTGAAAGCATCTACTGTGAAGGAAGAATAGGGGACGGAAGGCTATTTTTGAATAAAAATTACTGATAATGTTTACAGAATGTACCTGGATTTTGTTAAGGTTCGGTGACGATATTTGGTGTGAATAGTGATCAGTCTTTTTAAGCGCTTCCGCAAAATTGCTAAAATCAACTACTGGTTCAAATACGTCTGTCTGTCCGTACCTCCATCCGTCCGTCCGCATGGACAAACCCTACTACAGCTAGGCGGATTTTCATGTATCTTGATTGAGTACACATATTTTCAGAAAATCTCTCGAGCAAATTCAAGTCTCGTTAAAATTTGACAATAATAACGGGTAATTTACAAGAATACCTGTGCATATTTATGATAAACACATCGGTGGATTATTCTCAGAATGAGATGTGTTTCAGACAAACCTTGTGGAGAAAATCAAAACATATTTTATGTTCAATGGATTTTTTTCCTGAATAGAACCGTTTATGAGGTAATATGGAAAGATGCGGTTAAACCAGACAGGCCTCAGACGGCAATATGATAGGTCGCATGCTCATTGAATGCTGGATAACTGATACAAGCACGCACTTAGAATAACTAACCATTATTGCTTTTGCGCGGAAAAAATGGTAACGCGAACGCGCTTCAATGTTACGTTTACAGGTACATTGCCTGTATTTAACACTATTGAAACAGATTTACGCTTAACGTATCTTGTACAGATTCAACGACATTCTATCGACTGTGTATTTTGCGTAGCGTCTAGTGTCGGATTGTTGTGAATAATAGTTAAAATAGGAAGTAGAAAAAAGAGATCTTGTTCTGCTTAGACAAATGGTCAGCACATTGTCCAGTAGATATTCAATACAGTAATTAAACATTTCAGTAAAGCTGTCTCCAGGCCAAGAACCGAAGCCAGAAATGGAGGAAAAAAAGCAACACGTTCATACAATAAAACCAACTAGATGCACCAGTTTCTCAAATTTATTTTTGGAATAAAATTCTACATGTTCCGGACAGTTCCTCCGTTCATCACCAGGAGTTTTTCACTGTACACACAGCAGTGGTACATGTCATACAGGTTTGCTGACACCTGTCAGCAAACCTGTATGACATATACCACTGCTGTTTGTACAGTGAAAAACTCCTGGTGATGAACGGAGGAACTGTCCGGAACATGTAGAATTTTATTCCAGAAATAAATTTGAGAAACTGGTGCATCTAGTTAGTTTTATTGTAAGAATTTATCATGATGCACGGTCACCTGAAAGTCAAACAAGCAACACGCTAAGAACTCACCCACAACGTGACTGCGTAGTCAAAATTCAGAAATCTCCTGTAAGAATCATTTTTGTACTCGCACCGCCTTTAGGTTTTGTGTAATGAAAACACGCAATGACCACCGCCTGGCAGTTTGTGCAACCCTCGTTCCAACTGCCACTCCAGGAACTAAATCAAGTTCTTGAAACGAACGGACGCAGACATTTTTCTTTTCATTTTGAAGCCAACGTTTCGTGTATCCCCTGTGCATATCATCGTACCTTCATCCATCTATGTTCTGAAAATCTGGAGGTAGAAGCTACAAGAAACCGGAAAAGTGTAACGGAGTGTATAATCGTGTTACAGACTGACAGAGACCAGGTACGGCAGACGAGGACATTCTGTGGTTATACTCTGACTACAAACAAAGTTTCGCTCGTTAGGTTAGATTTGAAAGATTAGACGAATTACTGAAACGCTACTGGATTATACAGCACTTCACTATGCCGTTTCTCTTCATGCAGTTTCACCGGTACTGTTTCGTACAGCCGTGCCTCACGTAACTGTTATTCTTATTGGCATGTTTCCTCTGATTAAAATATGATACTCTAAGGACATGATGTTTTGGAGGCTCCTTCCATCTCAAATGCTCCATAAAGTGGATTAAATCTGCTCAGGTGGACTCAATACCTAAGCCTGGGCCTAGTGATAAAGACAGGGACAGCCGAGCAGGTCTATGTCTTTTCAACTGCAAGGTGAGACAGAATCAGCCAGTGAAAAGTCGTGCATGTAAAATGTTAGGTTTTAGCACTAAAATGAACAAGGAAAAGTGGTTTGCTGTAGTAGTAGTAGTAGTAGTAGTAGTGGTGGTGGTGGTGGTAATAGTAGTAGTGGTGGTGGTGGTGGTAATAGTAGTAGTAGTAGTAGTAGTAGTAGTAGCAGTAGTAGTAGTAGTAGTAGTAGAGTAGTAGTAGTGGTGGTGGTGGTAAT
>Ga0123354_10017243_pt1 | contig 11316 bp, 14 predicted proteins | sample TergutLab28metaG_2_FD_97872 | JGI IMG/M metagenome (GOLD analysis project Ga0123354, IMG submission 97872) | Labiotermes labralis P4 segment gut microbial communities from Petit-Saut dam, French Guiana - Lab288 P4 | ecosystem: Host-associated > Arthropoda: Insects > Digestive system > Gut ... | reverse complement strand
TATAGGGTCTTGGTGGGGAAACCGGAGGGAAAGGGGCCACTGGGGAGACCTAGGCGTAGATGGGTGGATAATATTAGGATGGATCTCCAGGAGGTGGGATGTGGGTATGTGGACTGGATTGGGTTGGCCCAGGATATGGACAGGTGGCGGATGCTTGTGAGTGCGGTAATGAACCTTCGGGTTCCATAAATTGCGGGGAATTTCTTGACTAGCTGCAAACCAGTTAGCTTCTCAAGAAGGACTCTGCACCATGGAGTAAGTAAGTAAGTTAATGCACAAGCATTGTGGTGGACGGTTGCTATCTTTAGATGATGGGACATCATGTAGTCTGGTAGGAAATACGAGGCGTGTCCGGAAAGTAAAGATACAGAGGTCTTAAACATGTGCAGCATTTTTAATTTACAAAAGCAACACTGTGAATGAATTGCCTGTACATAACTTTATTTTTCAACATAGTTGCCAGCATTGTCCAAACATTTATTATGTTGGAACCAGCTTCTGTATCCACGAGTCATAGATGTCTGCCACCTGTGCTTTGAACCACGTTATGACTTGATCTTGCACCTCATCATTGTCATCTAACTTTTTCCCAGGGAGAGGTTTATTTAGGCGAAGAAACAAGTGGAAATCACTGGGCGTGAGGTCTGGACTGTATGGTGGATGGTCCAATATATCCCACTTGAATTTTCCAGAAGCGCAGTGGTGACGTGCGCGGAATGGGGCCACGTGTTGTCATGGAGCAGGCTCATGCTGCGTGACAACATTCCTCTCCTTTTGTTTTGAATGGCTTGTTGAAGCCGTGTCAAGGTGTCAGGATATGCAGCAGCATTAATTGTTGTACCAGGAAGCATGAGGTTGATCAGGAGAATGCCTTTTCTGTCCCAGAAAACAGGCGCAATGATTTTTTTCACTGAGATTTGAAGTTTTGAATTTTTTGGTTCTGGGGTAGTGCGTCTGGCAGCATTCCAATGACTTGATTGGATTCAGGAGTGTGGTGAAAAGCCCGTGTTTCGTCTTCAGTCGCAATGGAGTCCAGAAACTCATCTCCTACTTGTGCGTAGCGCGTGAGAAACTTCGGTGCAGAACCCATCCGTTTCATTCTGTGATCGTCCGTTAACATTTTGGGCATCCAGCATGCGCACAACTTTCTGTATCCTTAGTTTTCTGTCACAGCTTCTTGAAATGTGGTCTTAGACACTTCAGGGATGAAGTGATGCAACTCTCATCGTCGCACGTCAATTTGCGCAAATTTCTCATTCATTTTCCTGAAGAAGGTCGTAAGAGATCAGAGATGGCCTACCCCTCCTTTGTTCATCGTGAACATCAGTCCTTCCTTCAGACAATTCATGGCACCACTTTGTCACATTTTGTGGATTCATAACGTTATGATAAACAACAATAATTTGTGGACATTCGCCTTTTGCATTGAGGACTCGTATGATGGAATGTACCTCGCATTTGGCAGGACTTGGGATCAGCGCTGCCATTTCAAACACATCTCATTCCAACAAAGCCTCTTCTACCAGTGACAAATGAGCACGGCTCACAGGTAAAGGATCCAGGTCGTTGGCAGTGTTGCCATAATAAGTATAAAAAATTACCCTATCGCCGTACACGTGATGTATCTTTACTTTCCGGACACACCTCATATTTCAAGTGAATGGCATCTTGTGGTCACTGAAATGGTATGTGTAACTTAACCTAGAACAGTAAAGGTTCTACAATCAATTGGTATGATTTTTAGAAAAGTAATGTAAAGTGTATTTGTTTGTAGTAATATGACAGCCATGGTTAATTAAGTTTGTCAGTTAATGCACTAGCATTGTGGTAGAAGGTTGCTATCTTTAGATGATGGAACATAATGTAGTCTGGTAGGAAATTTTGATATTCCGCATGAAGGATGTAGGCAAGAAGTTCTTTTGAAGTGTTGGTGGCAGTCGGTCAAACAGTGTATTGTTGTGCCATGTTGCTTTTCTTGTCAGCAGTATTACCATGAAAACCATAGACCTCACAGCAGTGCTTCACTTTGTTATGCTTTTCAGATTGAACGAGCTGTTATTATTGTTGATGAACGTGGAAAGTCAATGGGAGAGGGGATTATTGAATTTGCCAGGAAACCTGGAGCGCAAATGGCCCTGCGACGGTGCACTGAAGGATGCTTTTTTCTGACTGCGTATGTTATTTGCTTTGAACCTTATGCCTCCAACATTAAATATGTGAAGGTTATTTGTATGTAAAGGTTTTGTTGGAAGGGGGGGGGGGGTCTAAAAGTAGCCTCTTGTGTTAGTATTACAAATTGAGAACATTTTGCCAAACTGTTGAATATATTCATGTTTAATCCATTTATTTGGTTTGCTTCTCTGCCAGCCTTAAGCGTTCTCATTCCTCTTGACTAATATGTAAACGATTGTAACCTGATGTATGAAACTTAGTTTATAATTCATCAGTACATGTCATTTAATAAAGTTCTGGGATTGATCCAGACAAGTTTGTTTGGTGCATAAAGCATTTGTGGCCTGTTTCTGTTCACTTTGTGACCAGCAGTGGTTAGTAAATAGAAATTTCTAGCTCATTAAGTTTATGCATAGCGGCTCCATGCATCAAGTTATTTTTCATTGCTGTGCAGCAGCAAGGAAACAACATAAGGTTTTGTTTGTAACTGGAGGAAGCAGCTCAGCTACAGACATGCACAAAATGTTTGTAACTGTTAATGGTAGTGAAGTTGTGTCTCAGGTATGCCCTTGAATGGCTTAAAACAAGGGTGCACATATTTTTCTTAAGTATGAGCCACCTAAAAATTCTAGGCATCAGAAGGGTCTGAGGACCCAAAAATATTAGCCGTCACCCTAAAATGTGCAGTCCCCCAGGCGACCTGGTGCCTGGGATTTGTATATGTAACACATACATGATTTTGGAAAGGGTTGTGAGTAAGTTGTAGATAGAAGGAACGGAAGGCTGTCAGCTACTCAACTAGGGAAATGGTTGCTAAAGTGTATCAACTGGTTGTTAGAGCCTGTTGAGTGACACTAAAATTGATTGAATGTTAGTTCCCAGACATGTTATTGCTCTGTTTATTAAGATCTGGGAAAGGGGAGGAAGTGGGCAAAACTTATTCTGCATATTCTATTGGATGAGCAAAAGGACCACAATGGTAACTTGTAAAGCCTTTATTGCGGTTTAGTGGAGATCGGCCTGACATTTCTTGGCTTTGCATCAGCTGACTTGTTTATATTTGCTGGAATGAGAACTTTTCCTTAAAGAAAGAATAGAATGTATGTCATGAAGAATATGACTGCTGATTTAAATGCAGTGCCTTTGGGCATCTTTGATGACTTATTTGTGCAACTCTTGGAGGGATATAAAAATTGTGTTGCAGTCTAGGGACGTTACTATGGAGGGAAATAAGGTTAGTCATTTTCATTTCCTGTATGAAGTAAGGATAATATAGGTCAAACACAACTACTTCCACATCAAAAAGTGGAGACTGAACACTCAGATCTACCACCTGAACCTGACCCTAGCAAATAACTGGGATACCTCCAGGCAACACATCCACCACACCATCGAAAACAAACTCCAAAAAGAAATTACAAGTTGTGTTTGACCCATATTATGCTTGCTTCATTGTTACATACACAACAGGGATGCCTCAACTTAAGATCATTTCCTGTATATCTGTTGCTGTAGCATCAGTAATGGAACTGACCCTGCATAAGGGCGTATCCAGATGTTCTGGACTGAGTTGACATATGTATGCTTGCTTACCTTTTCTGTTGGTTTTTGCCCTCATCAGTGGTCATTGCCTGAATTTATGCAATTGGCCCAGTGCACCACTGCAGCTAACTTTTGCGGTCGTGTGTAGGACAGTCAGTTGTTTTTGAAGGTCATTGACGCCTTGAAAACTGCTGTCAGCTGTAATTTAATTCTTGGAAACATCAAGAAGTTTTGAGGGGTGAATTACAGCGAGTAAGGAGGGTGGAGGTCTGCAGCCTTGTTTTAGTGGCAACAAATTGCTGTTCTGATTATGGCATTTGTGCACACACTTCATCATAGTGTGTAAATCACTCCCGGTTCCTCCACCATGTGTTTTCAGCAGGTTTGCGCCCTCGGGCGCAAAATGTGCTAGTAGTGAAGGAATAGATCGCTGAAGAGCAATGTTGTTATAACCAAAAAGGTCACCAACATGCTGTGGACATTTGCCCTGACTTAGCTTGCTGTTGTTGGATGTGGAGAGGACAGGCATCTCCAAATTTGGCTGCTGTTTGGTGTCTGGGTCATAACAAAAAAGGTTTTGTCTCCTGCTTTCCAGCTGCAGCTTCCTCAAGTTTGACACAGAATTAAAAATGAAGCATTGTTTCTTCAAATAACCTATTAGAAAGTTATGGATCACAGTCATTAAGGGCAGAACTAGACACCTTTTGAGAAGCAGTACAGAGAGTTGTGGCTTGAAAACGTCTAGATTAACTTGCATGATAGCAATACTACAGAACCTAATGGCGGCCACGGATTAAAAATCATGTTCCTTATACTGAGTGAAGAATTTTTTTTGGTACTCCTGTGAATATGTGGGCGTGTGCGTGCACGCGTTTTTCATTGCTGGTGTGAATGGTATGTTATCTTGAAGTTGTAGACATGTTCATTATGCCATTTTGAATACCATGACTTACAAGTTCAAAATGTGGAGCAGAACATAATCATCCAGATTTTCACACTTACAGTGTGTTAAAGTTTTTATACTCATTTCTAAGCTATTGTCATCCAAGGCACTGTTGAGAGTTGGCAAATGCAAGAATTTGTAAGTCATAGGTTCCTTTGTCATGGTGTTAATATTGTGTTTGATCAGGTGAACGTTAAGGTGTGAATAAAGAGCTGGTCTTTAGTTCATCCATGCATGAGATTACACAGTTTTAGATTTATGCATGCATGAAATTGATGCTACCGAGGCTCTTTAACACAGAAATATGTCTGATAACGTGAATTTAAAATTGTGCATTGCATGGCCATCCATAATTTTGAGATATTCAATTTTGAATTACTTTTCAGTTCCCTTCGTCCAGTAGTACTGGAACCATTTGAACAGCTTGATGATATAGATGGTTATGCTGAAAAGAATTTGCCAAAGAAGAATCCTGATTATTACAAAGCTCGAGAAGTAAGTATTTTTGAAAGTATAGCTTCTGTTTCTTAAAATGTGTGATATTAATTTACAAATATGCCATTTGTATTTTGATCATGTTTCCTTAAATTCAGGCCAAGCAGAGTTCATGCATAAACTCTTCGTAGTGTATTTACCAGGTGAAAGGAAATTTGTAAAATGTGCAGTGTGTCCTGACATTTTGTTTTAAACATGAATTTTCTTAATTCTACTACTGTGGCTGCTGCTACTTCTACTACTGGGACAACGACCACCACCACCTCCTCCTCCACCAGATCATTCCAGACTTTCCTTTCTTTGACGATGTGCCTCGAGTTTCTCAGTTTTAGCTTCTTTAATTTATTTAGTAATTCATCTAGCCATCTATTCTGTGGTCATCTGCTGATTCGTACTTCTGTAGGGTTCCTGTCAGTAATCTTGACTAGTTTCATTGGAAAATAATAGACCCACACTGTATTGTGTCGTTGCAAGACGGGAGTACTGTAGTGGTGAAGCATCCGTCTCCTGCATGGACTATAATTTCCAGTAGTATGGAAGAAAAATTTTGCTTCACAGGTAAGACTTTGTACATCATAACGAACGCCGTGTTGATTGGGGCAAACCGTGATTCTGCCTGTGGTACATTGTGTTAAGTCTGCAGATGTCAGCAGGATACAGTCTCACCGACTGACCGATAGTCCAAAATAAGAAAATCTCCGTAAATTTTTAATAAAGTTGTCCTTAGACACCCGTTACAGCATGACAATTTATACAAAGTGAAGTGATGGTTAGCCAACTTCGTGATATACCCAATATTATTTTCATTCCACTACCTTTACTTTAAATCATAGTAATAATGAACGTTAACCAAATTTTGTACCAGCAATAAACTCATAATTCTCTGGCAATTGTAAAGACACATTCCGCAGAATGTTATAAAGCTCCAAGGGGTTTATCAACGTCACAGGTAATCTGCCTCCCAAAATACTCTGTATGGCTGCTAGGATGTCATCCACTTGTTGCGTTAACTGTAATAGACCGAACTCCATCTGTCTGCTATGTAAATTTCACTTTGGCTGTGTATCGTCGCATTTAACCACAAAATGTCTAGTCATCTCCCCAAATCTATCGTGATCGAATGATAGTCTTTTACAATTGAAGACAAGTTAGCGATGTCATTGGACCCAATCAGTGTAGTCCAAATTTCTCATATAAGTTATTCGATTTGCCAGCGAGTGAACAAGGTCTGAATCCTTTGACTTCGGTTCGTCAAGAGTTAGGTACAGTTGGTGTGGGTCTGCAATCATAGCAACGCCAGATAATGACTAGTACATTGCCGCCTAAGTCCAACAAACCGCTTCTGCTGTCTAGCATGGGCAGTACCTGGTGAAAATACCCTATTCAGCCTCCAAGGTATTCAGCAAAGCGTAAATTTGCTTTAGCTCCAAAACAGCTGTAAACTCCTTCCTTTGTTCACAAGCCAACCTCATATCTTCCCGAATTAAAATTACTTCCGCGTATAAGCTAGTATTTAAATCTAGTACCACACGTCATGCGTTGTTTGTAAAAAAAGACCTCCCTTTCTTTTAGGAACACAACTCTTTGATTAATAGGTGGAATTTGCACCTCTGCCATTATTGAATCGGTTGCCCATAAGTGTAGCAGAGTTCCTGTAACACACAAAAAAAAATTCGTACTAAGTACTCTGCTTAGCGTGCACCAGCAACGTACATCTAGTTTATTCCTGTTCATCACGGACGGATCTCGCTCTGGACCTAATAAACGGTGGTTCAACTCTTGTGTCCTGCAATTCCCTTCAGGACGGAGGTGACTCTCCTGGTCGATAGGTGGGATCCACTCGCTTGGCCGTGGGCGTATCGTCTTGCCGAGGTATCTCGTGCACCAATGAACGTGATCCAATTTTAATGACTGCTGACTGCTCACGCTTTCGCCTTCTCCTCTTGTACCACGGTCTGCGTTTCAAGTCGACATTTCCACCGTGGGCTACTTTCAACCTGTTAATGTGCACAACGATTTTCCTGTTATTTTTGCCGAGTATTTCGTAATTTAGTTCTGATAGTTTGGCCGTAATCTGGAAGTGCCCAGACCAGGATTTGAAAAGTTTTTGTGATAAGCCTGGTTTCCTAGCAGGGTTGCACAAATAAACCCATTCTCCTATCTTAAACTCACGATATTTCGCTCGGTGGTCTAAACTCACGATATTTCGCTCGGTGGTCGTAATATATTTTAGTTTGATGGGCGTAGCAGTTTGCTACAGTAACCGTTTTGTAGGCTTGCTTTCAGTTTCTCCATTCATTCTCTAAGATTACGATTGATCATGGGAAATTTGGCCTTTAAATTTTCGTTACTGGGGAGCAGCATCTCCTTCCATGTAACAAGAAAAAAGGGCTGTACCCAGTGGTGGTACTTGGTGTTGCCCTATGAGCCATGATAAAAAATGGGATTAGTAGTCCCAGTAGTAGTAGTAGTGCCAAAAACATATAGTCGAATTTCCGTCCTAGCATGAAGGAAACAAGCTGTTGGCACTTAACATCCAGGGTTTCCCCAGTCACACCAAAGGGTCTTAACGAAGTGTCCCTCAAATCTCTCCATGATACTCCTGGCTCGAGTATTGATGCGTTTGAACCCATGTCTACTATTAGACGCCGCCACTTCCCTTCTATCTCCAATGTGATAGAGGGAGCGCCGTGCTCCAACAGGATCGCGATTGTGGGCTTTCTGACAGCATTTTCAGGGACGCCGAGGTGGATTGGGCTGTCACTGCTCTCACCACCTATTCGCTTCCCTGATTTGGTGTTTCCTTTGTTCCTCCCTGTGTAGTCGCATTTGAGACTTCTCGCTGGGTGAGATCGGATGTCTTGAACACCTGCTTGGATTCTTCCTCCCAGAGGAGTTAGGCACGTTTCCTATTCTCATTTGTCGTGTAGGGCATTCCCTAGCGAAATGCCCTATGCCTTCACATTCATAGCACCTAGGCGAGCTGCTATTCTGAGTTCCTGACCTAGTGCTATGAGGCGGTTTAATCAGCTGACTTCTTGCACATGAGTCAGTTGAGCATTCAGAGCAACTTCTCCCGCGACTCTTCTTGCCTGGTGACCAAGGTAACTGACCTGCAAACTTGTCCGACCACGTGTAAAAGTCTCATTGCGTCTTGTTTCTCCACCTCATCTACCGCAAGCGCTAAATTCAAAGCTTTATGTAAGCCCCTAGGATAGGATAAACCGGCCACAAAACTAGCCAGACACATGCGGTCCACATTTTCCCTGTGTATCCGCTGGGCAAAAGGGTCATTACCCTTTGAGCTAACCCTTTGCAGCAATTGGCAAGTTCCATAGGCCCCTTGTTTTTGGCTTGTCTGGCCGTCTGTAATTTCATAAAGTGATACTGGTCGCTATGTACGTCTCTAAATCTTTCTCTAAAACACGTTCTTGAAATCCTGCCATGATGTGTCTTTCATGTGGATCTCTGTGCATGCGTTGTAGAATGCTTTAGCAGGGTCCGCTATGTGTAGTACTGCAATATAAAGCAATCCCCTATTAATGCTGCCCTGTCGATGCTCGCTAATAATTCCTCAAGTGGTGTGGCGTTCTCCGCACCCGACCATTTTGTAACATTTTGTAACGGATATCTGGGACTAATAATTCCTCAAGTGGGGTGGCGTTCTCCACACCCGACCAGTTTGGAACAATGGATTTCAGGGACAAGTCTTTATGCACTGTGTGCATCCCACTTGATATCTGCTCCCTTAATTTGTCCAGTTCTGTTTTTTGACTCGGCTAATTCCTGTTTTAGTCTTGCTTCCGACATAGTTAAATGCTGTTTAAGTACCGCCGAAATTTAGAACTTAATCTGACGTTAATTTTCTTCTGTGCCTTAAATTAATGTAGTCCTAGTCCCTACCTAGATAATTGTACGTGGTCACTAATATCCCAGAGCTGAGCACTATTTCACGGCAGAAGCCTGATATCACACGTAGATCTTCCTTTCTGCTAAGATGTCCCCACCGTTTGTTGTGTGGGCTTGTATATATTTAACAGTATCTTAAGTTTGTCAACTTCCGCAATCTGTTTGTGCTTATTCTTCATCCTTCCTTATGCTGAATAGGTCGAGATATGTTCCTCAATATTTGTCTTTCAAAAATTAAAAATTATTTGTGTGTTGTAAAGACATTGTCAAGGTTTGCATATGTAGGTCACTACCAGAGTTATCGTTACGTAGCTCTTCCTTGTAGTATACTTGTTAATTTCATGGTCATTAATCTTATATATGCATAATAGGCTCTGTTTACTTTCTTAATTCTGTGTGTTCAAAATAAAACACCTCTATCCATTAAGTCAACATACTGTGAGAATGAGGTGAATTTGTTACAATCCTTTAAAAGTTTTGTTGTCTAACTACTTACCAGTCTAGATGACATGTTCCAGAAGGTTTAATTTTTTTGCAACACCCTTGTTATTAGTGTTGTGATCAAGTGTGTTTGTAGGTGTCCTGGCGAGCCACATTGTGCATCAGGGCTCTCATGTGGTTATGGAATACAATGCTCATTGAATTTTGTGATATTCTGTTAACCCTCAGTGTCTGTAATGGTTGAATTGGTAGTAATACACAAGAATATGCACTACGTTCTTCAGATCAGTGTTTTCTGGGCTACATTGTGTTCCACAAGTGGATCCATGCCTCCATGAGACAAGAAGCAATCATCTCTGGGTATGGGGTAATTTCTGTTTGATGTGTGGGCATGGGTATCATACCTGCTTCAGTATCAGTGTTTGCACTGATATTTTTAGGGGACATTGTAATTGGCCCATCTGCTATCTGACAAGCTAACTGATCTGCTCTGGCTAATAAATGTGTATCTATGTGCCAGGCAGAAGTTGTGGTTTCAGTAGGTGGGAGCCACAGCACATTATGGGTGAGAGTCCCGCAGTGGTTGAATGTAGACCAGTTGAACGTGGAGGACTGAGTACATGGCTTCCTCAGTCACAGATCTAATGTGGGTGGTTTTTTTTTTAACATGTGGACTCCTGAAGGAGCACATTCACTAGATCTCAGCAAGGACTAACGGAGATCTTGTAGTCAGACCATGGCTGGCCTGACATGTGGGCACACCAGGCATGTTAGTAGTAATTGGTGCCCCTTAAGACTTATGTTTGTTGAACTTCTTCATCCTAGTACAGAGCTGATGAACCTTCTTTAGAGTGTTTGCAAGCTGCATATGATTGTTGAAGTTCTGTCATGTGTGAAAACCTGATTTGCTAGCACCATATTTTCAATTTTTCCAGTGATACCTTAGTGCCCTTGGCAGCTGCTGAACTGGCTTGTTTCTTAGTTTGGCCCTGGGCAATAGTTAGGCAACTGTGACAGTGATGGTTGCAAACAAATTATGGAACATTCAAGAGAATGTAATGTGGTGCACTGCCATTTCCTGTAAGTGGGTGGAGGCCACTTCAATACCTTATGCTAATGGAGCTGCCAATGGTTTGATCACCTGATACCATCTTTCATTTAATAGTGATGTGTGTCAAAACCTGAACATCTCAGGACATTCATTGTGCTGTGTTATTTTTGAATTACTGTGTTAAGGAATCAAATGTGAGGAGCTTGTACATGAATTTTTCATCCTATGTGTAAAGTGTTAACAAGAATGTTGTATATTATTTTAGGTAGGTCCTCGATTTGCGGCTCCTGGGAGTTTTGAGTACGAATATGGAACTCGCTGGAAACAGCTCCACGAACTGTACAAGCAGAAGGAAGAAGCTTTACAACGTGAGATGAAAATGGAGGAAGAGAAGCTGGAGGCTCAGATGGAATATGCTCGCTATGAACATGAAACTGAGATTCTTAGGGAACGTAAGTTTTATTGAATTAGAATTTCAAAACATCTCATTTGTTATGTATTGACCTGTGTATAGGTTTCTGAATTTTTAGAAAGATAGTCCCCTATTTTTCCATTCAGTTTTTATTGGCATATTGGCATTCCACTTAACAGTACTTCATTTTTCAGTTGCTGTAAAACATGGTTGACCCTCGCCTTATGTAATTTACCATTTGTGTTGCTTCCAGCGACCGCCTCTGTGGTCTAGTGGTCAGAGTTTCTGGCTACAGATACAGAGGTCCCGGGTTCGATCCCCGGCGCTACCAGATTTTCTGAGTAGTAGTGG
>Ga0123354_10017242_pt1 | contig 11316 bp, 4 predicted proteins | sample TergutLab28metaG_2_FD_97872 | JGI IMG/M metagenome (GOLD analysis project Ga0123354, IMG submission 97872) | Labiotermes labralis P4 segment gut microbial communities from Petit-Saut dam, French Guiana - Lab288 P4 | ecosystem: Host-associated > Arthropoda: Insects > Digestive system > Gut ... | reverse complement strand
CTACTTTTTTATTCAAGTAGCTCCTCAATTGACCTCACGAGGCTGAGTGGACCCCGTTCCAGACCCACTACTACTCAGAAAATCTGGTAGCGCCGGGGATCGAACCCGGGACCTCTGTATCTGAGCCAGAAACTATGACCACTAGACCACAGAGGCGATCTCTTTTCGAGGTTATGAGTAGTTAAAAAGATATTGTGAGAAACTGGCGTGTCTTTAGGCATTTTAGACGCTCGCTACTACAACAACATTTCGGCACAAGTTGAAGAATAAGAAGTGAGTTTTAATTTGTTTTTGTCATTTTCGTAGCAGAAAACTGCCTCAAAATACAAGTCTGCATGTCAATATTCCTTGCGTTTCGAAATAGAGATACTTGATGGAACCCAAAGGAAAGATAGCCCATGTGCATATTTCAGTAGTTTTTCCTCAACACGCAGAATTTAGGGAGTTGAGCGTATTATGGAGGAGACGTACGGAACATATGTTCTGAAATACCCTGCTTTAAATTGGATTATATCTTAATGATGAACTACGAAAATAAATTTTAAAAAAACATGTATAAGATTTCTCCGTTGACTTAAGCAGCGCGTTTGATCTGAAGTTTCGCCACTAATCTTAACATAAAAATTAATAAATCTGTTAGAAGTTAAGTCCGAACGAATTAACTGAAGACAGGAGTAGATCCAACTTCCGAAACGTCATATATATATATATATATATATATATATATATATATATATATATTTGCTGAATGCAGCAAGGTGACGACTTTTTCTAAAATCAGCAGTTTAACTGGACTGGTGTCGATAAATTTAAGTTTGCTGCTTTGCGACAGCAAGACGGCTCAGACGATTTGGCGCTGCTTACCTGCTTCTGAGCCCCAGGTTCAGTCCCGCCAAGTGATCTGAATTATTTTTACATTCGGCTATAATTTAGTTTCATTTTAATTTATTTCGTGTCGTGATGTCTGGCTTTGGGCGGCCTTCTGTTAGATGCTTGGCGTACGAAGCGGTTCATGTGCTGGTTTCAGTCCACAATTTCTTCATGCTCTTTAGCCCTGACTAGACAGCACGCTGTCACATACTCTGTTTTGAATTTGGTTGTTTCATCTTCGAACTGCATTTGACTGGGTGGAGAGTGAGCAAGTCTCTTGTTGTGTGAAACGTGGTGTTTGTTTTCCTTTTCAGGTCTCAAGTTCCTGTCCTATTTATTTATTATCTCTTTCTTATATTTATGGTTTATTTAACGATGTAGCTAGTAGCTCAGAAGCCAGTTATAGCGTCGACTCTGTTATTACTGCTGTTGCATTAGCATCTCCATTACGCGAATACGGGACAATAAAGAAAACTGCTTGGAAAGCAACCTTGAAATATATTTACCATAATAGTATTGCGCAAATTATTGAAATATCCTTGACTTCAATGCCCCTACACGATTCACACCAAGAGGAATCGTGCGGTAATAAGACATTTTGAATAATTTCTTTTCTACAACTTTCTTAGTGCAGGGAAAGACAGAGGGAGTTAGACATCGGGAGAATAGAAGAAGGAAGGGTAAAGAGTATGAAGTAGATGTAGAAATACGGTAATGAAGGGTGCAAAAAATATTAAGAATGAATTAATCGTAAATATTAAGAAACTAGAAAAGTAAGTGGAGAATGGAGGAGTTAAATAGTGGTTAGAGAGAAATCAAAGAGTACGAATGAAATTCTGGGCTTCAGAAAAAGAAAAAGAGAAGAAAGAAAAATAAACGGAGGGGAAAAAAAGAAACGAACAACGGAACGGCAGTGAGTAACGGCAATAAAAAGAAAAGAGAAGCGAAAAAATGCAGAAACACGAATGAATGTACAGAAAGAAAAACAGATAACTGAAGTTAGAAACGGGCAAGAATGCATGATGATACGATCGTAACCAATGGAATGAATTAGAACAAATGTGGAGTTTTAGACAGTAACGATTCTTACAGATTAAAATTTGTGATTGGTTTGGGGCCTAGGTCAGTGGAATTATGGAAAGAAAAGTGATTCGCCGTTTGGCCGGTTACTGGCATACTTGGTAGTCTGCCATTCAGTAGTCGTGAGAACGGTGTGATTCCAGTTTCTTAACATGGCTGAAATCATAAATTACCGGGCGAAGGCTGTTTAGACCCTGAACCATTCAGTGTAACAACCCTGAACCCATACGTCATCAGCTCAACACTACTGAATATAATACAGATGGTAGGTAATGGAAAATTTCTCCATTCTCTACTTCTCAGTGACCATGTTTTGCATGTACAACTGTAGCGGAAGGCTAAACGATGACTCTGTATATAAACATATCCGACTTTCCTCATAGCACAGGTTCTGGCAAAAGTTTATAGACCGAGAATGTTAACACAATGGTAACGATTTCGTCTCGCTTTCGCAAAAACACAAGCCGGTGAAAATTTCGGAGTAGCAACCACCCTAATTGTCGGTCCCAGTGGCCGCGCGGTCTAAGGCGTAGGTCTTCGGCCGCTCGCCTGCTGAGATTGTAGGTTCGAATCCCACCGAGGGCATGGATGTTTGTCTGTTGTGAGTGTTGTATGTTGTCAGAGGTCTCTGCGACGAGCTGATCACTCGTCCAGAGGAGTCCTACCGACTGTGGTGCGTCGTTGTGTGTGATCTAGAAACCTCGTGAATGAGGAGGCCCTGGCCCATTAGGGGCTGTCGCGCCAAAAACAAGACAAACCATCCATCCTAAGTGAAATGATTTGTGACTTCATCAGTTAAATACCTGGATAATTGTTCAAATAGGTCACAAAACCCCCACTTTCCTTGAAATTCACTGTTATTGATTAACGTGAGTGGTAGTCAAAACAGTTCAAGGAATATTAGTTCCTTTGTCTAATTGTTTGAAAAATACACTGCGTCCATATTTTATATGACAAATATCATTTGCCAATCCACGCCACTTGTGCGCCGCGTGTGTGGGCGATCAGATGATGGGCTACGTCAGTACGATGAACGTGCCGATAGGAAGCGATGACAGATAGTTGAATAAAATTGTAATTCTTTGTTTGTTCACTTGTGTAAGTGGAATATAAATATAATTAAATTTTAAATACCTAATAAAATATATTTCAACGAAAAGAACCTTCATTTCAAAATAAAAATGAGAACAGTGGTATATGGCGTGCCAGAGTTTGAAGTTAATAGATGGACATTAAAGAACATTGTCACTTTTGGAAATGTCGACGAGTGCAATTTTTTTTTTCGGTGCTCAATCTGTTTGCGGTGGTGTCTCTGCATGGTGCTGTGACAAGTTAAGGTAAAGGTAAATTTGGTCCTCTCAACGCCATGAAGGCACGTAGTGCGATTAGAGGTACAGCTCCTCTCATTCTTTACCTGTGTACTAGATGGAATTGAGTGGTCAACTCCTGTTCCGGCTGCTTTAACCCCGGTGCCCATTGAGCATGAGGCTGAGTGGACTTCAAAGATTGTCTGGACGTTTTGGAGAAGTGACAACTCTCTTACTTCTCCCAGCAATCGAACCACAGCTCCTCTATAAAGCAGAATTGTTATAAGTTCATACAAGATTTACTTTCTCATTTTCCTTCACACTGCTTTCACTTTGGGGGTTTTTCTAAATTCTTACAGCTCTGACACCGGTGTATGCGTGCCACATGTCGAGTTACTATGTGTTGCTGTCAAGTGTATTTTAGCACGCAGTGTACTGTACTTTTCCTGATGTCAGTATATTATGTCAGTATGAAACGTGGAGATCCTTGTCTGACTGTGCCATCGGTCATGACACATTTCTGCTATCTAACTCACAAAAGCCATGGCCCATATGATCGCTGCATTAGGCCTATTCTCGAGGGTACCACCTCAAAGACTGAGAACACTTGTATAAACATCTGACCACGACAGAGAATTCGAGCATCAGACCACGACGGGTTTGATTGCCACGTGTAGTACACCGGCGGATGCACCACTGACAATTACACGTTAACTGACTTCAAATAAGTAATAAAGAATTATCAGTTCTTGTGAGATGTGACACTTCTTTGTTTGATCTTACGTTCCCGACAATTCGCGATAGCGTAGTGGTCTCGTCTTCAGAGATTCTAAACCCCGCGGCACGACTCAGCTTTAGTACCCAGCCCGCTGCGAAAGTGTCACATTTCAAATCGATGATGAATCAACGACCAACAGCCTTTGAACACACAGTCAATATTCAGTGCCTTGACGGACATGTTTAGGCATTTTAATCTCATGGTTCCGTGCATCATAATTCAATGTTAATAAAAATCCAACCAGATGCAACAGTACGCAGATATTTATTTATTGCAAAGTCGCTCTACATGTTTCGGGTGTCACAGCACCCATCATCAGGAGTACTAAAAACTGTAACCGCAGCCTCCGGTACAGGTCATAATATCGGTACAGCTACTTCGCTCCAACATGGCCTGATCGGGCGTGATCAGGCCACGTTGGAGGGAAGTAGCTGTACCAGTATTATGACCTATACCGGAGGCTGCGGTTACGGTTTTTTAGTACTCCTGATGATGGGTGCTGTGACACCCGAAACATGTACAGTGAATTTGCAGTTAATAAATATCTGCGTACTGTTGCATCTGGTTGGATTTTTATTAACATGTTTAGGCATATTCCACGTCATCTTCAGTATCTCTTGGCTTCCTAAACTTATACTTCTTATCATCCGCGCTGCTCTACAAGCAGCGCGGATGATAGCAGTTCATCAGAAGCATATAATAACAATTTGTTATACAGGGAGTTCAACTGTAAACCGAACCCGGACGTATGGCACGTTGAACAGCTTTTCATTTCCGAATGTGTACAACATACCGCATCTTAGAGTTGCTGTTGGAAATGACGTCCCTCAACTGTCACACATGCTTGTTTTCGAATGAACTGAAAAAACGGGAAATCGAATTCTAAATTTCCTGCGACATTTTATATGAGATTTTTTTCCTTTATAGGTTGCCACAGTGAATATCCTCTGTGTTAAGCTGTACTGTCTACTCACGAACAAGACAAATTACGTTGTACTCTGCTTGGCACGTTTGTCACACAGTAGACTAAACTGACTGTGCGACTTTAGACGTCAAATGCTTCATTGTAACCGTATACGCGCCGGTACGACTTGTGGTATGCGAGTCATGCAGCTGCCGTTAAACATGCCGAGCAGTATCAGCAGTCCCTAGAAAATATTGAAACAGTGTTTAATAATCTGATCACCAGGTGTCATTGATGTATGAACACTGAAAAAGGTTGTGTTCAACACTTCACTCTAGCATGCAAGAAGATAAGCTTGCCGTGTGTGTGAATTCGGTTTCAAATTGAACTCTCTGTATTAGTTTAAAGCTTTTTGTTCTTGGGTGATTATTATTGTCAATTTCCACACGAAATGTATGCAATAACGCCTCTCTTCAAGCCAGTATAATTCACAAATGCAGCGGGGCCCTCCTTGAGAAGCCAAGATTCACTCTGATAAACAATAAATTTATCGTCCCACACTGAAAAAAGAACTTTTATTAGATTTGTTGCTACACCTGGTCCATCTTCTGAGTGACATGAATCCAGTCTATGCCTTAACACCTTATGTTTGTTTGTTTGTTTTGGGGCCAATAGCCCCCCCCCCCCCAGTGGGCCAGGGCCTCCTCATTCAAGAGGTTTCTAGATCACACACAACGACGCACCACAGTCGGTAGGACTCCTCTGGACGAGTGATCAGTTCGTCGCAGAGACCTCTACCTGACAACACACAACAATCACACCAGACAAACATCCATGCCACCGGTGGGATTCGAACCCACAGTCTCAGCAGGCGAGCGGCCGCAGACACACGCCTTAGACCGCGCGGCCACTGGGACCGGCCATTCACACCTTATGTAGATCCATTATAGTATCCTGTCATCTACTTCCAATACTTCCAAACGATTTCTCCCACATCACGTCTACCAAGTAAAATTCTTGACGCATTTATTTTCTCTCTTTTCGTCCGTCTTAACATCCCTGATTTCATTGCCCTGACAATTTTTGACGAAGAGCCAGTTTTCTCTACCCTTCTGTCACTTCCTCCGTCCTAAATCCAAATATTATACTTATCATCCTCTTTTAAAGCTTCTTTAATCCGTGATCCTCCCTTAGAATGAGGGACCAAGAGTTACAGCATACAAAGCAAAAAAAAATCCTAGTGTTTTAGTGTCGATAGGAGACGAGAGGCCAAAAAACCAGAAGGTACGGAGTGCAGTAAACTGACCACATACAAGATTGTGTTGTTACTAGAGTAAATTATATTTTCTGCATGTGCCTAGCTAAAGGGGGGCGAGGGGTGCGTTCGCCTCGGGTGGTAGGGGAGCAAAATTGGCAGCAAAATTATTATTGTACATGTGAGGAAAGATGGCTGCCCTCAACAAATTTTAAATTATTTAGCCAAATAAATGGCATTTCAACGAACGATCGTAATGTTTTCAAGGTCTTATTTTTTGTTAGGGGAAACCATTGCTATTTTTCGGTCAGGATTTCAAAAAGCCTAGCAGTGCCACAGGTTTTGGGTATTTTGGAGTAGAGTGCGTTCCAAATATTTTTTTCTTACTATGACGTCGCTAATGGGCATGCTGTAATGAAATTGGTTAATTCGTGGATTACAGCTTAATCGTGTTTGCTGCAAGCAGCTGGCGTGCTTAGGTTTTCAGCAAGGTACTTAACAAGCGAGAGTGGAGTGATTTATCTTCAAGACCTTGCACCTGCGTACAAGGAAGGGCAATTTCGTTTTAATCTGAAAATATATCAGCTTATATGTCTCTGTCTCTTAATTTTTATTGCATCCCCCCACCACACACACACACACACACACACGTGTATGTGTACTATTTTTGCTTCTCCTCAGGTTTAGAATTATTCTGTAGGCTAAATTAGAACAGAAGATACGAGATAAGGAATATTTTGTCACATATTCAGGTGTCTAACCAAGGCATTAGAGCATCCGACATGTTTTAAGGTAAATTATGCAAACTCTCCAATTAATAATGAACGTTTACTTACTATACTGACTTATAAGACTGATCAGTCTGTAAGGTATGTTGGATATCATTTCTGCTTTGTATTCAGAAGCTAATGTATTCGAATCCATCTACATTTGTAATGGGTTTTCGTTTGTATACACGTGAATAAATTTATATTACGAACCTGAGGGCTGTTTGACCGTGCATCTTTCTCATGAAATAAAGTTAAATGCCAATTTGATACAACTAGGTAATTTTATTGATGTATTCTTAGCTCGACATGTTTCAGGTACATACGCCCATCATCAGGAGCGTTAGATGTTGAGTTGCAGCATATGGTTTTCTGCGCCGAGTTTTTGGATGGGTGGTGGTCTTGAGAGCCACTGCGTAGGTCGTGTTTACGGTGCGGATGGTGCAGTGCCACCACCCATCCAAAAACTCGGTGCAGAAAACCATATGCTGCAACTCAACATCTAACGCTCCTGATGATGGGCGTATGTACCTGAAACATGTCGAGCTAAGAATACATCAATAAAATTACCTTGTTGCATCAAGTTGGCATTTCACTTTATTTATATAAGGAACGTGTTATGACAACCGGTGTTGCCTATGTATTTTACGCACTCATGTGTGGCAGTAAAATTTGCATTTTCATGTTACGCGATTTAAGGCTTATAGCACTTTTTTTTTAAAGAAACAAAAACTGAAATAATGTTTTTTAAAACGCGCGTCACCATTTCTTCTTGCGGGAATGAAAACGCAATGAGACAGAGGAGGCGGAAGAATACTGCTGGGCGATAACAGAGGCGGCGGAGCGGTCGTGCTGCGGTCGATCAGATTCCAGTGTGTTGGCGTTTGTTTTTAAAATGGACTCCCTTGTATATGCGAAAGTAGTTGACCATGTAATGCAACCGATACCTGTGAGCACGCGGTTTAAGGCATGGGACTGCGGACGCTTGCTTGCTGGGATTATGGGTTCGAATACGGCCGGGGGCCTGGATGTCTGTGTCTTGTGATTGTTGAGTGTTGTCAGGTAGAGGTCCCCTCGTAAAATTGATCACTCGTCAAGAGGAGTCCTACCGAGTGTGGTGTGTCTGAGCATGATTGTGAAGCCTCGATAATGAGGAGGTCCTGGCCCACTGGGGCTGTTGCGCTATAGAATGTGTGTGTATATATATATATAATTTCGATCTGCGTGGGATCTTTCGTAACGTGAATATTGCCTAAGTCAGGGAGGGTCTGTAATTGCGGAAGCTACAACTATGTATCACTACCATGCATAATGGAAGTTATGTTTCAGTCGGTACTGCAGCTCCACTAATTATATAAAGCTGAATTTTTTTAGAGCTGGAAGTTGTCAATTTCAGCTCCAGTGGGAATGCCCACTTTTCTAGTGTTATAAGTGTATGTGACCAGTTCTTCCTCTGCTCTCTTATTAAAATTCATCCCGTGATTCCAAACAATTTTCATTACCATATATTTTTATATGTTTTGTGTACCAGGTTGGACAACTAAGGTTGTATAGCATCGATCGATGGAATGATTAATTAATAATTGAGTGGAAAAGATGTGGAAGGAGAGAGCTTGGCGCAGTATGAAGCAGTGTCTTGGCTATTTGTCTGAAGTGAACGAGTGAACAACGAAAAATCGTAGGGTAGCCGGTTTGGGGTCCGAGATTTGAATGCGGACGTACCTGACTGGAAGCAGGAAGGTTGACCGCTGGACTGCGACGTTCAGTAAACGGGGTTAAGAGAGGGACATTAATTCCTGAGGATGAAGATAGGAGCACTGCCTTCATTGATTTAAGCTTGTTAGTTACAGATGGTGTCAATTGCTAGAAGAATTTAGAGTCGGTAATGGATAAGTGAAAGAGCATGGAGCCTCGGTGGAATGATATTAACAGCGAAATCCAAGGTATTCGCAGAAAATCACATCGAAGTTCTACTTTGTCCACCACAAATCCCGCATGAACTGGATTTGGATTGAACCCGAACCTCCGCAACGAGAGGCCGGCGACTTACCGCCTGAACCAGGGCGCGGTCCCTTCAATGTGCAGTTTGTCTTCATCCACCGCTTAGTTACTGTCTCCTGGTTCCAAATATTCTCGTTTGAACGCTATTCACCAGCAGTTCAGGGCGAAAGACCTCAAGTCTCAAACCCATACAAATCAATACTTCCTTTGGTGTTCCAAATAAGAAACGATGTTTCTTGTTCTGTTGGCCTTTGTATGACTATCGTACGTTCTTGCTTTGTGTATTGAGGGCCCGGTTTCAGGTATTAGCCTGTATACATGTTATCCTGAGATTTATTCGTGGTTCCCACAATTCCTCCCGGTAAATTCAATGAAATTAATTGCAAATAGACCATGAACACTTCTTTCACAAACTCTGAATTGACTTTAAGTAATCACGCCGCACCATTAGTCTAAGTAGATTGAAAGCCATTGAATAAATTATACATAAAGAAAATATTGTATGACTATTGTAAAGGAAGGTCATGAGACAGAGGCAACTGTCACGATTTGACCATGTGGCCATGGGATAGGAGAGAAGGGGCCCAGCCGATGACTCAATCAAAGCCCCTTCGAGCGTCTAGAAGCTAGAATCAGAAATCAAGGCCGACCCCAACAATTATACTCTCCTGCTGGTTAGAAAATGGGAATGGGATGGGAGGAGGGGGGAGGGGAGAGCTTCAATTCAGTCTTAATCAATCGTCCCAATAGATTCATTTTTTGATTAGTCTGATCTTTTACCGACATATCTGTCTCTCATTACCGAGCGGATCATTGTCTTTAAGTTTGATCACCGACTGATTCACATTAAAAAGGGCCTTATGTGCTCCGTCTTGGTCATTCTGCCGGTTGCTAGTGAAGCATCTGTATTGGCGGATTTTTTGGTAGTAAGGTTCTATAGGCCAATAAGATTCTGTAGGCTAGTAACATATTTTCATGCCTTATTCGTCCACCGTTCGTACTTAGAACGTGGCACCACAACATTAAACATTCAACTAACTGAATCGATGGAGCAGAGTCATTCTCTAAAAGCTTATAGCTCCTCTGTTAGTATACAAATGCACAGCATTTTATGCAACCGGAAGGTTCATCACTGCTTTTACGAGAGACCGCCACCTGTCGCTATCCTGAGCCAGACCAATCCATTCCACGTTCCTCTATCAATATTACTTGAAGATCGACTTTAATATTATTCTCCCATCTGCGACTAGATATTCCATCAGTTCCCTCCCCCTCTGAAACATGAAACTGCTTTTGAATTGTATATTTAGTGACAAGGAGGACAGTTAGCACCATACAGCAGTTACTCAGCTCAGATTTCCGCCATGTTTGACGACATCCAAAAGTTCATTATCTTGTTCAGGGGAGATCGCTACTAAATCCACCCTAAGCCAGGTCAATTCCAGCCATATCCCCAAAGTCCTATTTTGAGATTAGTTTTTAGGCGCGTTTCATCGGTCTGTCTGCCTGCATGGAACGGGGTTTTGCGCACTGGATGGATTTTTGTGAAATGTCGTATTTGGCGGTTGTAGGAAAATTTATTGCTACATTATATGATTTTGGTTGAAGTCAGATAAAATAACAGATATATTGCATGAAAATCTGTGTAATGCTTTTGATAATATCTCGCCCTGATTGGTGATCATAAGTGAGAGAGAATGTACGTTCAGTGCGGTGTGAGCTGTAAGCGAAGAAGTTGACTGTGTAGACATAATACATAACACTTCTAGAGATACGAACAATAAATACGACATCCGCCGTGTGCGGGATATCAGCAATGATCCTCAGTGAGTCTCTTACTATGATACCAAGTACGGAGAAAACTTTCATTGTCCTGTATAAAACGTGGAAAAGACACAATTAGATACTCGCTTCTTCCCATTTTTCTTGAAAGTAGTGAAGAATTTAAAAAAATGTGGACATAAAGAGTGAACACATAAGAAATATTGGGCTTTACGGACATTTCCTAACTTGTTTATTATCCTCATCTCTGTGCCTTGGGTTCCCAAGTGGTCTGTACCACGTGCTTTCGACGAAGATCTTGTCAGATCCCCGCAAGTCAGTACTGTGATATATATATATATAAGGCGTGCCCAAGTGACAGTGGGACTGATAAATTTATGCAAACGTTTATTTAGTTTAAATGCACGTATATATTATAAATTGAAGAGTGGTACATAGACAGTATCTGTGTAATACATACTGTCTACACATAATCTCCTTGTTGGTTGAAACAAGTGTCCCATTGGTCCACGAGACGATGGATACCGTCAGCGAAGAAAGTCTTGGGTTCCGTGCGGAACCATTCTTCAACG
>Ga0123354_10017240_pt1 | contig 11317 bp, 6 predicted proteins | sample TergutLab28metaG_2_FD_97872 | JGI IMG/M metagenome (GOLD analysis project Ga0123354, IMG submission 97872) | Labiotermes labralis P4 segment gut microbial communities from Petit-Saut dam, French Guiana - Lab288 P4 | ecosystem: Host-associated > Arthropoda: Insects > Digestive system > Gut ... | reverse complement strand
TCACGCTACCTTCTTCCAATTCCACGTAAAATTTAGCGAAATAAAAGCTGCACATTAACGTACAGGCCAACATACGCAAGTAGCGCCGAGACTCAACACTTACTGACTCTAGCACTGCTGTCTCTTTGCGCACAATTTAACAGTTCCTCAGATAGTCAAGAACGTCCATGCATTTGATAACAGCCGGAAGTGAAGTCAGTTCACTTTCGACTAGCACACTAGACACACCGAATTGCAAGTGCAGACACTACCAACTGTCAACAACACTTATTGTATCACACAACAATCTGTTTTGTGTAATTTTAATAAATTTAATATTTGATAACTCTAGCAAGCGCAGTATCAAAGCTCCCTAAATGTGGTGCAGAAGAACCGAAACAAGTACGAGTGTTTTGTAGTAGTAGTAGTAGTAATAATAATAATAACAATAAATAATAATAATAATAGTTTAATATACGTATATGCATTTGTTGGTACAAATAAATAATAAACAACAAAAATACATGGTATGCATATAAAAATAAAAAATGAGCTGAGGGTTCATTACAGTGTTCACAAAAGCCCGTCATTTTTCCCCACCCTAAAAAAAGCCAGTCCACGCCCTTTTCCTGCTGCTCGTACGTTACAATCTTTCATGATTGCGTAGTTTCCAATGCTAAGACAATCACAATTATTTTCAAGAAAACCGGCCTCTTGGATTTTACAGTCGTGATGACATTGTTTCTAAACGATGTGTTGGACATGCAGATGGACAGACATATGTAAATAGAGCTCCGTTAGTGAAAAGTGATAGTGTTAGCGCCAGACCCTATGCGGGAGAAACTTGGTGTCAGTCCAGCTGTTCTTGCTAAGGGGTTCACGGTGTCCTCAGGTTCTCCAGCTCAATGTTGGGAAAGCATCTTCAAATAGGCTACGGCCGATTCCTCAGACACATCGTTTGCTGCAACGTTCACCATCAACCATCACCGTTCCATACTTCAGGCGCACTGTACAAATTTGGAGCTGATACAGTCGCGTGACAACAGCACAAACTGCAGGAAAGCGCTCTCGGAATTGTCGCCAGTCACAGGTGTGAAGTGCAGCAGGACAACAATTTTTTATGTCAACTGGAAGGCACTTATGTTAATGTGAAGCACTCCAGCACATGGCAGCCGCTTCTCTTGTGTGCATCATTTGTAATTCTCACCAGCGTGACTTCATTTAAAATTTTTTAACCTCACACTTAAAATAATTTGGTCAAATATCTACCTCTAACATTACTGTATCTGTTGTTGTGTCACGTGGCGGATCAGCAGCTTCGTGATTGTGTTTCTTCCCATACAATTAGGATCGTACAGTCAAAGACAAGATCGGCAAGGGAGTGACGACAAATACAAAGAACATTTTAGTGGAAGAATGTAGACCTAGAGATGGTAAGATAATATTAAAGTGGAACCCATACCAAGAAAATGTGTGGGTAGGGACTAGACTTGTCTTATTCGGGAGAGGTATTAATGGTGGGCTCTTGTAGACATGGGAATGAATTTCCGTGTAGCAAAGAAGGCAAGGACTTTATTTACATGCTGCGCAACTACTAGCTTCCCAGACAGGACCATCCGCCATACATGCAGTTGTATGGTGGATAAGGTACAGTCCATACCAAGTCTAAGGGTCGGGAAAGCAAAGTTGGTATAGCGACTACGCTACAGGCTGGACGGTCCGGGGTGTAAACCCCAGTGGGGGGCAAAACTTTTTTCTCTTCCCTACACCAGTCCAGAACGGCTCTGGGGTCCAACAAGCCTCTGCTACAATAGCTACAGAGGCTCTATCCCGGGAGTACAGCGGCCGGGGTGTGGCCTTGACCACCCCCCTCCATGCAGGGCGGAAGGGGAAAAAATGAGTAGAACTATACCTCCACCGCTCCTCTGTAATGGGGTGACCTTTACCTCTACCTTTAATACTAGGGCTTACTGTCCTTCCTATGTTCACTTTTTTACTTGCGGTGCAAAGGCCCAAATCGGGCCTCGGACGCCTCGTTTAGAGTTATCCAGATCACAGACAGACAGACATACAAACATACCTTCCTCTGGATGAGGAATCATTTCGTCGTACATCCCGCTACCTATACAACACACAGCAAACACAAGAGACGAACACCCATACCCTCTGCGGGATTCGAACCCGCGAGCCCAGTAACCAAACGGCCGCAGACAGCACGGTCATCCAGATCGGTTGGTTCGGACGTAACCAGAAGAGCAAATGGTGAAATCTCATTACCTCTGGGATATACACAGCTAATCGATTTTACGGGAATCAATAATGGAGACACAAAACGATACGTTCAGTCATATTTGTAATATAGAGCTATTTACAGAGGTGGTTAACAACGTGATATGAAATAAGCTTAATTAACAGCTCATATGAAAACGACGCAAACATATTTTATTGGCTTCATTAATATTGACTTTCAAATTGTGTACGTTTAATACTATTTCGCAATTCCATCAGCAGCTTGAATGTATTCTGTGTTTAAATTGAGATCTCCCGAGATACGTACGTTCGTGCGACATGGTAGATTTAAATTCACCACAGAAGCGAAACTGTGAACTGTTGCGCGCTCTTCAATTTATATTCTGGACGTGCTTGCTATGCAGTAACAGGCTGCTGACCATCTGCCGGCAAAATGTTCATATCAAGTGAAATGTGGAAAAGCGAACCAGCCCTTCGACGGGCATCCTCAAGCTCCTGCGGTTGTAGCTGTCAGTTCCATTTACACGAACCAACGACTCTTCCGGACGGCTGGGCTCAACACTATAGAACAGCTGCATTTACATCATCGCAAATTTTTGACATATATATTATACAAATAACGAACGAATGCTGATGACAGTGGAAAGTACTAAAGGTATAGGCATACTGTGGAATAACATATGACAGGTGGGAGCCATATGAAGGTACGGTACTGATATTTTCACATTTCAGATGTCCGCCTGTCTCTAAACGCAGTGAGGTTTTATTTAAAGTGTGAAGTGAGAATGAAAAGTCCAGACAATTAGTTGCCAGTGAGTAGGTGGCAGGTCCATTAGTAGTAATGTTACCCTTACAGCCGGGGACAGGTTATGTGTGTGCCAGCATTTGGATACGGTACCAAAAGGCAAGGTCGTGGGTCTGCAGGCAGGGTTCCTGGAGGGCATCTGGGCAGCAGGCCTACAGTCTGTTGCAAACCCTGCAACAGTCCTCACACTTCTATACTTTTCGTGCAAAACACACACACACACACACACACACACACACACACACACACACACACACACACAGAAACACCTTCAAGTCCGGACTCCGTCGAATGCACAATGAAACGTATGATTACAAATCTGAAATTCTGTTTACACAGTGTCTGCAACTGGTTTGGAAGTGTTTATTTACTAGCCCAAGATACAACAGCTTATGCCAATATGACAGCTGTATAAACAGGATACCTATTCGTTATCGTACGTACATACGTAAAAACAAGACAGCGGAGGACACCGAGAAAAAAATACAAAGTTGCTGATAAGCCCTTAGCCCGGCCAGGAAGGAAACAAGCTACAGTCAGAATGGCGTGAATTTCCTTCGGCGCCTTGCCTTGCAGGAGGGGGGGGATTTAATGACAGCTCGCGTCTCGATGTTGTTGAAATTGCGCGCGTCCCTGACATGCTTCCGAGCTTCTTTCCTTCCTGGTCGGGCTAAAGACTTACCAGCACCCCTAGTATAGAGGCAAAAACAGTGAAAGCATCAACCGAGAAGACACTAAGAATAATTTCTGAATAAATTACATGATTATGATAATGAATTACCGCCTGCTCTCACGCCCAAATCATTTCTGGGGCCCATCCAGCCATCTCCTATTCCACGGGTACCGGGGATTTTTTTTCCCGAAGGAAAAGCGGTCGGAGCGTTAAGCTTATCACTCATCTCTAATGCCGCGGTTTATATTGAGTGGATCTAAACTTCTACTCCCCTTACATAGGTAACGCAATCCCATTACAGGCCTGAACAGGCCCTTAGGGCTCCAGGAGGTTGAGGCTCCCGGAATTTCTGGGCAATCGGCACATGAAGGTGGTAAGGTTGTCAGCCCTACACACCGGCCGCCTTTCTGCTGGAGGCTGAGTCGACCCCATGGCCATAGTAAGGCCGGAAGGATTGAGTCAATGAGTAACCCCAATGAACCCAACGGGAATCCAACCCACACCTTCTGCTTGCAGCGCAGTGCCTCAGCGAACTTAACCCACTTCATTTACACACCTTACCGTAATGCACAGGGACAACTTCACTTTACTTTGTGTTACGTACGAAAGGAATAACGTAACAAAGGGCAGGGTAAAGGAACTTTTATGTGACAGCTTCTAAGGCGCGAAACATGGTTGGAGAACAAAACAGCAAATTACAGCCTCACGTTTTGACATTAATAGAAAAAGTTTGCCAACGACGGTAAGCGGCACATGAGAAAACGCGGGACAGCTAACACTTCAATTAGAGTCACTGTGCAGTATTGCAGACACACTGCGCAAATGAGTAAAAAGGTAAAAGTAAAGCAGTCCCATTACAGGCCTGAACAGGCCCAGAGGGTTCCAGCAAGTTAAGGTTCCCAGATTTCATGACAACGGCACAGGATATGGTGGTAGGATGTCAGCTTTACGCACCGGCCACCTTTACCCCCAGGAAATGCTCCTGGTACTCGTTTCTGTTAAAGGCTGATCGATCCCAGGGTCATAGTGCGATCGGAAGAATTTTATGTCAATGAAGAATCCAATGACACCAGCCGGGATCGAACCAGCGACCTTCCGATTTGTAGCACAGCGCCTTAACCACTGTGCTACCGCGGTCCCCACGAAGGAGATTCATTAACAGAATGGAAACGTGCTGGTCGAATAATTTATATAATAAATATCACATGGTTTGCTTACACGACGTCTTGAATTACTGTCATAATTTCTTTGTCAGTAAGTGCTCGTATTATTTTGATTTGCCGACCTCGGTGGCCGCACGGTCTAAGGTGTGGGTCTGCGGCCGCTCGCTTGCTGGAATTGCGGGTTCGAATCCCACCTTTGGCACGGATGTCTGTCTCTTGTGAGTGTTGTGTGTTGTCAGGTAGAGGTCCTTACGACGGGTCGATCACTCGTCCAGAGGAGTCCTACCGAGTATGATGAGTCTCTCTATCTGAATGTGATCCCCAAACCTCAACAATCTCAGAGCCATAGGCCCACAAGGGCTAAAGATCCATAAAAAAATTTGCTTTACGATAATTTTTTGTTTAGATAATGCAAAATTAAAAGGAATATCTTCTCGCCTTCCGTTTTGGTTTAAAAGTTGGGGCAAGAAATACAAGACGGATGAGTTCTTACTTTGAAGTGGATATTGCTTTGCTTCATGCACAGATACAGAGAGAGATAGTGTCTATACATGCGCACACACCCGCGCTATCTGTACGCAATAAAGTGTACAACCTAACGTATGGATATCGTTCCCTACACACCGCTGTTCGTTGTCAAGTCTAAAATTAGGATATGGCCCCCGCAGCTCAGGGAATATTTATCCAATATATACACTCGTAAAACTGGGACGATGGAAGTTGTTCATTACATGCAACATACCATACATGCATAGCAGAAAGTACGTTAGTCACTGAGAAAGGAAAGTACAGGTTTAGGAACTCAATGAGGACAGCACAACTTGGTAAGGGTCCTTTAAAAACGCCAGATGAAGCAGAATACTCAGTTTGTTTGTCTCTGAGTTGATTGGGTTAGCTACTCACGCATCCAGGTTGTCATAGAGGCACTTCTAGAGAGTCAAGTGTCCTGAGATGTTAAGCCGTATCGACTGGTAAACAGTTACCGATGTTTCGCACAAGCGCCATGCCTGAATATGGAGGTGTCAGGGTTCTTATGTAGGTCGGTAACTGTTTACCAGTTGACTCGGCGTAATACTTCCAGGACATGTGAATGTTCAGTTCACTAAACTGCAGCCGTGGGTTGAAGGCCCCAAAGCGGACGCAGTTTAGTGACTGGACGATGGCGACAGGCCGATCTGCGACACGACTTCTGGCATGTGGCGCCGCGTCACTGTATGACATGCGCGACGTTTCGAAGCGATGCTGTGTTCTCGAAACGTCGGGAACCAACTACCCAGTGACGCGACGCCACATCCTGCACGGATGACAAAAGCCTAGAAAACTTGCACTCTCACGATGGATTTAAAGGGTTAGGTTCCCTTTTACACGTACAACGAACCAATTTAAATTACCTGCCTTTCTGAAGTTACTCTGACAAGGTACACAAACATACATAAAACTAGCTAAACAAAAGGCGATACGATTTTCCCCCTCTCTGCTGACACCACAAGCGGCTATCCAGGGTGTTTCAGAGATGTTTCACGTACAAGGCAACATTTCACACTAACCTAACAGCAACGCGTCTGGCTTCAGGCCTATTGTAATGACCAGTCCTAGCTATCCTACCCCATTTCGCTCAGTCCTTCCAGCCGAATACATGGATAATACCTCCACCGTCTTCTTCCTAAGTTTTTACAATTAATCACTCGTTTCAGAATCGTCCATCAGTCTACGAACCATCGCAGCGCGTCACACAACATCAACCTTATATTGTCGAAATCTGGCCACTTCCAAGCACCGCAGTCAGAAGAATTAAATTACATCGCTAGACAGCATATTTTTATCTCGTGTTCGCATTCATGTTTCATTACTGATTCTAATGGCAACATCTACAGTTACCTAAACAGAAGTCAAGTTTCACACAGCTGCAGGACATTTGATGTTTGTATGACCGTGCATCACTGATATAATAATATAAACAGCCAACTAGATGCAACAATAATAATTTTATTAATAATTTCAATCGGCTCAACATGTTTCGGTCGATACTTTCGCCCATCCCCAGAAGCAGTAGACTGTGTTTACAGCTTGTAGCTTGTGTTTACCGCATCCTGGTCACCATCAGGCATCATCGTCGGTGCTTTATACCACAAGCTGTAAACACAGTCTAGTGCTCCTGAGGATGGGCGAAAGTATCGCCCGAAACATGTTGAGCCGATTGAAATTATTAATAAAATTATTATTGTTGCATCTAGTTGGCTGTTTATACTATTATAGCTGCAGGACAGTTAGTGTGAAACGTAATCGGTGCATTTGACTCAAGACTTGCGTGTGGGCCACCAGATATCCAAATCAGTGAACAGGAATAATTGATCACAGTCGTCTACACGTAATTCCTAGTGACGCAATGTCACTGCCTGCCGAAGCGAATCATACAGCACTCAATGTCTGCAGCAGCATACTGACTAATGAAGACAGCATCACACAATTGAAGTAAACACATTAAGTGGACAGCAGCGGAAATAAACTTTAAAGGAAATTACACGTTTAGAACTTTCGCCGGCACTAAAATCTAAGTGGTTGAAACACTTTCGATAAATAAGCTAGAAACAAATAACACACAGGACCCTCAAGATTATTTCCAGGCTCTATGCCGTGTAGGACTATTAGCAATAAAAGCCAACGTTTTGGAAACTCCCTCTTTCCAGCCTGATTGCTAACACTGACGACATACTCAAAGTTAACGTAGTCATGACATATAAGATGCTGGTACAGCACACAGTTCAGCAACGAAGCATTCCATTACAGTAAACAATAATGGGACGTTCACTGATAGTTTTGAATCACATGCAAGATGACATCACTACCATGAAAAACATGAAAAAGTAATCTACACTCACACTCACATACAGCATAGACTCTTGCACTGAACCCCAAGATGTAATGGAACTGTGGCCCTCATATCTGTTACAACTGTGCAGGAGTTTACTGGAGCATACAGCACGCTAATATTGTCAAAACTTTCCCCTAAAAAGCATACTACCTACCCTACAAGTTTATTCAATGTGATCCTTTCTGGCAGATCACCGTTCAGAGTCAGCATTGGCAAGAAATTATGACACGATTTTATCTTTATGCAATGTGTATTTTCCATCTGTTGCCTTGCCGCTCGAAATGGTTTTGGTATGCCGTAAAAGTGAACAGTACACAGAACGTAACAAGGCAGGCAATGTATGTATAAGGTAACACCCGGGCGCGTTCTTGTAACCACTGATGCCGTGGAAAAGCAACAAATATTACATATTCTGAGTGTGTGTTTGTAGCCTTAGGTAGACAGCATGCGAAGAACATGCGCCAAACTATGCTGTCATCTGTGTCCTGTCCGGTCTACCATATTTTTCCACGTTATCTCACAAACGGAACAATTGGAAATATTAAACATGAAATGTGTTTTGATTTTCTCTACAACGTTTGTCTAAATATTTCTCATTTTAAGGAGAATTAAACGAGGTATCGTCACAAATGCACATAGGTCTTGAAGTAAAGCTCCCTTTATTATAGTTAGATTTCAACGAAACTTGAATCTTCGTAATGGATTTTCGAAAAATGTTCAGGTATCAAATTTAATGAAATTTCTTCCGGTGGGAGCCCAGTTGTTCGATGCTGACAGACAGGTCAATATGGCAAAGCTAACAGTCGATTTTTGCAACAAGCACAAAATCCAGTGCCTGTGACTTGTTATGTACCACCTTTCTAGAAGCTACCGCAAAATTCTAGGCGCCAGAAGGGTGATATGAGACAAGTTCTATATTGAGGGCCCACAAATATTAGGCAACAGTACAGAATTTAGTCGTCCGGGTGACCTGGCGCCCGGAATTTATGAAACCTTAGTTTCCAGCTTGACTTTTTGACGAGAATAATTTAATGAATTTATTCATACCTTAATTACATAATGCAACTTATGTTCATTGTATACGACGAATCGTACATGAAGACTAACCATCATGCTGCAAACAGACACGTCACATTACTGAACAATTTTCTACATGTCACACTTTATATTTACGTTGTATTACATGACTTACGTACTTGAGTTTTCAGCACAATTGTACAGAAAACTTCCTTGAAAACCGAAAGATTCTCCTACAGTAACTCAACAGTTTAAAGACCATTCGCAACTGTACTGTCCCACATACAGTCCCTACATTTCATGTACGTACTACCTACTGTCCCACATACAGTCCCTACATTTCATGTACGTACTACCTACTGTCCCACATACAGTCCCTACATTTCATGTACGTACTACCTACTCTCCCACATACAGTCCCTACATTTCATGTACGTACTACCTACTGTCCCACACACAGTCCCTACATTTCATGTACGTACTACCTACTGTCCCACATACAGTCCCTACAATTCACCTACACAAGGCATTTGTGTGTATCGTATGATTCGTACAGCCAAACCCGATTGCTTCACAAACATTAACCGACTGGTATTTGTAGACAAGCCGGAGTTCGATCTGTACGTTACGAAAGGAATTTTTACGCATTATTTACATGAATTTCAATACTCAAGGCCGTACCATGGCTAGGCGGTTTGTCGCCGGCCTCTCAAGGCTAAGGTTCGGATTCGATCCCAGATCAGTCCATGTGAGATTTGTGGTAGACAAAGTGGCACTGGGACAGGTTTTTCTCCGAGTACTTCGATATTCCCCCGTCAGTATCATTTTACCAATATTCCATATTCATCTACATGTGGCTCTTACCGAAAGAACAAACGGATGAAGCCTGGGAACTTCCCAAAAAAGCAATGCACTTTCGGAAATCGGAGAGGATTGTATTAGGAGGCAGTCTCACGTTTTCAGTCTTCAAGGGGTTAATCCATGGGTTTCCAACCCGCGGACCGCGGGCCGTATGTGTAAACTGTGTATATACTATAAAAATTACACAATAATTTAGGTATTTTGGTATACCACTTATTGTTATTTTTGCACGTGTGGGCCGCGAGCCAGCCCACAACAGGGAGGTCGCACTTTCCCATAAAAAGTTTGGAGATCCATGGGAAAATCGTTGCCCTGTCCCAAGTAAGCGCTTCGTATTGATATGTTAAGTTGTACTCAGCTAAACTGGGTCGCTGCTTAGAAGTCCAATCTTGAAGGCACACCAAACACAGTGATGTACCGATCACAGGACTGCTTATGAATTTACAATCCTAACAACAATCCGCACAGGCCCAGTTATCGGTTAATTAAGATCCACAAATTTATTTACACACCAGCATTCGGTGGCGTCAGTGACAGTGCTGTTCTCGAAAGACAGTGATGCTGATGGTTAATACGGACGGATCTAGCCGACCGGATGTACATGGGGTGCTTAACAAAACGACCAGCTGAGCGCAGTAACTGTGTCCACTTCAGAACGCACACAACGCAGCCAACCACAGTTCACACAGTGATGGCCGAGTGTTCTGTTTAAATAAATGTTATTTAAACTGATTGATGGAACGGCGATTAAATTTTGATGGAGGAAATAATTATCTGACGCAGCAAAATTAACAGAGTTGGTTTTAAAAACGCTCTTATGTCACAAATATCGGACTGATTCGTTGTGGAATTATGACAAATGAAACGAGAACGGTTTTCATTGTCTGTGATAATTCGGGATACGGGGTACTAGATTGGTACGTAGTTTAATGGCAGCCATAATTTCATGTCGTTAGAATATATGATAGAATTTACAAAATTTTATCGTAAAAAACAGAAATATGACACTATTATAGACGTCGATCCCAGTTGCCGCGCGATCTAAGGCGTCGGTCTACGACAGCTCGCTTAATGGGATTGCGGGTTCGAATCCTGCTGGGAGAATTGATGTCTGTCTCTTGTGGATGATTTGTATTGTCACGCAGCGGTCTCTGCGACGGGCCGATCCCTCGTCCAGAGGAGCCCTACCGAATGTGGTGTGTCTTGAGTGTGATTGTGAAGCCTCGATAATGAGGAGATCCTGGATAACTAGGGGCTGTTGCGCCATGTATATAAGTATACACATACACACACACTCACACACACATATATATATATAAAGGTAAAAGGTAGAGTGATCCCGTTAGAGGTCCGGCGAGGCCCAGAGGGTGGAAACAATTCTTCCATGACCGCGGCACTAGAAAGGGGTGAGTGGTCAGCAGCACGCCCCGGCCGCACTTTACCGCCGTTAAAGACCCGGTACCCATTTTACAGGAGGCTGGGTGGGCCCCAGGGCCGGTTTGGACGAACGGAAAATCTCGTCCCCACCGGGATTCGATCCCGGAACGTCCAGCCCGTAGTCAGTCGCTATATCGATTGAGCTACCCGGGGCCCACTACACACACACACACACACACACACACACACATATATATATATATATATATATATATATATATATAGGGAGTTCAATTGGAAACCGAAACCAGAAGCATGGC
>Ga0123354_10017239_pt1 | contig 11318 bp, 5 predicted proteins | sample TergutLab28metaG_2_FD_97872 | JGI IMG/M metagenome (GOLD analysis project Ga0123354, IMG submission 97872) | Labiotermes labralis P4 segment gut microbial communities from Petit-Saut dam, French Guiana - Lab288 P4 | ecosystem: Host-associated > Arthropoda: Insects > Digestive system > Gut ... | reverse complement strand
CTAACCTAACCTAACCTAACCTAACCTAACCTAACCTAACATCACCTAACCTAACCTAATCTAACCGAACCTAACCCAACATAACCTAACCTAACACATTGTACTTTATTGTGTCATCAAATTCTGGTGAGGAGTCCCAATCATTAATCTACATATACATTTTCAGAATCTTCAAAAACCTTGGTAGAATCTTTCAAATGGCACGTGAGGTCACATCGAGAACTTACCTTCACACTTACAGGTTTGAATCTCAAAGTTCTTATTCTCTGGTTTCTGGCTCACTCTTGCACCAACGTGTGCATTATAAGTCTCGAATTCCAATTACAAGTTTCTCAGCTAAGATTTTCCTGAATTCTCCACACTATCGAATTCCTAAACTTCAAAAACATGTTTGTTGAAAAACCAATTAATTTCATACTTCAGTTGACTGCTTTCCACTCTGAAAATCACCACTTCGATACCCGAAATATCTGGTATGTTGTGAAACAACATTAAGAGTGTAACTTTGAGGACAACTTTGAAACAACATGGTGAATGTAACTTTGAGGATAACTTTGAAACAACCTGAAGAGTGTAATTTTGAGAATAACTTTGAAACAAAATGAAGAGTGTAACTTTGAGGATAATTCTGAAACAACATGAATAGCGTAACTTTGAGGATAACTTTGAAACAACATGGGGAGTGTAATTTTGAGGATAACTTGAAAAAACCATGAAATTTGTAACTTTGGGGATAATTTTGAAACAACATGAAGAGTGTAACTTTGAGGATAACTTTGAAACAACTTTAAGAGTGTAATTTTGAGGATAATTTTGAAACATCATGAAGAGTGTAATTTTGAGGATAACTTTGAAACAACATGAAGATTGTAACTTTGAGGATAATTTTGAAACAAATGAAGAGCGTAACTTTGAGGATAACTCTGAAACAACATGAAAAGTGTAAGTTTGAGGATAACTTTGAAACAACCTGAAGAGTGTAATTTGGAGGACAACTTTGAAACAACATGAAGAGTGTAATTTTGAGGACAAGTTTGAAAAAAATGAAGAGTGTAACTTTGAGAATAACTTTGAAACAAAATGAAGAGTGTAATTTTGAGGATAACTTTGAAACAAAATGAAGAGTGTAACTTTGAGGATAATTTTGAAACAACATGAATTGTGTAACTTTGAGGATAAGTTTGAAAGAACATGAGGAATATAACGTTGAGGATAACTTTGAAACAACATGAAGAATGTAATTTTGAGGATAACTTTGAAACAACATGAAGAGTGTTACTTTGAGGATAACTTTGAAACAACATGAAGAGTGTAACTTTGAGGATAACGTTGAAACAACATGAAGAGTGTAACTTCGAGGATAACTTTGAAACAACCTGAAGAGTGTAATTTTGAGGATAACTTTGAAACAAAATGAAGAGTGTAACTTTGAGGATAATTTTGAAATAACATGAATTGTGTAACTTTGAGGATAAGTTTGAAAGAACATGAGGAATATAACCTTTAGGATAACTTTGAAGCAACCTGAAGAGTGTAATTTTGAGGTTAACTTTGAAAGAACATGAAGATTGTAACTTTCAGGATAACTTTGAAAGAACATGAGGAATGTAACTTCGAGGATAACTTTGAAACAACATGAAGAGTGTAATTTTGAGGATAACTTTGAAACAACATGAAGACTGTAACTTTGAGGATAACTTTGAAGGAACCTGAAAAGTGTAACTTTGTGGATAACTTTGAAAGAACATGAAAAGTGTAACTTTGAGGATACATTTGAGACAACATGCTGAGTGTAACTTTGAGGATAAGTTTGAAACAACATGAAGGGTGTATCTTTGAGGATAACTTTGAAACGACATGAAGATTGTAACTGTGACGATAACTTTGAAACAACTTGAAGAGTTTAAATTTGAGGGCTGTATCGATTATATATTGAACACTGACACAATACTATTATTTGCATCTTGTCCGCCCTCTGATTTTAAAGACACACGATGTTTGCGAACCCTAGTGACTTACAACTGTCCGATCTATCGGGGTCCACCCGGTTAGGTGCTTCTTTGTTTCAAGACGGCAGCAAAGCGAGGTTCTGAAATGTCGTGCGTCGTTAAAAATTGCAAGATGGGAAAAGTCCGAAAAGAACATTTATGTAAGTAAGTTGTCGTTACGGAGCGACATTCAGTTGTCGTGGGTAAACCTGTAACTGGCGAAATACCGGAAAGAGGTACTGCAAATAGAATTCGGCATACAAACATTTCAAGAGAGTGGAGTGCTTGTAAGATAAAATTGGTTGAGGACAGCGACAATGACGGCTTATATACGAAATAAAAAGAAAGAAAAGGAATCATAAACACCTGAAGCATGTAGGGTGCGCTACTTAGAATTTTAGCGGCCCCTTCTCACTGTCCTGTCCGAAAGGTGATGCGGTTGATTTCTCACGCAGTATTCTTTCCGACACAAATCATCTAGAGGTTAGGTCGCCAATGTGTGTGTTCTAGACTCGTATTTAGAAAATTGTAATATATTTATTGTTTTATTAAAGACGCTGTTAGTAGCTTAGCTCACTTATTATTGAATTACAGGTTCAATATAGAAAACTAAATGGCGGGCGCTATGTTGAATATGGGGCGTGTCGGGTAAAAATCCACTCATTCTTAACTTTGATACTACATGGGTGTAAATAATCAGCTTATGTATCTTATGTTTATTGGACCGTGCATCATCTTGATAGTTGAATAATGAGAGACCAACTTGATGTCACTTGCTTTTCTATTTCATTATTTACTGCTCAACATGTTTCGGATGTTAATACATCCATCTTCAGGAGCTTGCGACTTATTTGTTGAAGTTATTTCATGGGTTGTATTGCTCTGGTTCGGTGTGTGTTGGTGTTACGGTGTGGTTTGGCTGGGGTGGTGTGGTGTGGTATCCGGATGCAGGCTGAAACACTGCTTCAGCCTGTATCCAGATACCACACCACCCAAGCCAAACCGCACCGTAACACCAACACACATCGAACCAGAGCAATTCAACCCATCCAATAACTCAACAAATAAGTCGCAAGCTCCTGAGGATGGATGTATTAACATCCGAAACATGTTGAGCAGTAAATAATGAAATAAAAAAAAGCAAGTGACATCAAGTTGGTCTCTCTTTATTCAACTAATCAGTTTATATTCCGGCTGCTTTACTCCCGAGTAAAAAACCACGTTATCCATTGAAAAGAAGGGAAAATTTCATGATTTTATGTAAAGCTTTATCACGTTGTTTGCTTGAAGGGAGAGAGGAATTTCAAGGGAATTTCTCACTCACGGCGGCCGGTCTTCGGCAGGAAGATGGAAACCTGGACTTCCCGAAAACTATCACGAAAGGTGGGAACTCATCTGCTAGTTTCGGAACAAAAGCGAAGCTTACTGTTGGAGTATTCTGGGATGTGACGTGTTCTGGGCGAGTAGCAATTCTTCTGGAATGTGACGTGTTCTAGGCGAGTAGCAAGTCTTCTGGGATGTGACGTGTTCTGGGCGAGTAGCAATTCTTCTGGAATGTGACGTGTTCTAGGCGAGTAGCAAGTCTTCTGGGATGTGACGTGTTCTGGGCGAGTAGCAATCATTCTGGAATGTGACGTGTTCTAGGTGAGTAGCATGTCTTCGGATATGTGACGTGTTCTGGGCGAGTATCAATTCTTCTGGAATGTGACGTGTTCTAGGCGAGTAGCATGTCTTCCGGAATGTGACGTGTTCTAGGCGATTAGCAATTCTTATGGAATGTGACGTGTTCGAGGCGAGTAGCAGTTCTTCTGGGAAGTGACGTGTTCTGGGCGAGTAGCAGTTCTTCTGGGAAGTGACGTGTTCCGGGCGAGTAGCAATTCTTCTGGGAAGTGACGTGTTCTAGGCGAGTACCAATTCTTCTGGGATGTGCCGTGTTCTGGGCGACTATCAAGTCTCCTCGGAAGTGACTGTTCTGGGCGAGTAGCAGTTCTTCTGGGAAGTGACGTGTTCCGGGCGAGTAGCAATTCTTCTGGGAAGTGACGTGTTCTGGGCGAGTAGCAGTTCTTCTGGGAAGTGACGTGTTCTGGGCGAGTAGCAATTCTTCTGGGATGTACCGTGTTGTGGGCGAGTAGCAAGTCTTCTTGGATGTGACACTGAGATTTGGTGAGCGTGCATCCTCACTACACCCCAGCAGCTCACAATGTGCTTCCCCCCTCCCCCCCCCCCGAAGGACGTGATCCTTCAACAACAGAGCCAAGCCGCATTCAAACTAACCGTTAAATTAAAGACGCTCATTTTATGACACTTTATGTTTTACGGCGCGGTTTCCCGGATTATGACACAGTGTAAGTTTATACTTGGCTAGTAAAATTTTTAGGGAAGCTGGTGCCCCCACATTCAGTGTGTAATATGAAGCTTCAGTCAGCAGACCCTCACCTAAACCTAACGCAGCATCTACGAAAATTGACGTTCCTATAAAATCAGTACATTCTCTAACTTACAGAATTTCCTTTGTATTCCACAATTACTTGAGATAAAGGCGGTTGGAAATACTCCACCAAATATTGGCAAGCTTAATATATCGAATTATTCAGGGGGCATTCATCTATGGTTGGATGAATATTTAATCTGTAAAAGAGATAAAAATTATCGACGTTTCCAGAAAAGACACTGCTAACACAACTGAATACTGACGTTCGCGAAGTTATAAATATTTAAGTTCCTCTCCGCCATGTTTACGATGCACATACAGTAAAAAGACTTAACTGTCTCACAGACACCCATAGGAAGGAATATCAAAGGAGATATTAATGAAGACTGGCAAAAAAGAATGCTATTCATAGAGATAGCAATCTCCTGCAATGTGACGTGTAGCCATGTAAAAGTACACAGACGTTTCGGAAGGTCCAGCTGCCTAAATCATACAAATGTTACATCTACCACGATGCAACAGGAATTTCTGACAAATCTGTACATTTTTTTTACCAGGCCACTAACCGTCATAACTGAAACGACTACAAGCTATATATTCACCGCTGAGGTTGATCCTGTTTCAACCAAAATGATGATCAAGGATAATTTATAAACTAAACTCGATGACTGGAGCTGGATTCGAAGTAAAGACGGACTTCTTTGTCTGTTCCACACCACAGTCGTCTATGAAAAACCTCGTTAAATTCCGGTGTAAAAATATAAAAAGTTCGGGATTACATATCACTGTTAAAATTTGGTCTTCTCGTGAAAGCTTAACTCCAGACATTCCTGACCGTTATCTTCAAGCATTTAAATCCAAAACCAGCTGCTGGCGGCAGGAGTTACTTCCATCTTAAATGCCCATCCCTGTGCTAGGGAGGGATAGCGTTTTTCTTTACGTGCATAAAGCGTTATATTTAACTCAACATGGACGGCCCGTTTGGCCAATATAAGTAAAAATGAAGCACATAATGGCAGAGCGTGGTCAGCGTCAATGTGTGACCACCTTACTAGAGAAGCGGCATCCTGTAGCTTGATAGATACAGTACAGGTTACCAAGTGTCCAATTCCTACGAGAAAACAACCTCGATTTCAGAGGTGTGCAGCCTGAAAGGAAGATACTACTCGACTGAGCTATTTGGTGGCAGTTTCCGGTCAGGTACTGAGTATCTGGCTCTCTGGCTGTGAATAAATAAGTCAGTGACTGACTGGTTAGCTTTAAGATCCGGCCCCTTTACTACCATAGTAATTGCTGCTTTACAACATGGATAAGAAGCTTGATGGGGTAAAGAACGGGCATGGACACCTAGACAGAATTATTAGTGGAGGCAAACATGCACTCCCGCAGAGACCTTCATTGTGTGCACGAGGAAACCTTTGCCTTTCCCTTATAACAGAAAGCATTGTACGTACCGATAATTGTTTCAAATACGCAAATTTGTGCGTGTGTGTGTGTATGTGCGTATGTATGTATGTATGTATGTATGTATGTATGCATGTATGTGTGTGTGTGTGTGTTTGTATGTATGTATGTATGCATGTATGCATGTATGTATGTATGTATGTATGTATGTATGCATGTATGCATGTATGTATGTATGAATGTGTGTATGTATGTATATATGTATGTATGTAGATATGTTTATATGCATGTATATATGTGTGTTTGTATGTATGTATGTATGCATGTATGTATGTATGTACGTGTGTGTATGTATGCATGTGTGTGCGTGTGTATGTATGTATGTTTTTGTGTATGTGTGTATGCATGTGTGTATGTATGTTTGTATGTATGTGTGTGTTTATGTATGCGTGTGCTTATGTATGTATTTATGTATATATGTATGTATGTGTGTATGTATGCATGTATGTATGTGTGTGTGTATGTATGTATGTATGTGCGTATGTTTGTATGTGTGTGTGTATGTATGTATGTGTGTGCGTATGTATGTATGTATGTGCGTATGTTTGTATGTGTGTGTGTATATGTATGTATGTATGTATGAACGTATGTGTGTATGTATGTGTGTATGTGTGTATGTATGTATGTATGTATGTATGTATGTATGTATTAATACACTTCATTTCTACAATATATTTCACACCATTCACTCTGTTCAGTATTTTCAAAATCTACCCTTCGCCCAATAACATCGCAATTTCACAATGCAACCTGCAGTACACGCACAATGCAATGCCGGGAGGAAACAAAAACCAGAGACAAAACAAAATGAAGCCTTTAACCGCACTTGTTCCTCACGACTTTCCTAGCACGATAAGGCCGTAATCCCGTCTCCCCCTGTTCCAGAATTACAACGCAAACAAACAAACTTCTTTGTTTCTTGTTCTGCAACAAAACACATTTTGTGCAGCACCAACAGTCACTCGCGGCTTCATGCCATGTTTTAAAACTTTAAATCAAACGGTGGCCTTCCTTCATAAAATGCTTCTTTTTTTTCTGTTCTGTTCTGTTCGTTAAGTACAGGTATTTTGTTATCTCATTACAGGCAATATTAAATGTTACTCTTTTCGTTCCAGTTTTAATATCCGAACAAATAAACTGTACGTACTGTGAGCTGAAAATGTACAGTTTATATGAAACACATATACAGGGTGAGTCTCTCGCTATAGGCCCCAAACTATTGTCTATAAAAAAATTATGTTATTGAGATAATGACTTAAAAATTTATATACACAAACCGGGAACGATGCAAAACAGGACATGCTCATAATCGATGCTGCAACTGGTCTCCTTTCACATCAAAGCACATTTGAATGCATTTCTCCAAATTCTGGAATACTTTTCCCAAATTTTCAAAGTTGACGGGTTGAATCTCTTGGCGTATAGCTTCTTTGAGTTGTTCGATTGTGCGGGGTGTATTATTGTACACTTTGCCCTTCAATAGACCCCCAAAGACAGAAGTCGGCAAGCGTTAGATCGGCTTCCCCTTGTCTCTAACTTTTTAACCAACTTCTGGATGCAACACTTCGATGGTGCACGTCTTTCACCAAATTCCGTTCGAAATGCCGTCTGGCATGTTTTAAATGAACCTGTTTGCCAGTATTTACGAACGAGAAACCCGCGCTGTTCGACTGTATACATAGACAATAGTTTGGGGTCTCTAGCTAGAGACTCACCCTGTATAAAAAGCGTGCCATTCAAACTGCAGCTGCACACGTGGCCATCATAAGCCCTTAGAAAGTTTCTTCATCATTACTGTTGAATTTAGGTTGCCAAATGAAGGGTGCCTTGCTACTGCCACAGATCCGGCCTGGGGGAATAAAAGACCCAAAATTGAATAAACTAATACATTTAACTTGAATATGAGGTTTGTATAGTAATTAGTATAACTCATTTGCTTTTGCATTAAAAGACAAAGCGAATTTTTAGGATCGTTTGCAAGAATGCGAAAAGTTCCCTCAGGTCTGTCTCTCTGCACGGAAAAAAACTGGCCTTACACTGGACGGATTTTCATGAAATTTCATATTTGATTACTTTTAGAAAATATGACGATATAGTTCAAGTTTAGTTAACATCATCATCATCACGTTCATTAAGTGTTCGGCGTGTTTCCTGTTCCTTGATCCTCTAGTACAAAAACAAAATCAATGGGCAATGTGGGGGAACCACATACTGACGATAAAATTGTGATGAACGACAATATTAATTGAATAAGTAACAGATTTTATATACTTGGGGTATCCCATATCAGAATGCAGAAGTAATTTAGAAGATAAATTGCAAACAAACAACAAAATAAACGGAGCTATACGGAGACATTTTGGAAAACAAATGAACAAAGAAACAAAGTTAAGAATTCACAACATTACAGTTAAAGCAGCATTTAAATTTGGAAGTGAAGTTTGGGTACTGAAGAAAAGAGAGGAACAACGTTTAGAAGCAGCACAGATGAAATTTTTGAGACACTTACTGGGAATAACAAAACTAGATAACGAAAAGAATCAATGTATTAGGCAAAAAAACGGAAGCACAGAACATAGTAAAGGAAATAAAACAGTACCAGAAAAAGTGGCTACAACACGTACAGAGGATGGACACAGACTACCAAAACAAGCACTACAATATAAACCGAAAGGACGAAGGAACATAGGACGACCGAGGAAGAGATGGAGGGACCAACTTCATCTTGAGGATCAAGTTTAGTTCTAATATGACAATAGTAGCTGGTACTTTACAAAAAGAATTATGTACATTTACGATAGTATCTCGCTGAACATTTATCTTATTCCTATCCGTGCACTGAAATCACTACATCAAACAGACACCGATACGTGCCCTCACATATAATTACATCAACATTTTTGTAACACTATACGTCATTCCAACATGTTTCAACCCTTAAAGTGTCAACTTTATGGAGTATAATTTATAAATTCTGCCAGCAAGTTTAAAATATGAGCCCCCGGCCGTAAAATGCAACTCATTGTGTAGCGTGTACCGTGATAGGCGACAGCAATACGACTCGCTTAATCCTTACCCTGCTAACGTGGAGAATATGGTGAGCTCCGAATAATGCCAGCAGATGGTAGATGGGATTTAACTCGGTGTTTAAAAGGTTAATCCCTCTTAGAATCGAGAAGAATGAGATGGGCTGGGCATGTGGCACGTATGGGTGAAGAGAGGGGGTTGTATAGGGTCTTGGTGGGGAAACCGGAGGGAAGGAGACCATTGGGGAGACCTAGGCTTAGATGGATGGACAATATTAGGATGGATCTCCAGGAGGTGGGATGTGGGTATATAGACTGGATTGGGCTGGCCCAGGATAGAGACAAGTGGCGGACGCTTGTGAGTGCGGTAATGAACCTTCGGGTTCAGTGAAATGCGGGGAATTTCTTGACTAGCTGCAAACCAGTTAGCTTCTCAAGAAGGACTCTGCACCATGAAGCAAATAAGTAATCCTTCTTAGAATGAGAAACGTTTCAGACAAATGGTGTAGAGAAAATCAAATCACGCCTCTCATGTTCAATATAGTTTTTTTCGAAGATCTTGCGTTTTATGAGATAATTTGGAAAAATGCGGTATAGAAGGAAAGGACACGGGTGGAAATATTATACGGCGCATGCGCTTTGAATCCCGGATAACTAAGTCTAAGACAAACACTCAGAAAATTCTACTCCTTATTGATTTTTTGCGGCAAAAATGGTTACGCGAACGCGCCTCAACATTACGTTTTGTACGTACATTGTCTTATTTTATTCACTAACAGCGTAAAATCTGGTTTATATTCTGCCGCTTCTGACTTGATATTCGGCAGGTACCGGGTTTTATTCCTGGTCATACTGTGTATTTTGTGATTTCCATCAGCACCTTCCAAACATACTGACCACAGTACCTTATGTGACCACCGCTTCCTTACTTATCCATTTCCATAAATTACCTACTAATCGACCTACAATTCAGCGACGTACTAAGCTCTTATATAAGCGACATTAAATTAACATTAAATATCAAAATTTGTCACCGCATACATTAATTTTCGGCGCGAAAAGACGGCCTTCGTACCCAGGGTCGGGGTGTGAGTAGGAGAGCTTATTGAGGCATTGTGGGTAGGAAGGTCTCCGGGAGGCGGCAATTGCATAGAAGTAGTTTCGGGCTAACGGGAATGTGGACATTATGTAAGAGGGTATCGTTCTTCCGATTAAAACCCTGATGATGGAGGCAGGAATTCCGTTCGAATCTTTCGTATACACTAGTAAGGCTACAAGATATCATAACATGGAATGCCACAGAACCTAAGGGAACGCCGCAATAAACATTTAATCATGAAGCCATAAACGGACAAAGTATTCCACACTGACAACAATAACTAGCTATTTTTATTGTTACAACGTGCATGTTGTTGAGTTACTCAATTATTACACCAACTACTGCACATATATAAAATTTATCAAATTTACTCATTAAAACATTAAAAACGCTCCGAAATGTTTCGGCCCTAAGACCATCATCAGGTAGCTATATATTCCTTGCTTTAATCACACTAGAAATAGTCACAGATTAATTTCGTTTTACAAGCACAACGAAATTAATCTGTGACTATTTCTAGTGTGACTTTAGCGGGGAACATATAGCTCCCTGATGATGGTCTTAGGACCGAAACATGTCGGAGAGTTTTTATTGTTTTAATGTGTAAATTTTATAAATTTTATATATGTGCAGTGGTTGGTGTAGTAATTGAATAATAACCAGGTAAATTTAATGAGAAAATATTATGGTTGCTAATGCAATGTTCACAGTCGTTTACTGTTCAAATTATGTTCATCGTTCGCCTTTAGAATAACACTTGAAAACAAGACGTTTCAGTAGAAAGATCTCTTCCCTTCTTCAGGTAAATGCAAAGTGTCAAACTCTCAATAATAACCGATAGGCAAAGTTACACTGTTTTTTTCCGGCGTATGTCTCAGGACAGGGTAATACGGTGTCTCTGAAACGCCGCGTTCTTAATTATATTTTTCCTTTTCGAAGCTGGCCTCGGTGTGCTGTACGAATCTCTAATTCTCTGTATTCTGCTTTCCTTATAGCATTTAATCCTTTTCCTGCTAACGTGGAGAATATGGTGAGCTCCTAATAATGCCAACAAATGGCAGATGCGATTTAACTCGGCATTTAATTGGCTAAAGGACCCATAAATTAAAAATCGTTCCGTCCTTCGCAGTAATTGGAATTTAAACCTAAATTTCAGTGAAAAGTTAAAGAGGGACGTAGGGTGAAGAGAGACAAACCAACAAGATGCAACTAATCTGATGTTTATTATCAAACTTCTATCTCAACATGTTTCGGGCATCATTATGCCCATCATCAGGAGAACAAGACCGTGTATTACTGCATATGGTGTT
>Ga0123354_10017238_pt1 | contig 11318 bp, 7 predicted proteins | sample TergutLab28metaG_2_FD_97872 | JGI IMG/M metagenome (GOLD analysis project Ga0123354, IMG submission 97872) | Labiotermes labralis P4 segment gut microbial communities from Petit-Saut dam, French Guiana - Lab288 P4 | ecosystem: Host-associated > Arthropoda: Insects > Digestive system > Gut ... | reverse complement strand
ACACACACACACACACACACACATATCGCCGCTATATGAGTGTTGCTAAACCTGTACATAGGTTTCATATGTTGAGATATGCAAATCAATAAATTTGGGCTGGCATTTTAAATAGGTCTGTGCGACACTGAAATCTTCAAGACACGCATTTCAAAATGTAGACTAGCATTTTACTATGAACTTAACCCATTAGTTGATTCTGTGACATCGAATTGGAGGACAAACAAACGAGAGCAGTGTCATCGCACTTTTGTCTGTCCTCGCAAGGACATCAAGTGGCAAGTGCAGTCCGCTTTTGCTCAAGGCACGTCACGCTCGTGGCGCTCCGTGACGACGGAGGCCATCACTTATATTACACATACACATCTGGTCGTATCCTTCGAAGCGTGTCACTCTTATGAACTGTAAGACGTTACCGCAAGATGAAAGACAAGACACAAAGCAGGAATTCCCAGTCCTGCTGCGACTCCTGCAGCCGGCACTATCTTTCTGTCTTGTTTCTTGTCGGTGTAGGGTTTGGAGAACTCAGAGGTGACCTTCAAGTGTTTTTTTTTTCAGATGCAGATGTGAAGAATTTGCCATATCGATATGGTGGGGTCACTTTCTGTATGAAGATTGTGTCCGAAAATCAGACGTTTGTATTTGAAGAGAATAGTATACTTTGCAATTGAACGATTTCTGTGTAAAGTGTAAAATTGTTCATAGTTACCTAAAGTCAGACAGGCAACGACAAGGAAAGCGCGTGGCCTCAGATAGTTAAAAAACTATGTCTGCTTTCATTATAGGCAAAGTACTATGGCGATTTTGGAAGGGGGTTGTAGGTGCGGTCCGAAACTGTACTTCGAAGAGCGGAAACTGTTTCATGTTTTTCCCACCGTCCGTCTGTTAGCAATACACTCACTTTCCCGATTTAGATCAGTCGGTATTGCAGACCTGTGCTACTGCTTAAACGCCTTGGTTTTAAATAGACGTTTTGAAGCCGGGTTAGCACAGTCGGTACAGTGATTAGGCTATGGGCTACAGGACTGGTTCGGTTACAGCTGAGGAGAGAGGTTTTCCACTTTTCCAGAAGCGTTCTGACCGGCTCTGGGGTCTATCCAGCCTCCTATTCCATGTGTATCGGGTTAAAGCGGCCGAGACATGAAGCTGACTACTCACCTCCATTTAGTGCCGACCTATAATTTCACTTCCCGTATGACTTCATTTCTTGCACAAGCACGTTTTAACAGACATGTCAAGAATGTAACTTAATTTTATAAATATCTTTTGAGTTCTTTGACAGGTGTTAATTAAACTTGACTTACTGGGCATCTGTGTTACAGTATGCTGCCAGAGTACCATCAGGCAGTCCGCAAATTTCATTGTCATTATCCTGTTTCAAAGAATACTTTATTTATGGTTGTAAATCGACTTTTTGTATATTCACCATCCTTGTTAGTTCCTTGACACGCTTGTAGATGCTACCCCATGGTGCATTTACCTGTTTGTGTATTTTATAATGTAAAGTATAAGCCGAAATTACTTATTTCACGGGACAGACATTTTATTTTGAAATTAATATTAACCTTTTGATCCCCTTTTATGCTTCGTTCAGGTCGAGTGCTTCTCTTTCCTTACACCTGTCTCGTCTGTGTTGGGCCCTAAGAAAGACGAGCTGCTGAAGAAAGGGTACTGTGGAATCGCTTTATATACACTTTACTATGAGTGATTTGCACAGTCAAAACAATATTAACATTCAAAATTGTGCTGGGGAAATTTCATGGTTGATTTTCTATGTATACAGCTTGCTAGCATTGTCTTATCAGGTGTTTCATTCATGTGACGAGAAGAGATGGATTTGATTTATGAAAAACGGATCCAGTCGAGGATATTTGGTTTTGGAGTGACCCGTTTGGGCTTATTCTGCTCGATACAGATAGTTAACGGGAAGTTTCATCCCATGCTGTCGGAAACCTTCGTTATCAGTACACTTCTGGTGTGTTTTAAGCAAATTAGACTAGTATAAAACATGACAATATTTGTAAGATAATAAATCCACTATAAACCTCACAAACGTCATAATGACCGTTAGAAAACGGAGCGTTCTTCTAACATAAAAGTGGGGGCAACAGATTCATCCTAGTGTTGGTAAATATTTGCTTTGCTGCAGGGTGCCACAACCCATGAGATAGAAATTTTTGATGTCACCGCTGTGATAACTTCAAATTTCACAAGTCGAGGAAATGTGTACTGGCACCGGAAAGTGCCATAGTTTCTAAATCTTCATTTTAAAACTTTCTTGTGATTATATTTAGTATGTGCCTTGCATCGTGTACAGTTCTCATCATCACGCGCATACAGGAAACACCAACATATAGATTACACCTATAAGACTGTCCAGATTGTATATACGTTTGTACAGTCACCAAGCGAACAACTTCCACATACGGTAATTGTTATAACAGTTGACACATATCACAACGTTTTGTAGATTGTATTTCATCATCAACTATAACGATCACATATGTAAATATTTTAATCTACCGATTTTATTCAGTTTGTAAACTTAGTGATTTTTGTTATTTTGGCAAAATAGAAGGATAAGACTCCCTGAAGATGATGCGTGTACATCGAAACATGTAGTAAGGCTAACAATATAAAATGTAGTTAATATATTTATGTTGTGCATTTGTTGGTCTGGATAGTAAATTTCGTGTGATTATTTTGTAGTTTACGCCACAAACTAAAGAGTTGAAATTTATGACGAACGATGGTTGGAAAATTACTACGGCATTAGTTTTATGATGCCGTTAACCGGTTCAGAAGTTTTTTGACAGTAATTTTCAAACTCATGGGAATTACCTTCTTTCGAAATGACCGATATTATTCTTAAGTTTGGGTTCTTCACGGTAGTGTGAATCTTAGAGTTAATTGGAAACCTATTATACGTAGCTTATAGCATCGTGTACCAGGAAAATTATGTATGTGTTAAATTGGTTTATTTTAGGAAGTTTTCAGTATCTCACACAATAAGTATGGCGTCGGTTGGAAACAGTGGTTGTTGAGTGATGAATTTGAAACGGCCTTAGTCAAAATAATACAGGCTACTCTTGATTTCAAACTTTCGCCGTGTTTTGAATGTTGTATGCTTTCTTCTGGGTAATTCCCCAGTGTCTGAATTTTGTATGCCGACATTTCGGAACAGTCTGTTCCATCTTCATAGGCAGGTAGGTATGAAGATGGAACAGAGTGTTCCGAAACGTCTGCATATAAAATTCAGACGCCTGGGAATTACCCAGAAGAAAGCATACAACATGTAGGCTACTGTTACAGGCACGGAGTCAGCAATACCACGAGATACTCTCTCAGTCAGTAGGCTTCTTGGCCCAATTCAAATGGGGCATCTCTCAGATGCAATTCGGGAGTGTTCCTGCTTGACTGAATCAGAAGCACTTTTCATTCTATCAACACAAGTTTATGAGCAAGCACCCCTTCTTTTCGGCTTTACTAAGAAGCCGAAACAAGTAGCTGGTAATGTAAACAAGAAGGATTTGTTCAGGAATAAATTTGTGTTGACGGAGTGGAAAGTACTTTTCGTTCATTTTATTTTGATGCTTTTCATTCAGTTTAGGGAGCAGAACGGGGTGACACCAAGCTTGTTACTGCGTCAGTAAGCTGGTTCTTTTGAATTTTGTAAATGTAACGTATTTACCCTGATGATTAGGATGTTCACAGTTGTTTTTGAATTAGTTCACTTTTGAGGCAGTCTGACAGTTCTGTATTACAGTAGCCACGTCAGATGTTTTGGATATTGTCCATCCCCTGAAGCTAAAATCCCACAATGTTTCGGAGAATGGAGTTTTCACCGGCTTCACGTGTAACGAGGCACAAGGAACCCACTTTGATGGTCCCTTTAGTAACAGTTAACCTATCTCTCTGATGCAGTCACGTCTGTCTTTGAATCAGGTCGGTGTCTGGATATCTCGGAATAACATTACCGATGCATCACTTCCTTACATCAGTTTATATTGCGGTTACATATAAGGCAAAACATGTGCTGAGCATGGAGCGGAAGAACACAAGTAGACGTTAATTGTCCTCCCTGAAATATTACGAAATATTTCAGCCGCCGTGATTAATGGATGCAGCGCTTCCTGAGTTAGCACCATCAGCATTCCTGAACCTCGAGAAGTGTGGACGAGTTCCTGGACCTACTCAGCATGCCATTAATCTTCATTGGTGACATCTGAAGATGCTTTGAAATGATGTGTGTGAAGGTCCCGTCACGGCTTACAATTTATGTTTTGTTTACATTACATGACTTTTTGTTTTAGAACCTAGGAAGTTTTGCAGTAGCTTTATCTGACTGTACGTACTTATGAACATATATCTATCGAGGCATTGCACTTCTTATTCATGTTCGCAAGTATTTTGTTTGTCAAAGAAATTCATATTTTGTCACGAACGTAGCGGACGTTGGAGATATCCGCATGAATGCTGTACCTTAATCCTCTTATAAATGACGTACCATCTTTATCATGTGCTTTGACGCTGGTTATATCGCAGTAAGAAAATATGTAAGCTTGTTCAGTCAGTGAATTAGAAGTAACTTGCTCAGAATACCATCTTCTGTTGTAAGAACAAACCGGATTGCACGGGCTTCGAGTAGGCGTGTGTCTGCAGGCTTCGATACTTCTGCATCACATATTCGGTGTATTTATCTCAGTAGAGTCTGAGCAGTCGGTTTCTGTGAAGTTTGTCCTTTTGCTTAATTAAGCACAGCACCAAGAAAGCACATGGGGCACTGAAAGCTTATCTTCAGACGTTCTTAACAGCGACACTAGATGAAGATGTGTGGGCAGCTTCACGCCCCGGCTTCTTTTCCCCGAGGATATATCCTTCAGCATCCTCTCAGTAGGATGCTGAGTTAATGGCTGCCGATGTTTCTAAAGAACGTGGTACCTTTATCTCTACATGTCATCCTAGAAGGCCTGATCCTGAAGGTATTGTTTCTTGCGCAATCGTACTTGGTGTTTCATATATATATAGCCTATTCTAATAATTTGTCTCGGTAATTATAGTCGAATCTGACGCGTGGGGCGTTTTTCGTCGCGTAATATCTCTGAGAGAATGCAATTATACAGCCGTCAGAGTTTCTCATTACATGATTCAACAGTGTGTGACTTGTATTTATAGAAGGCGTTGCGTAATGTCATCGACGCGATTAATAATTGATGAGCAACATCTTTTTCTTTCCCCTAGATAACGGCAGTCTTCATTTGAAAAGGAGCGTGACGCAGCAAGTAATAAAATTGGTTTCAATTGCTCAAGTATCGTGTGGATATTAACCTTTTAAAGACAAAACGCAAACTGCTTTATTTAAAGACCCAGGTCGAACCGCGCAGTAAACACTTTTCAACTCGGTTATAAAAACCAGTTAGTTTATGATGTAAGTGGAACAAGTCGCTGTTTGTTCTCAGATAAATACAAAACACATGAATGCAGTGTGGGTAGAGTGTACGATTGTTGAATGTTAAACTTGTTGGTTCACCACGTAACCAGTAGGCTGTAAAAGGTTAAGAGGATCGTTCTGTGGTCTCCGTAACCTACTCTCCTTTGATAACCTCCAACATATACGTTCGTACCTTGAACATTTAACGTTTCAAACTTCGAAGAACTTGACATTATAACACTGGAAAGTGCAGTTGTATGCTGAGGAAGCGGAACACTGACAGCAGTTCGCTGTGGAAGAGTGGTTAGAGACTCAGTTCTAACGAAGGCGGAACTTCGGGAGTTTGAGAGTGAAGTAGAAAGGCATAAAATGGGGGCAGAGAGGTAGAGCTTATCAGTAACTTCATTACCCTCTCGTTGCCTGTTCTCGCTACTAGCGCACCCAGAATCTATGGAAATTACAGTGTTAAATATATTGCTGTTTCGATTATTTGAAATAATTTTGGACCAGCAATTTTTAGTTTGTTTCGCTTATAACGAAGACGACTAAACCAGAACATTGTATGAATTCGGTGTACAGTCATGACTGGATTTTATAGTGCACATGTATTAAATCGAGGAATGCCATGGCAAAAGCTGCATTTAACAAGAAGAGGGCCGTTTTTACTAGCACACTGGATTTTAAACTGAGGAAGAAACTTGTAAAATGCCACATTTGGAGCATAGCTTTATATGGTGCTGAAACTTGGACGATTTGGGCAGTAGATCAGAAACACCTGGAAAGTTTTGAAATGTGGTGTTGGAGAAGGATGAAAAAGATCAGTTGGACCGCTCATGTGAGAAATGAAGAAGTATTACTTAGAGTCAAGGAGCAGAGGAATATCCTACATGAAATAAGTAAACAGAAGGCTAACTGGATTGGTCGCCTTTTGCGTAGAAACTGCCTTCCACAACAGGTTATAGAAGGAAAGGTAAAAGGAGGGATAGAAGTGACAGGAAGGCGAGGAAGAAGACGTAGGAAGCTACTGGATGACCTTAAGGAAAGGAGAGGATACTCTCATTTGAAGGAGGAAGCTCTAGAGCGCACTATGTGGAGAGCTCGCTTTGGAAGAGGCTGTCGGCTTGTCGTAAGACAGACTACTAAATGAATGATATGTATTTATGACATCATAGGCTTTACAGTAAATAAGTCAGGAACTAGCCTGTGTGTAACCGTCAAATACCACAGGATCTACTTTTATGGAGTTATTTCAGGCTGACTTGTTTCGGCCCTAGGACCATTCTGAAAGGGCGCAGTATAACACACCAGCTTACTGCTGAAGTTTGCATTGTAAAAGGTAAAGGTGAAGTTGCCGCTGTGCAGGTCATGAAGGCACACAGGGAAGTAGATATACTGGTTATATAGCTCGGCTCATTCGTACACTCGGCATTAAATGGGGGTGGGTGATTAGCTTTACTCCCCGGCCGCTTTACTCTCGGAAAAACACCACTCCGTACTAATTGCTTATAAGGATGGGTGGGTCCCAAAGCCGGTCTGGGCGTTTGGGGGAAGAGTTCTTGGTCCAGCCGGGAACCGAACCCCGGATCGTCCAGGCCACAACCTAGTCCCTAATTCGACTACACTGTATGTAATACGTGAACGGAAATTTGGCTTATTTTGTCGGTTCATGTTCGCTGGGTGTTTCCATTTTCACACTGCGGACCAAATATAAAGTGTAAAAATTTGCTGCATACTTTTACGAATATTTTCTTAAACAATGGCTATCAAAGGGATATTAAAGCAGATTTTTTAAAATGGAATTTGAATCCCCATTTGAAATTGTTTTGGCACGTGAATGTGCTCTAATAACCTCGATTTGAATGTTATTCCTTATTTAAAGTTGTAGCTGGTATATACTGTGATACTGAAAACGAAATCGAATATACGCGAGATTTCTGGTTTCTGCCGCGGCGTAGGTTGGTGGTTGGTTACGACGTTTTCAGGTCAGCCTATCGGTAGCGTCTTTGCAAGGGTCACGCGGTGTTTTGACTCTTGCAAATGAGACCGGTATGTTTACCCGAAACGTCGGTAACCGACTACTACTGTACTACGGGCAACGTACCTGAAGAGTGAAAAACCCCGAGTGAAACGTATCTTGTATGAAGTACGGGTTTGTGATATGCTTATTATTCAGAAAAGGAGATTATAATGTTGTTGGGTACCTTATGTACAGTTCAAGGATATCTTGTAATAGGTAGTTTTAGTGAGAAACTTGTTAACGCATCAATTATCGGTTGATTGATTAGCGTGCATGCAAGTGACAATTGTGAAGCACATTTAGGACTGGTTGACCACGTGCAGAATAGAACAGAACAGCTCGTACGTTAACAACTGTACCAAGTGTGATCGTTCGTGAAAGGCATGACGCTGGACGTTTTCGTACTGTGCCATATTACACCGGTTTCAGGGACGCTTCTAGTGAAGCTAGCCGTGAGGCATGTAAGAAGCAAGCGGAGATCTACATTTGATGCTACTGGAATTACCATCGTCTGGCACTTGGGCAGCGCTGACGACGTAGCCTGCAGTTCTCTTTATTTTCATTACGTGCTTGGAGCACGTAGGTGCCATTAAAGGGACGTGTCGTGTTTCGTGTGGTACCTGGATGTTGGTTTCACGAGGAATTAAGGCCCGCTGGAACATTTCTGCGTGTCATCGTGTTCGGCGACTGAGTCCAAGAGATCTTGATATGGAAATAAATGTTTTTCAGCACTACTGTGAGAGTGCACTATTACTCTTTTAAGTAACCTTTATTTTGTACCCTCTACCATAGTATGCAAGGAAGAGGCGTTACCTGGCAACTGCAGTGTAGACCCGAGTGAATGTTTGGGGTACAAATTAATGTCTGGTGTTAAAATGGTATACGAAACAATTTTGCCTTATAAGTACAGCACGTCCTTCGATAACGCAACACTTTATTTATATACAAAAATAGTATATTTTGTCAGGGCGACATGTTTCGATCCAACTCTTGTATCTGTCTTCTTGGAGGGCCTGAGGGTGACCTTATAAGGTCGAAACATGTCGCCCTGACAAAATATACTACTTTTGTAAATAAATAAAGTATTGTGTTATCGACTGACGTGTTGTATTTATATGTTATAACAGTTCGGGATGGAAAACATAAAATTTATAGTTGGTCAGACTAGTTCCATCAAGCGGTACAAGAACACAAGATCCAAGTTTTTAAAATGTTGTGCATCTCTTGGATCTGTCTTCTTGGAGGGCCTGAGGATGACCTTATAAGTTCGAAACATGTCGCCCTGACAAAATATACTGTTTTTGTATATAAATAAAGTGTTGTTTTATCGACTGACGTGTTATATTTATATGTTATAACACTTCGGGATGGAAAACATAAAAAAAAAAGTTTTGCCTAAGTTTATGCTTTGGAAATGTCCTCCATGAGGTAAGAATACGTAAGTGCAAGTAATTAATGTAAAACGTGCAGAACGGTCTAAAGGGAAGTGCAGTGAGGGTGGAGGTTTACATGTTCATATCCACATATGTGAAGGGTATTGCGTACGTAAATTTGTAACATGTATGTATAGTATTAGAGTGGTCGTATTAAACACTTCGCCGCGAAAGACCTCATAACAGTCCAGTGGGTAACTTTTGGCAGAAGCTTTAAGGAGTGACACACGCCGCTTTGCGCGTTTACGTGCGTGAGTGTCCTGGGTACAAGTTTCATTTTGAAAGCTCATCGCATATGTATGAAACTGATATTGGAGATTTGCATTATATTTATTGGGTGAGTTTAATTGCTGCCCCTACCTTTCATAAAGTCTTCTTTATGTGGAGAAAATAAGGCTCATCTTTTTAACTACCCGTCTTAAGTGTCATGTTGTGTTGATCACTGTATTCCTGGGGATGCAAAGCTGTGTACATCTGACCGTCATCAGGCGTGCATGTGACGTGTACTTACAACAATTGTCGTTCATTCTTTTGACAACGCCACTGATCAAAATTGAAATTAGAATTACAGTAAGTAAATTTGACAATGATGCCTGATGTACGTACACGAACGCGTAACGGATTGAGGCGAGGACAAGATTCCTTCGAGTGAAATACAGTGAAATGTAATCATCTTAATATACCTAGTTATTTGACGTTCAGGTGACCGTGCACCGTGATAAATTCTTATAATAAAAGGAACTAGATGCACTAATTTCTCATTTATTTTTGGAATGAAACTCTACGTGTTTCGAACAGTTTCTCTGTCCATCATCAGGAGATTTTCACTGTACACACAACAGTGGTGTATGTCATACAGGTTGCTGACAGCTTGCGAGCAGCCTGTATGACATACACCATTGTTGTGTGTACAGTGAAAATCTCCTGATGATGGACAGAGAAACTGTTCGAAACACGTAGAGTTTTATTCCAAAAATAAATTTGAGAAATCAGTGCATCAAGTTGTTTTTATTATAAGAATAGCTAGTTATGTTATGAAAATAAGAGTATATTAATTTTTTATGTGTTTTGTTCAAACACGGGATAAATGATGTGTGGTGTGGTGACCGTAATTTATAGGTTGAATAACTCTATATAATTTATCTTTCTCCAGCGCATGTGCGCGCATATATATATATATTAAATGAACACGAAAGCGTTTGAGGGATGGAAGGTCGCACATAAAGCATATTGCAATTGTGTTTACTTCGTGTATAATGGATTACTAATTTTTGAGTGGACCAAAAACAAGAAAAGGCGGATACTGTTGTATTCCATTCGTTGTTATATTCTTCATTTCTGTATGATTCTGGTTTTATTAGAATAGTGTTTAAATCTATAAGTGAACCTCCTTTTCCGCGACTTGCGTTTCATAATAAGTGCTGATTAGTGTAATGACAATTGCATCATGGTTATGCATTAGACCGCAGTTTCGAGTTCCGGTTAATACTGTACGTAAGTCATAATTGGAAGCTAACTCGACGAATCCACGCTAATCAGTCGCGGTGCCGCAGCAGCTCTTTTTGTGTAGAGGAGTAAATTTTCCTCCTGCTTGATGGTAATGTATTATTTTCTGGTATATTCTGTTCGGACCAATCTGTGTATGCGTGACCTCTTTGCGCTAGTACTGATGTACCTGGTAACGTTGTGACTTATTCAAGTTAATTTGTACAGAGAATGTCCCCTTTTTTTTTTTCGAACTGAAAGAAATACAGGCAGTTTCTGGTTTCCGTGCAACACAACACTGTATATTTTAATTTAATGTGACAACATGTTGCGGTCACATGACCATCATCAGGCCACCTTCACAAAATTCAGAATCAGGTGCAATGCAGTGCAATTAAGAGGTGCAGTGCAGTGAAAATAATATTATTATTGGCACTGCACTGCACCTGATTCTGAATTTTGTTGGGATGGTGCCTGATAATGGTCATGTGACCGAAACATGTTGTCACATTACATTGTTTTGTGCGACGGAAATCAGAAACTGTCTGTATTTCTTTTATTCAGATTAAGGTAAGTCGCTAGGTTAACATCAGGTATGTCTTCCTGTAAGCCGTGTGAGATTCTTTGCTAATGTATTAAGTGCAGCAGGATATTTTATCCGTCGGTGTTTGATATGTTGAACTGCGATAAAGCGGAGGCTGGCTATTGGCTTGTGATACAGATTTCTCTGGTATGCTACATTTACAAAGGTAGCATGCACTGCGACTAGCGATGTATAACCGGACCCCAAGGTTAGGTTCTTTTATTTCCCCCTTTCAAGCGAAGGTGGAGGCAGATCCGGCCTCCTGTCGTTTTTTTTTTGGGGGGGGGGGGTGGGGGGGGGGTGTGGGGGGGCGGGGCCGTGGGCCTCTCCCAAAAATTACAGTGGACCTTTTGTTGTATTCCTTTTTTT
>Ga0123354_10017237_pt1 | contig 11318 bp, 8 predicted proteins | sample TergutLab28metaG_2_FD_97872 | JGI IMG/M metagenome (GOLD analysis project Ga0123354, IMG submission 97872) | Labiotermes labralis P4 segment gut microbial communities from Petit-Saut dam, French Guiana - Lab288 P4 | ecosystem: Host-associated > Arthropoda: Insects > Digestive system > Gut ... | reverse complement strand
TTCTTCTTCTTCTTCTTCTTCTTCTTCTTCTTCTTCTTCTTCTTCTTCTTCAGGCGCTGAACCTCCTTTAATTGGAGGTTTTGGCCTTCTCAACGACATCCTTCCACTTTGTTCTATCCTGGACACAGGTTAACAAATTTTTGATCTTCACTTGACCAAGGTCCTGTATGATGTTGTCCTCCCATCTATATTTGGGTCTTCCTCTTGGTCTCGTGGTTAAGGGATTCCATTTAAATATCTTCTTAGTTGCCCTGGCTTCAGGCATTCTCTGTATATGGCCGAACCAGCTTAGTCTCTGGGCTTTGATGTAGTTGACTGTATTTTCGTGCTTTATCAGTTTGTCCAATTCGTCATTGTTTTTAATCCTCCATAAAACGTGACCACCTTTGAGGCTAAACCAAGGTAAACCAGGTGAAACTCAAAGTTGACCATAATTCGGACAAAACAGCCATGACAGCCTGAAAACTTGTACTGTAAGTTTTTATTCCCGCAGTCAATAAAATCTGACGGACGCAAGAATGTCTGAGGCGGAGGAGACACTGGACGGCTCGTAAGTTATGATCCTGAAGTAGCAGGTGGTAATAAATCTTGAAAAAAAAATTATGTAAATTTGTTGAAGCAGTATTTTCAGCAGAATGTAAAACAACGTGGCGGCCGTGCGAAAATTTCTTGAGCTCTCGGGTAGACGGCAGCGATAAATGATAACACCTGGAAGCAGATGGATAAAGTTCGTACAAATATAGGCAGACACAAAACATACTTGCACGTATCACGAATGAAACTGTGTGTAAAATTTATATCAACAGCATTTTATCATTTAGAATTTTGAAACCTCTAACTATGCTCCATCTTCCTCCTCCTCTCCCTTCTTTCTCTTTAACCCTATGACCCTTTGGTTTGTCGTTGGTTTCACCCATGACAGATGCCCATTCTGTTCTGTTCAAATTCCCTGTCCTCCTTCTCTGGCACAATTCAACATCATTCATCCACCTCAGTTGTCCTCCCTCACGGTTTGTCTTCCAATAACGTCTTTGTTGTCCCCGTACAACATATTCCTATAATAAGCCCAGTCCATTTCAATCTCCGTTCTTTAATTAAAACATTCGGAAATTTAAATCCATTATAAAGTTGTATATTTCTTTTTCTCCAATAACAATTTTTATATGTTGGACCACACACTTTCTCGGTACTTTCCTTTCTCATGCCATGAAGTTTTTCCATATTTTTTAAAAGGATTCAAGACTGAACACCGTATAACAAACTCAGTCTATATTGTTTTACAAAAACGTAATTTTAGAGACTGTGTTTATGTAGGCTTTCCTTCAGTAAATGGTTTAGTACATGGAAATATTTATTACTATCAAAATTTCTTGCTTTTATCTCTGCTTCAGTCTTATTTGTATTTGCTACCAACAACCGAGGTGTCTAAAAATTTCAACATTTTCTTATATCTATTTCAGTTTCTTTTGGTGCATGGTCAGTTTTCTTTATATTAATCTTATATGTGATTTTGGATGCATTTATGGTCAAGCCAACTTTTGCTGCTACAATTGTCACATATTTATTGTTTCTACAGTTTGTCCCACTGCCAGTCCCAAAACTACCACATCATCTGCACGCAGGAGTTACTGCCTATTTTCTACTGGAAATTGATCCTCTTGGGTTTGTTTGTACATTCGTTATACATTTCTGCACACGTACGTTATACAAGAGTTTTGACAATGCATCACCTTGCCCCAGTCCCACAACCATTTAGAAACAAAGTGACATCTTTCCTTGGCTTTTTCACTTCGATTTTAGTCTTTTTTCACTATCATCTTGAGCAACTTAACCAACTTGGTATTCAAATTTCTTTCACAATTTCTATCACTTGATTTCTATTATACTAGCATACGTTTATAACGTGTGTGTGTGTGGGCCCGGTAGCTCAGTCGGTATAGCGACTGACTACGGGCTGGACGGTCCGGGATCGAATCCCGGTGGGGATGAGATCTTCCGCCCGTCCAGACAGGCCCTGGGGCCCACCCAGACTCCTGAAAAACGGGTACCGGGTCTTTCCCAGGAGTAAAGTGCGGCCGGGGCGTGCTGCTGACCACTTACCCCCTTCTAGTGCCGCAGTCATGGAAGAGTAGAGCTATACCTCCACCCACCCTCTGGGCCACACCGGGCCTGTAACGGGAAAATTTTACCATATATATATATATATATATATATATATATATACATTATATTCATGAGACTTCTGTACGCTTGTTCTCATACCGAAAATTTGATGAGTTGTAGATCGACGTCTGCGAAAAGCACGTTGGTTATCATCCAGTGTCTCTTCTACGTAAGGTTTAACATATTCAGCCACTAAATATTTAAAAAATTTTAAAAGTTAAAATCAGGAGAAAAGTTTGTCCGTAGCTGTTACACTTTGATTGCTTATGATGGCACTGTTCCACTGCCCTGGCAATTGTTCCTCCTGCCACATTCCTTCCATCAGTATATGGATCTTAATATCGATATCCTGGTCGCCATATTAAATTCTTCATAATATTAAAAATTAATAAATATAATAATCAAGTACTTCATCTTTATTCATTCAATTAACACACCAACCAATGCACACATGTATTACTTAAAATTCTAAAAGTTTTTATATTAAAACGCTCCTACATGTTTCGATCATAAGATCATCCTCAGGGAGCATACACTGTTCCCTGTTAAAGTTATACTTGAACTTTAGCAAGGAACAGTATATGCTCCCTGAGGATGATCTTATGATCGAAACGTGTAGGAGCGTTTTAATGTAAAAACTTTTAGAATTTTAAGTAATACTTGTACGCATTGGTTGGTGTGTTAATTGAATGAATTTACAAAATGCACGATGCAACGATAAAGATACTTCATCTTTATAATTATAAATCTGAAACTCTTGAAAGTAAGCTCTAAGATTTATGCTTGCAGTTCCTTTTCCCATTACTGTTCTGTGGTGCTAACTTTCATGAACTCATCTAATATCTTAACTTATAGACAAGTGCATTTTCTTCGGTTACGAGCTTTGTCCAATGCTGAATGAACTTTTGTTTCCTTCCCGTTGAAAGAACTGAAATCTAAATGCCTGAAGAGCAGCGCAGTGTGTCAAGCAATCGACAAGCATCGAAATGTGAAGGAAATTTAACATGACGATTGGAAGCAAAAAGTAACAATAAGGAAACAGTGTCACAAATGCGACCAACTTAGACCTGGTATTCCCATGAACGAATTTAGTGCGTTACCTAATTAACTTCTAGGTTTACAGTCACTTTATTCTCTCTTCAACTCTCGAATTGTAGCTTATGTCACCAAATAACCACCTAATTTCATGAACCAATTTCTTACCCCACCAAAGATTGCAGGACCCACTCTATAATTATCAAAAGAAATTTACCCTGTAGTATTGTCAGGTTATGTTACTACTACAAACAATCTAAAGAATCAGTATCATAAATATATGGTAATTACAGGACATACACACTTCAAATCATTATTGCGGAATGTAATTTAGTAGCTGGAAAGAGAAAGTACAAATTGTAGGATTAGATTAAAACACAATACACAAAAATTCGGCAGTAGTTCTATTTTACAGGTCTATATTCTCTCTCTTTCTTTATATCCAACGGAGAAAGTTGAATGCGAATGTAATTTGTCCATTTCGATATTCAGGAAATAGTTAAGTAACGCTGGGAAACGTAATGCTGTCTAATTGTACACTTAGTACTTGCAAATCACGTTGCCTGCAGCTCTTGTGTTCCGCTTGCGTATGTGCATGCTCTTTATGTGCGGGCTCTTTATGTGCGGGCTCTTTAAGACACTGATCCTCATTTCATACAAAGATATTTCCAAATTGTACACGTCAAATTAAAGCACAAATTTCCAGAAAAATGTGACCGTGCATCGTGATAAATTCTTATAATAAAACCGACTAGATGCACTAATTTCTCACATTTATTTGTGGAATAAAACTCTACGTGTTTCGGACAGTTCCTCTGTCCATCATCAGGAATTTTTTTCACTGTACACACAGCAATGGTATATGTCTTATAGGTGTGCTGACAGCATGCGCGCAGAAACAGGACGGCTGCAGTTACGTCCTGATCCTGCTCGCAAGCTGTCAGCAAACCTGTATGATACATACCATTGCTGTGTGCACAGTGAAAAACTCTTGATGATGGACAGAGGATCTGTCCGAAACATGTAGAGTTTTATTCCACAAATAAATGTGAGTAATTGGTGCATCTAGTCGGTTTTATTATAAGAATTTGCCAGAAAAATGTATTTGACAAACTGGATTTCTTAGAAGAGGATTCAAGCAATTGCAAAGTGTTTACTGACACATGGCGCATTCTTTCTTCATTGATCTTGGTGTTCCTTTACTGTACCACTTCAGCTGTTACCTCTTTCTGACGCCATCAAGGACACATGTTCGATTTTAGGCCCTCTAGCATGAACAGTTTTGTTTTCGAATTTCTTTCGTTCTTCTGTAAAATGCTTGGATGTCTTACCCACAGCACCTTCAGTTTGTTCTACTCGCTTCTCACACCGTCAGTCACAACCATCTCTGCGGGACGCTATACAGTTATGTTCTGCATAGGGTGCGCCCAAATTCAGTACGTTTTTACAGCATTTGCTTTCAGTACAAAGTTATATATCAACTTTTTTTTCACCATTTCACCGTGCACTTTAGAATATATTCACTTTATTATAACCAACTTATGCACTTATATGTTTGTTTAAATTATGTTGATATTTTAAAACACTAAAATATAACACACTAAAACCATTAATAACTCCTACATGTTTCGGTTATCACATATAACCATCCTCAGGGAGTTCCTTGTACATACTAAAGTTACTACATATGTTGCCCTTATGGTATGGTGGAAACATGTCTGTGGAAAAATCATAACCATTTAGCTATCGTCGTACTTATTCAATTTTGCAATCACGTCTTATTTTATATGTTCTCCGTACAAATAAATAGGTTATTTGATAATATGTTGTACTTTTTATACCGTATTGTGTGTATGATGGATCTGGATTGTCTGCTGTGTGTTCGTCAGTGCTGTCCTTCTGCCTGCATGTTTGTGAGTTGTGGTATGATCTTAGTCTTGTTTATTATGTTATAGAGGGGGTTGATGTCTGTGATATGTTGCTGTATAACATAATAAACAAATATAGGTGCATAAGTTGGTTATAATAAAGTGAATGTACATCAACATACAAGCATTTATCCTGCCAACAATAAGAAATACAAAATTCTAAAATTCTACATTCTGTGTATTTTTTATTACTTAGCTCCTGCATGTTTCGGCTTAGTCGCCATCTTCAGGGGGCTTACAAAAAGTATCTTTAAAACCTACAGCAATAAATATTTTTATAATAAGTACAGTAGTGCAGGTTTTGGTTAAAATATATAAAATTTAAAATTATATTATTAATACAGTGATAATATAATTTGTTTGTTCTTTTGGTATTATATTGTATTATTACTACATTAATAATAATACCATTTTACATTTCATGTATTTACAACAAAATATGCACTACTGATAAGCATGTTTATTGTACAACTATTTCTTGCAGCACGTTTCAATGATTTTTGGTGTAAGCTCCTTGAAAATGGAGTTATGTCGAAACATGTGCAAGCTAAGTAACAGTAAGAACGCACAGATTGTAGATTGTTATATTTGTTGGTATTACCAGAATTTTAATATGTCACAATGCACGGAATGAAAAATTTCGAAACATTTAAATATTTCATGGTGCCTTGCAATATTCTAGGATCGCAGCAAATCACGTAGTCACCTGACCGCGTAAAGGGCAACGAAACTATCAGAAGTCAAGAATTATGTTTTTGTTATCGTACACCTCGAAGCGGACACTTTTCGAATGCGCGTCTGTAGTTCTGCTATTGTCTGATGGCAGTGTACAGATTTTGAAGCAAGACAAGACCATATTTTCTGCCAAGGGAAGGACGGTATATCCGGTGTTGAACACAGTGGATTATCATCAAGATGGGTGGCAGAAGGCAACAGAAAGCTACTACAATCGAGATGAATCAACGTCACTTAGGATTATAATCAAACATTCTACCCGTGAACTGTGCCGACAAGTGGAAACGGTACACTGAGATTACAGGGCAGCGCCACATAACTGACTTTGAAACTGTGCGGGGTTAAATCTGAATATTGTAATCTGCAGCTCACGACAAATCGTGCTGATCATTGTGTTAAGTGTTGTCTTCCTTAGTCTTTTCTCAACTTCCACACCCTGAGGTAGGCAGCTGTTCTATTTGGAGGCCAGAAGAAACTACTTGTGTATAATTTGACGTTCATAGGGCCGTGCATCGTAATATTACCTCTATAGTAAAGCCAACTAGATTCACCAATGTATCAAATTTATTTTATTTAGGAATGGCACTCTACACGTTTCGGACGGTCTTTCCGTCCATCATCAGGAGTTCAAGACTGTACATACAGCAACAGGCATTTGCCATATAGATACTGCTGTCTGCTTGCTAGCGGTTACCACGTTAGCAAGCAGAGAGCAGTATCTTTTTGACAAATGGCTGTTGCTGTATGTACAGTCTTAAACTCCTGATGATGGACGGAAAGACCGTCCGAAAAGTGTAGATTGTCATTCCAAAACAAAAATAAATTTGATACATTGGTGCATCTAGTTGGTTTTACTATAGAAATACGGATGTGTAGCTGGGACAGCATCAGCAAGTATTTCTATATTTCTACTGCTGTTATACAATTATATGTTACTGCTCTTACAGTGATTTATAAGAGCGAGTGTCAGTTGTTCAGGAAATACCTTGCCCTTTATGTAAGTGACCAGTTCAGTTCTTTGTTTGCAAATGGAACCTATCGTATGCCACTTCAATCCAGCCCGTAATCTCACAGCTTCTTCCTTGTTATTATCCTTCTTCTGTAGCAATAATAAGAACACTTGGACCAGTTTCGATACTCAAACCTTGACAGAGTCTGTTTTCTCTTGTCTTTAAATTCCTTCCTATTTCCGGATCTGTAGTAAAGAGCACTCTTGGGAAGACCTGTACGTTCCACTTCTTCCAGGTAATATCTCTATTTCCGTCTGTTGGTCTCAATATCCTTCACAATGTGGTTTTTCCCAGTTTATTTATGATTACTTCATTACACAAATTGTGTATTCTTGGTAAGCAGTTTCGGAAAGTTTGCCTCCAAGCTTCCTGTACTTTCCTGTCGTCTGTTAATGTCCGGGTTTCCAAGTCAAGCATGAGCATTGTTTTAGAAGATATTTTGTGCAACCTTAATTGAACATTTGGCCTTTTCTTCACGTGTCTTCTACTAGCCTAATTCCATTTATTTTATGTAAAAAAGTTTTTCCTTTTTCTGCCGTTAGACACTGAGCTTCCAACATATATAGACTTTTAAGATTTCAGTAATAATTTAAATATCATTCTTTCCTCCATGTTTAGATTACCTTCATGAAATCTTTCCCACGCTGATTACTGGATTCAAGACGTAAAGGGTGCTTGTATTAATGAACTTGTGTTATGTAACTTGTCTTAATAGTCTTTCTGTACGCTTCTCCATTCACACCGCATCAAACTGGTAAGCGTTATCAATTTTTGGAAGGGGAATGCTGCATTCTTATCTAGTTTCAGACTGGAATGAAGAATAGGTGTCAAGTTTAGAATTACTACATTCTGCTTATATCTACGTCACTACAGGTTTGTTTAGCGGCAGTGCTCTTTACATTCTCTCTTGTAAGGATCCGAATCACATCTATACTGCCTAAGCAGCTACCGTCCTTTTGGTTTAACGTGTTTTCCCTCATTTACGCCAAACAATTTTCGGACGAACACCTTGAAATAGGCTGTGACATTTTTCTTCCAAATTAAACTTATTAAGCATTCATTACCTTCGTCGCCATATTATTTTGTGTTTGTTGCCGATGAATGAGTCAAGATTTACTACTAGACATAAGCAAAGCGAAATAACGCATAGTAAGAGATTAGATTTTAGTGAATGGATGATGAAGGCAATGTTTTCCGGAAGAAGCCCTGACTTCCTTTAACGGCTTACAGCACGGGGGTTATGTGACCTAATGCACCACTTCCTTTAACATCAGACAATTCTATACTCTGACACATATTTTACATTTTGTTGCCAATAATTCTCAAAACAAAACCGATCATTTTCCTATGCTCAGTTACTCAACTTCTCTCTGCAAGGTACAACGTGACTGTTTACTGAGAAGTGAGCAATGAATATTGAAATATTTAAATGCAATCTATCCAGTCTCAAAGAGAGTTCCGGGAGGATGAGGCTCTCAGATTTCAAGACAATCGGCACATGAACGTGGTAGGTTGTCAATCCTAGCACCGGCTGCCTTTACCCCCGAGGAAATATCTCTGGTACTCAATTCTATTAGAGGCTGATTCGAGACCGCTGAGTGGGGCTGGAGGGATTATGTCAATGAAAAATTCTTATGACAACATCGGGAAAAGAACCCGTGACCTTTTGAATTGTAATGCAGTGCCCTAACCAACTGCACCACCGCATACCCCATATTGAGATGTTTGTCGCATAAAAATCTATGTCTCAAAGTATTAATAATGACAAAGTTAATTAAATCACTTCATAAAATTGTGCAGTTGTGACATTCTTATATTCATTCAAGTGACAGGCAAGAAAAAGTAAAAAAAGTTCATAATAACTCGAACCACAAACTCTTACTCTGTTTGTTGCCACTCCCATGTCAGAGGGCACTCATGAGAAAATGAAAACTTGTCGATAAGCCCACACAGCAAGGCGGGAGCAAGTACTTGTCACCACAGTCTGCATTGTTTTCCAGTCAACTTATGCAGCAAACACTCCACACGAATTTATCTGTTAAAATGAAATAGAGTGAAATCATTCAATTAAGCTACATTGGACCCAATGATGGGTAACACTTACACAGCTTAATGAGATAAAAAGTTTGTAAATTATTCCTATTTCCGTTAAATAGCACACAGTACAAAAATAAATTGTACTCAAGATCGTTAGAAAAGGTGTGGTGTGATTGTCTTCTTTAACAAACTGATGAAAAAATTCTTTATTTTAATACATTTATTATATTCCTCTACATGTTTCGAGCACTATTGTGCTCATCTTCAGGAGGACAATTGTATTAACACAGCATTTGGTATCGTCACCTTCTGTAGGTGAGTGTTCAGTACACAGGTTACGGAGGACTCTCGTCCTCTCGTAACCTGTGTACTGAACAGTCACCTAAAGAGAGTGACGATACCAGATGCTGTACTAATACAATTTGACCTCCTGAAGATGAGCATAATAGTGCTCGAAACATGTAGAGGAATATAGTAAAATGTATTAAAATAAAGAATTTGTGCATCAGGTTGGTAAAAAGAAATATCATTATATTAGGATGCACGGTCAACAAAATATAAAAAAATGATGTGGTATGTTCCTAACTTGCGGCCAACATAACTAACGTCTTGCGTAACTTCAAATACGTGTAAGTAAATATTAACTTTAGTTTCATAATCGCTTTAATGTGTGACCATTTTTATGTGTAGTAAAAAAATAATTTTATTTTTCCGTTTCCCTACTTCGGTCTTTGTGTTCCTGCTCTAGATTCTAGGTGACTAGATACTATGTTATAGGGCAGACACTATCTACGTCTACCGCTATTTCAATGTCTGGTAACTTTTTCATGCCTACAGTGATAGTTATGAAATGCCATAACGGAAAATAATAGATAAAAGTGTGTGACGCCAAATCTTCGGCTGATAAGCCTGGATTTGAGGATAAGTCTAATTGTAAGTAAGAATAATTAAGTAGCTTATTGTTAAGTAATACTTATGAACATCTCTTACGAATTCGTTAGCAATGAGATGTTGTCAGGACTTCCAGGATTTGCTAAATGCTGATTTGAAGCACCCTAAGGTTGTCATTCTAGCCAGCCCACATTGAAAGACTCTTCAGTTACAAACCCTGGATATTAACTTTTATTCCACATTGTGCCACATTTGTATTGTCACCTTTCCCGAAAGTGGGTAAAGTTAGATTGAAGCTGCATATTTGAACGGTTTATAATGAACCGATACAAACCAAACAAGAATGGCCTCATAGTTAAAGTTATGGAAATTCCGAATTCGGAGTCAGAAAATTTTAAACACTATAACATATGTCAGAATGTGTAAGAAGAAGAACAATATTTGTTGTTTGACATAAGTATATACAGCCAACACAAGCATTCAGTAATTAGTTCGGACAGGAAAAGCTGAATAATTACAATGCTGGTTTGTGACATGGACCATTATGGAACTAACTTCAATAATTTGCTGTCAAGAAGACAAGGTTTGATGAAAACTGTCAGCAAACGTGGTAACAATTTTAATATTATTCGTGTTCATGCACTCATAACATGAACCAGTTCTGCATGTACTTCTGTAACGAAATTTATGACACCTACCCATTTTATGGACAAACATTTTAAAATATTTAATTATTCATCTGTGTTTCTATACGTGCTTAATTCTTGTAAAAACCTCCCTGAAGATGATCTAGAAATGATCGAAACATATAGGAGTTTTGATGGATTGTGCATGAAAAAGTATTATATACATACATATATACATACATACATACATATATTACACACATACGAGTACATACATACATACATACATTACATACATACATACATACATTACATACATACATACATACATGCATACATTACATTTATAGTAGGGAAGGAATATGGAAACGAAACCATACAGACACACACTGATGGGAGCAGAAACGAACAAGGGGTCGGGGCAGGAGTGGCGATGTTCTCAGGAAACGAACTTGTTACAACACTGAAATACAGGCTGGATAACAAATGCTCCAATAATCAGGCGGAGCAACTAGCGATAGCCAATGCTCTAGAAGGATTAGAAAAGACAGACATTGAGAAAAACAGCCCACGTACTGCAGCAGTAATCACGGACAGCAAAATTTACCTGGACTCAATCAAGAACATGAAGAACCACAGCTATCTAATTGAAGAGATACGGGAGAGGCTATTGAAATTGGAGAGATCCAACTGGAAAGTTACGTTTGTGTGGGTCAAGGCCCATGTAGGGATTCTTGGAAACGAACTGGCTGATGACTGGCCAAAACAGCGGCGCGGGATGAAGATATGACAACATCCTTCAGCAGAATACCTTTGAGCACGCTGTTCCGGGAGCTAGAAGAAGAATCCAAGCTAAAATGGCAACAAAACTGGGAGGAAAGCCCTAAGGCAGC
>Ga0123354_10017236_pt1 | contig 11319 bp, 10 predicted proteins | sample TergutLab28metaG_2_FD_97872 | JGI IMG/M metagenome (GOLD analysis project Ga0123354, IMG submission 97872) | Labiotermes labralis P4 segment gut microbial communities from Petit-Saut dam, French Guiana - Lab288 P4 | ecosystem: Host-associated > Arthropoda: Insects > Digestive system > Gut ... | reverse complement strand
GAAGAATATACTCGAAAGCCTCGATATCGACGACAGTGAGCTGGCCGATGAGATCAGGAAGCGGCTGTTCGTGTTCGAGGACATCGCGAAACTTAACAACGTGACGGTACAGCGCGTGCTCAGAGAGATAAACAACGCCGACCTTGCCGTCGCGCTTAAGATGGCGACGGAGGACGTCACGAAGACAATATTCAACAATATATCAAAGCGCTTGCAGGAAATGATAAAGGACGACATGGACGTCATGGGGCCTGTGCGCGTGCGCGATGTTGAGGAAGCGCAGCAAAGGATAGTCAATGTTATCCGTAAGCTGGAAGATGAAGGCGAGATCGTCGTCGCCCGCGGAGAAGGGGATGACCTGATTGTTTAGGATAGATAGGAAACTTGTCAACCTCACGGCCGCGCGAACCGTTCAGGTTGACAATGGACGCATGGAGGCCGGCGCGGTAGGGGATTCCCCGGATGCGGCGGCCTTTGAAGCCACTGCGGAGGATGTGTGGGCGCAAGAGCGGGCTAGGGCGCAGATAGAGGCGGAGGCGCGGGAGCAAGCCTTGGAGCAGGCGCGGGCGCGGGCAAAAGAGATAATCGCGGAGGCGGAAGCCGATGCAAGGGCGAAATCGGATCGCATTATCGAAGACGCGCGCGAGGAAGTCGCCGTAATGCTGCTTTCCTCCCGCGAGCAAGCCGAGGAAGTAAAGCAGCAGGCGTGGCAGGAGGGCTACGCGGGGGGCGCGCAGGAGGGCAAGCGCTCTTACGACGAGCAGCTTAAAACGAAGCTATGCGAGAACGAGGAACGGCTCAACATGATGCTCCGCGAGGACGATGAAAAGTTAAAGCGAGTCATTGAAGAGCTTTATGATGAAAGGACGCGCACATTTGACGGGCTCGAGGACGAGATTCTGGAATTGGCGCTGGATATCGTCAGGAAAGTTATTAACCCCGCTGAAGACGAATACGGTAAATTCTTTGAATTGCTTATCAGAAACGCTCTGCGGCAAATGAACCCGGACGGAAGGATCATAATCCGCGTGGGCCCCGGCGAATATGACAGATTTTTCGCCGCGGGCGGCGCGTTATTTGAGCTCGATAGGGGCGTTACGGTCACGGCGTCCGTCGTCAGGGACCCCACTCTCGGGAACGGCGACTGCATTATCGACGCCGGCGAGGAAACGGTGGACGCGGGGCTGGAATCGCAGCTGAAATACATTCAGCTCGCCTTTGATAAAGTTGATGCAGTATGATTAAGATTGAATTTGAGAAATATCACAGGGCGGTTGAGAGTATTGACACGCTTGAACACGCGGGCAGGGTGACGAAAATCATCGGCCTTGCTGTCGAAGCCACTGGCCCGGCTTCAAAAATCGGCGATATATGCTTGCTGCATACGCTAAACGCGCAGCGCAGCGTAAGGGCGGAAATCGTCGGATTCCGGGAGGGCCATACGCTGCTGATGCCGTTTGGAAGCTTAGAGGGCATCGGGCTGGGCAGCTACGTCATTTATACAGGCACATCACTGAAGGTCCCGGTCGGCATGCAGCTCACAGGCAGGATACTTGATGCGCTTGGCAACCCTTTTGACGATTTGCCGATACCGGAGCCGGATACATGGTACCCGGCGGACAATGTCCCGCCAAACCCATTGACAAGAGAGCGCATACACGAGGTGCTGCCGCTCGGCGTTAAAGCGATAGACAGTATGCTTACAGTCGGCAGGGGGCAGAGACTCGGCATTTTTTCCGGCTCAGGAGTCGGGAAAAGCACCTTGCTTGGAATGATTGCGCGCTATGCCGTGGCTGATGTGAACGTCATTGTGCTCGTGGGGGAGCGGGGGCGCGAGGTGCGGGATTTTGTCGAGCGGGACCTCGGCGAGGAAGGGCTGAAAAAATCCGTTCTTGTGATAGCGACTTCGGACCAGCCGGCTCTGCTGCGCTTGAAATGTGCGCTGACGGGGACGGCGATAGCGGAATACTTCAGGGATTGCGGCTATAAGGTGCTGCTGCTGATGGATTCGCTGACTCGTTTCGCGATGGCGCAGCGGGAAATAGGCATGGCGGCTGGGGAACCGCCTGTGTCGAGGGGTTTCCCGCCCTCGGTTTATACGCTTTTGCCAAAGCTGCTCGAACGCTCGGGCATGTCGGATAAAGGTTCGATAACGGGGCTTTATACCGTCCTTGTTGAGGGCGACGACCTGAACGAGCCGATTTCTGATACGGTCAGGGGTATTCTGGACGGGCATATCGTGCTTTCAAGGGCGATCGCCAACAGTAACCACTACCCGCCGATAGATATATTGGGCAGCGTGAGCCGCGTCATGCCCGAGATCATTACGCCGGAGCATTTAGACGCTTTCGGCACGATCAAGAATATGATCGCTGTATACCGCGAGGCGGAAGACTTGATCAATATCGGGGCGTATAAACAGGGCGCGAACCCCGAGATCGACAGAGCCGTGAGGCTGCACCCGGCAATACAGAGTTTCCTCAAGCAGGGAATGATGGAAAGCCACACCTTTGAAGAAACCCGGGAAATGATGACGAGAATAGTTGAAGACAAATGAAAAAGTTTGTATTTACGCTTCAACCCGTATATAACTATAAACAAACTGTCGAAAAACTACAGCAGGCGGAGCTGAAAAAGGCGCAGCAGACTCTCAGGGAACTGCTCGACGAGGAGCAAAGGCTGTTGCGCGCTTATGCCAGAAACGAGCGCTCGCTTGAAAAAGCGCTGCGCGATAACATCGACGTCTCAGCGGCGCTGAGCGAGCACGACGCGTATTTTCGGTTCCTGCGGGACGCGCTCAAAGAGGTGCGGCTGAAAATTGTCAAGGCGGAGGAGGTCGTGCGCAAGTGCCAGGACCAGCTTATTAAAACGATGAAAGAACTAAAGACATACGTTAAACTCCGCAATGAGCAATTTCAGGAGTACATGAAGGAAGTGCAGATCGAGGAGGACAAGAATATGGGCGATCTGGTGTCGTTTAATACTATCAGCGAAGAAACAGTGAGCAGGTGACAGCTATGGCGGACAACAGATATGAGGATGATTTTACCGACCTGACCGCGGACGAGAGCGCAAACGGCAAAGAAAAGAGCAAGAAAAAGCCTGAGAAGAAAAAGAGCGGAAAGCCCGCCGCAAAGCCGGCAAATACTCAAGCGCCGCCTCCCGCCGCGGATAAAAAAGGGGCGAAACAGGCGGATAAAGGCAAGGACAGCAATAACAAATCCGCAAAACAGGGCGGCAAGAAAAAAAAGCGTATATGGACAAAGCTTATTGCGATCATAGTCCCTGTGCTTATAGTTGCGGCGTTTGTCATAACGTTGATCCTCAATCTTTTTGGTATGCGCGGAATAGTCAATAATATTTTAGGCGCGCCTTTGCTTAACGCCGTGGTCTGGCTTAACCCGGAGTACACATCGGTGCAGCAGGCGCTTGAGCAAAAAAGCGCAGACCGCGAGTCGGCGCTGGATAGCCGCGAGTCGGCGCTGGACGACCGCGAGGCGGCGCTGAATGACCGCGAGACAGGGCTTGACGACCGTGAGGCTGCGGTCAGCGAGCGCGAGAACGCGGCGCAAACAAAGGAAACCCAGCTCGATACCCGCAGCAAGCAGCTGGACGCGCGTGAAGCTGCGCTGAATCAGCCGCAGACGACTTCGACCTCAAGCTTCCACAGAGACCTGACGGACCAGCAGCTTGCGGACTATCAGACGCTCAGCAGGGCGTACGCTAATATGACCCCGGATGAGGCGGCGGCGATCCTTGCTCAGATGCAGGATATATATGACGTTGTGACGATTTTGTATTACATGAGTGAACGGAGTTCCGCGCCGATCCTTGCCGCTATGGACACCGGATACGCCGCGAGAGTGACCGAAATACTGCTCAACGGGTGAGAAGCAAAAGCAATTGAAAAAACGCGCCGCGCTCCAAGGGGTGCGGCGCTGTTTATTGCCTTGCCGGCAACTGTTCGGAGAGTATTTGGACAATTTAGCTTCATTACCGCGGTTTCTTGATTTTTATGTGTTTTTTCACTAAATATTAACAATATATTTACCGATAATTGAAACAGGAGGTGAAAAAATGCAGATACCCATAGAGACTCTGTCCCTTATTACGACCCGGGCAGACTCCGGCGGAGGCGCTAAACAAAAAGCGAGCCAAAACCAACCAAGCGGGCATAAGTTCGGAAAAGTACTGGCAGGAGCGATGGCGGACATTGGACCGGCGCCCGCGGATAGTAAAAAAACGGCGCCTGCGGACAAAATGAAACCGGAGGCGGCGAATGCCAAGAAACCGGCAATCGCGGACGCTAAAAAACCGATAGCCGCGAACAACAAAAAACCGGCGGCAGAGGCCGCGAAAAAGGACGATCCGTCAGCGGACGGGCTAAAGCCTGATGCTGCGCCGGATGAGACGCTCGCAGCCGGAATGATGGGAAATCAAGAATCGAACGTTTTTATTCTCGAAGGAGATAAGGAATCTGCTACTCTCCCTGAAACGCTTGCGGACACTAAGGCCGGCGCGGTGAACCCGGATGCGGCGCAAAACCCCGCGATGGCCGAAACGAAAACTGTCGAAGCAAAGCCTGAATCGGATAAGACAGTCAATCCGGACGAACAAATCGCCCAGGATACTGTATTCAAGCCGGAAGTAACTGACGCGGCAACCGCTAAAGCGCCGGCAGCACAGCAGGCGGACACAATCGAGGCGCCGATCGTTGCGGAGCAAATTAAGACGACGGCGGCGAAAAGCGCGAAAGCGGACACGGAAGCGAAACCAAACAGCGCGCTTGACAAGGCGGCAGGGGAAGTAACGGCACGGATGCCGGAGATAAGGACGTCAGAACGACAAGAAACCGAGGAGGACAACTCCGAATTTTCGAAAAACGGCGATCTGAGCCCTTTGGAGAATGAAAATGACGATGATGACAAGGACAATGCTCCGGTAAAGGGACAAAAGGAAAAAACATATTCAGGGACAGAAGATAATGTACGGGGCGCGGCGGACGCCGCTAAGAACCATGTGCATAACATCGCGCCGCCGCTTGCGGACGGGATCAAGCCAGAGCAATTCAGGGCGGATCAGCAAATGAGGCAGGCGACCGCGGACAGGCCGGTCAGTAAGGAGAACCTGTTCGAGGAGATGGTTTCGCGCATTGATACTATGCAAACGGACAGCGCGCGCACTATGACGATACAGCTCAAACCGGAATTCATGGGCAAGGTGGCGCTGGAAATAGCGATGGACGCCACAGGGCTCCATGTCAGGATAGACGCGGCAAACAGCGAAATAAGATCGTTGATTAACGGACAGCTCAACACGCTGATCGAATCGCTGCATAACAAAGGGATCGAAGTAGCGGAAGTAGAGGTAGCTTATACAGGCGTCAACAACGGCGCCTTCAAGGATTCCCGGGAAAACCAGGCGCAGCCGGATCGCCCGAGGCGCTATTACAGAGGCGGGGTTGATCCAAGCGATAGCGCGGCTTATTACGCCGCGCTGCCGATAGAAACGCTTGATTATTATCCAGACGCGGGTGTCAGCTCTGTGGAATACCGAGCTTGACGCGTGGCGGCGGAATCGATTAGAAGGAGAACAATATGGCAGCAATTGATTCATTAACAGATCTGAACACACAGACGGCCCTCCAGCAGGCGCGCGACGCGCAAGCCGCAAGGGAAGCGAGCGTCATAAACAGGACCACCGGCGGAACACTGGGAAAAAACGATTTTCTCATGCTGCTCTCCGCCCAGTTGCGTTATCAAGACCCGCTAAACCCGCAGAACGACTCGGAGTTTGCCTCGCAGCTCGCGCAGTTCTCGTCGCTTGAGCAGATGCAGAATATGAATGAAACGCTCAGCTCGATGGCAAGCTACCAAGCTTACAGCCTTGTCGGGAAATACGCGCTGGCCCAGACCTTGATCGACGGCGTTCTAACTCAAGTCCCGGGCATTGTGGACAGCATATTTACGCGCAACGGTACGACATATGCGCAGATAGGAGACTACGCGGTACCCGTCGCCTCTATCACGGACGTATTCGACAGCGGCAGTATGCTCACGCCCGATATGCTGATACAGACCTCAAGCAACCTCATCGGCCGCACTGTAATGGCGCAGCTCGGAGACGATGTGGTCGAGGGCATCGTCACTCGCCTGACTGTCGACCAAGGGAATATGTATGCGCTCGTGGACGACGGCTCGGGGACGCCTAAGTATGTTGCTGTCGGCGGTATATTTGATATCAGGCAGACCGGAACTCCGGGATCTGACGCGGTAAACAACACCGATACCGGCGGCAATGCAGACGGCGATACCGGCGGAGACACCGGCGGCGGTACGGATGGCACAGTCGTTTAGCGTTTTTTCATCATTTTACAACTTTTAGAAGAAAAAAGTTGTCATTCTAAAAAAATAGCTATATAATTACAGGAGGAACCGCATTATGATGCGTTCGCTATATTCCGGGATCTCCGGATTGAAAAATCACCAGACCAGAATGGACGTCATAGGCAACAATATCGCAAACGTCAACACTACGGGCTATAAGACCAGCCGCACGATCTTTCAGGATATATTCAGTCAATCTGTCAGAGGCGGCATGGCAAATTCGCCGATCAACGGCGGGACGAATCCGGTGCAGATCGGCCTTGGAATCAAGCTCTCGTCGATAGACGTGATGCATACCCCGGCGCCTTACGCCCGCACGGACAACCCGTTCGACATGATGGTCGAAGGCGACGGATACTTTATTGTCGATACCCCGAACGGTTATCTTTACACGCGCGCCGGCAACTTCAAACTCGACGACCAAGGGTTCCTCACGACATCCGACGGTTACTATGTGATGGGCTATACCGGAACGCTCAATTACGTACCGGGCATCCCGGCGCAGGACGCGGCGCCGGATCCTAACAATCCGGATGTAATGCTCCCCGCAACGCCTGCGGTTCCCCCGAGCGCCGAATTACTGGACCCCCCCGGTATAGATTACAGCGGTCTCACGCGGATCCGTTTGAGAGTCCCAAATCCTGCCTATGCCGATCCAACCGTCACTCCCGACCCAGCAGTCGACGGTCCCGCGTATGTCGATCTTGGCGGTTTCGCCGTTGGCGACGACGGTTCGGTTTCGGTGATGATTAACAACGAAAAAGTGACGATCGGCAAAGTAGCGCTCGCCGTGTTCTCGAATCCAGGCGGCCTTGAGAAAGCAGGCGGGAGCATGTACCGCGCCACATCATCAAGCGGCGACGCGATTCAGACGCTGCCTCTTGAGAATAATGCGGGCAGGGTCATGGGCGGCGGTCTCGAGATGAGCAATGTCGACCTCGCCACCGAATTTACCGATATGATCGTCACGCAGAGGGGATTCCAGGCAAATTCAAGAGTTATCACAGTCTCCGACACCATGCTTGAGGAGCTTGTCAACCTAAAGAGATAAGCCGGCGGGCGCAGTAAGATGGAGTGACTACTAAGCTAAATATGGAATATTAACAAACTTAAACCCACAGTGGCGCGCCGCACGACGGTTGCGTCACTGTGCATTGAGCGTTGACGCGCTCTAAGAGAAGGAATGTGGTATCAGTGATCCTTGTGACGCGTATAAATAAAGTTACTAAGTTCTATATGAACGAGGATATGATAGAATTCATCGAAGAAACACCGGACACGATAATCTCGCTCAACACCGGCAAGAAAATTGCCGTTATGGAATCAGCAATTGAAGTTATCGAGAAAATACGCGAGGAAAAAATACTGGTAAAACGCGCGACACAGTTTTAATTTCTATTGACAATTTTGCTCAAGTCCTGTTTAATTGTTTACGTTGGCATAATATGCCGTATTATTTTCGATCGCCGAACAAAGGGGTGGATATAGTTTGTCAGAGATATTGTCACAGGCGGAAATTGACGAACTATTAAGTACGCTTATGGCAGGTGATTCCGCCCCGGAGCCGGATGCTGCCGATGGGTCGTCCAAATCGAAAGTCAAGGAATATGATTTTCGGACGGCGAACAGATTTCCCAAAGAGCAAATGCGCACGTTCCATGTGGTCTTTGAGACATTCAGCCAATTGTTTTCCAACAGGCTTTCGAGCATCCTGCGTGTATCCTGTGAGTGTGAAATACTTTCCATAGAAGAGTGCTCTTACAGTGAATTTAATAACTCGCTGCCCGCCCCGGTAGTGTTGGCAGTGGTTGAAACGCCGCCGATGTACGGTTCCCTGCTTTTTCAGATGTCGCCGGAGGTTGCCTATATGATGATCAGCCGCCTGTTCGGCGGAGGCTCGTCAGGAGAAAACTCAAAGCAATTCACGGAGATCGAGCTAGCCCTGATCGAACGGGTGCTGCGGCAGGCTGTCGGGGTTTTCGATGAGGCGTGGGATAAAGTCCTTGGGCTGTCGACGCAAATTGAGCGAATAGAGACCAGCCCGCAATTCGCGCAGATAACCGCGCCCAACGAGCCGGTTGCCGTTATAATATTAAACATCACAATGAGCGATGAGTCCGGGCTAATGAGCATATGCATTCCGCATACCGCAATCGAGCCAGTGGCGCAGCAGCTCAATACGCGCATGTGGTTTTCCAGCGGCACCCGTGACGACGGCAGAGCCGAGGAGCGGGTCGCTATGCTGCGCGATAAGCTGCTCCAGACTCCGATACCGCTTACGGCCTTTTTTGAACAGACACCGGCAACAGTCGCCGATATAGTCAACCTTCAAATCGGTGATGTTATCAGGCTTGACCACGCGGTCGAGCAGCCGCTTATCATAAAAGTTTCGCACTTGCCGAAATTCCGAGCGACTGTCGGGACAATGGGCCAAAAATACGCATTGCAGATCGTCGATATTATCAAGGAGGAAAAACTGGATGAATCTTTCACAAGATGAGGTCAACGCTCTGCTTTCCGGGAACCCGTCCGAGGAGCAGCCGGCGGACGACGCATCGGCTGACATATTGTCCCCGGAAGCAATTGCCGCGATGCTTGACGACGTTGGCGCATCCGGCGCGGCGGAGGAGCTTGAAACCGCGGATATCATGACCCCCGAAGCAATCGCGGCGATGCTTGACGGCGGAGCGGCGGCGGATTCGGAGAATAATAAGGGCGACAGCGCCGCGCTGCCGGACTTGGATGACGTAATTGCCCGCAATGATAGCAGCATGTATGCTTCACCGGAGGATGAGACCGGCTTAATAGGCAAGGAAGGGCTTTTAACAGCAGAGGAGATAGATATTCTCGGCGAGGTCGGAAATATCAGCATGGGCGCCGTGGCGACGACGATGTACTCGCTTCTCGACAGGCGCGTGAGTATTACCACCCCCCGCGTCACGGTTTATGACGCCAAAGAAGTGCTTACGGTTTATAAAATACCATTTGTCGTGGCCACCATCGAATATGTTGAAGGCATCAGCGGCAACAACCTGCTTGTCCTTAAGGTAGATGACGCGGCGCTGATTACGGACATCCTGATGGGCGGCGACGGCCAAATAGAGCATCCCATCGAGCTCAACGAGATGCATTTGAGCGCGATGAGCGAGATAATGAACCAGATGATGGGAGCGTCGTCCACATCGCTGTCAAAGCTTCTGCACACGCAGATAAATATTTCGCCGCCCAGAAGCTCGCAGGTCGATGTGGGCTTTAATGTCGCCAGCCTGCTCGGAGATGTCGATTTGGTCACGAAAATTAGCTTCGACATGGAAATCGAGGGGTTGCTCAAGAGCGAGTTGATCCAGTTGATGCCATATGAAGCGAGCCGGGAATTTGCCAAGAGGTTCATGGATCTCGGTATGGGCGTGCCGTCTGGGGACAGCGAGGCGACGAGCGTTAACAAGCAACCGGCGCCGCCCGCGCAAACCGCGCCCCCGGCGCCGCCGCAGGCGTCCGCCGCGCCTCCGGTACAAGCCGCGCCCCCGGTTCAAGTTACGCCGCCGGTGCAAGCCGCGCCGCCCGCCGTACCGCAGCAGCCTGTGACGCCGCAGATCGCCGTTCAGCCTGCCGCGTACCCGCTGCAGGATCCATACGCTCAGACACCATATCCGCAGCCGCCGTATCCGCAAATGCCCTACCCTCAAGTCCCGTACCCTCAAGCTCCATATCCGCAGGCGCCGTACCCGCAGCACGCCGCGGCGCAAGGACGTCTTGTGGATGTGCATCCGCTGCAATTTCAGGCGTTTGATACCTCCGCGCCTCTCGGGGAGCAAAGGGGCATAGACCTTGTTTACAACATCCCGCTTCAGGTCACGGTGGAGCTTGGCAAAACGAAAAAGGAAATATCGGAAATACTTGAATTCAGCACCGGAACTATAGTCGTGCTTGACAAAGTTGCGGGGGATCCTGTTGAGATCGTAGTCAACGGGAAGCTTATCGCGCGGGGCGAAGTTGTAGTAATTGATGATAATTACGGTGTCAGAATCACCGATATATTTAACGGATAAAACTGAAAGGTAGTGAATAGCAATATGGGAGTTGCCGACAGCAATATCCTTCTGGAGACAGGGACGAATGAGCTTGAGATACTCGAGTTTATTATTTCAGGAAACAGCTACGGGATCAATGTGGCTAAAATTACAGAGCTGATGCAGATCCAAGAGGTGCAGACCATGCCGCTGTCGCACCCCTGTGTCGAAGGGGTGTTTCAGCCGCGAAACGAAGTATATACGATAGTCGACCTTGCCAAGTATCTTGGGCATGGGCCATCGGATGACCCCGGGAAGGATATTTTCATAATCACAAATTTCAATAAAATGAATATCGCGTTCCATGTGCACGCGGTGGAGAGCATCTTCCGTATTTCGTGGCAGGATATCGAAAAGCCCGATAGCATTATCTACGGAGGGCAAGAGGGCGTCGTTACGGGCATTGCCAAAGTGAACGACAGAATAATCTCCATTCTGGATTTTGAAAAGATAACATTTGACATCAGTCCCGAAACGGGGATCAACCTCAATGAAGTCAAAGCGTACACAGGGGCGGACAGGGAAACCATACCCATTGTGGTCGCAGAGGATTCGGCGCTGCTTCGTAAAATGCTTATGGAAGCGCTCACCACATCCGGCTATTCGAACATCCTCATAGTGAACAATGGCGAGGAAGCTTGGAATTACATCAGTCAACTGAAGGACGAGGAGCCGTCGGACGTGCTCTCGCGGGTCAGGTGCCTGATAACCGATATCGAGATGCCGAAGATGGATGGGCACAGGCTTACAAAGCTGATAAAGACCGACGCCACTCTGAAAAGCATCCCCGTGCTGATATTCTCATCCTTAATCGACGAAAATATGCAGAAGAAGGGTTTGGAAGTCGGGGCGGACGCGCAGCT
>Ga0123354_10017234_pt1 | contig 11319 bp, 5 predicted proteins | sample TergutLab28metaG_2_FD_97872 | JGI IMG/M metagenome (GOLD analysis project Ga0123354, IMG submission 97872) | Labiotermes labralis P4 segment gut microbial communities from Petit-Saut dam, French Guiana - Lab288 P4 | ecosystem: Host-associated > Arthropoda: Insects > Digestive system > Gut ... | reverse complement strand
GTTTTCCCCCCCCCCCCCTTTTTTTTTCACGATTTTTTTGTGAATAAAAAAAAAATTTTTCCCCCTTTTTTTCCACGTTTTTTTTCCCAACATTTTTATTTCCTCTTTTTTTTTTTTTTTTTAAAAAATTTTTTTTCCGGGCGCAAACCAAAACGATTTTTTTTTTTATCCCCCCCCCCCCCCCGTTTCCATTCGACTGTAATATTATTCAGGGAGTGCTGTGTTGTGTGATATATTTATATTCCGATACAAAATAATGCTCACCTTCGGTCGTTAATCTACTTCCACATTCAGTCCACTGCTACTACAGACTTTCCGTGAAGGAGATACTATGAGATGTCTAACGCTTGTTAGGCGCCAAGCTTTATTGAAACGACTCAACAAATTCAGCATTATTAATAGTCTTGTTGCTTGTGGGTGTTGACGCTCTGGACGCCGGCGCGTGCGTCGGCATAAACAGCGCACTACAATCAAGGCGGGTCCTCCAACAAGGCCTCCTACTCAGTAAGAAAAAGGGAGAGGCGATTTCATTTAAGCTAGCGTTGACCGTTTCGTCATGCAGCTTTGAAGAAACGTTGGGGTGAAGAGGGCACATTCTTCCGTCCTGAACACATGGGCCAGAATGTTGCGTGGGCCGTATGCCTTATGATAAAGGGTAAAATTACTACCATTTTTGGGATCGGAACAAGATCACGTAACTCCTAACCTAAACTTTACTGAATGTGATATCAAAAATAGGAAAGCAAAATGTATGACAGTGTGCTTACTCGAGTTCAAAACCGAGTTCCGTCAAAATCCATCATTTGTTTAAACTCTGATCATGATCGCAAAAGCGATTGAAATACGTTGGTAATTAATAATATGTGATAAATTTATTTTATACATATGCATTTGTTGGTTTTATTACTTAAGTATAAATATTCCTGAATGCTTGGATATGGAACATGTTCAATCCATCAGCTTGGTGGAAAGTTGTTATGACGGGACCGTTCACACGAACACAATAACACCTGAGACATAACTGCTATCCCTCATGTAAAAGTATTGCCTCTTTGAAGACAAATCATTCGCTTTTGCGGGGACTTGGCAGCATGATCAACGAAGACGTAGTAGACCCTGAATTCGTTTCAGATTCTTGCAAGGATCAATATCAAAAGAAAATATTTTAACCTAAGAAGCTTGTCTTGAATGACAAAATAAACTGTTCACACAAGAAACGTACAGGTAACCTGCTTCGTTTTCGGGTACCTGTCAAATGTATTTTATGTTCATTTAGACGATTTATATCAACTGTTCAAGGGGCAACTTTCTAAATATTTTGCCTTCAGACCTGTACACAGCCAGAACCATTTAACCCACACTCCTACCACCATCTGTAAAGTTAAAAAACTTTTCATTTTGCCACCAACATATTTGTCACGCATGATTCAGTCAAAAAAACAGATTGTTTTCCTTCACAGCATTATCAGATTGGTCTTTAAGATAAAGTAGGACTGTTTTTTGTGAAGTAGAAGCTAAAGGTCTCTGTGTAATTTATATGAATGCCAGTCTTTAGCGGGTTAGACCCCAAATGTTCTGTTAAAATTTACTGGTAACGTGCATTTTAATCGTCTGTTTCATTTAACAACAATGAAACTATTTATTTCTCGGTTTCATGATTTAAGGTGATGTACTGTCAAATGCTTCCTTGTGCACAAAATTAAGTTTTGATCGGTGTAGGATTATAAACATCTAGAAACTTCTGTATGACTCTCATTTTGGGAGAAGTGGTGAAGGATTTGGAAGATTTGTGTAAACAGGGACTTTTAAAGTTATACGTAGACAAATTGTAAGTCACAAAAACTTATTCTATCATGGAACTGCACAAAGATGGCCTAGTTATTATAGCGACCGAGCTATCGTGGCTTAAGCACCCACATGCAAATGCTTACGAAGCACTTTCTCAATTAAGGAAGTTAGTGTTACTTAGGCATGTATTTAGATCGCTCAGTCACAAAATAAATCTTGTGTTCGTGAAATAATTTTGCTATTTGTAAAGCTTTTCTCATCTTGTTCACTTATGTCTGAATTTGACATTTGGTTTGCCTTTGAAGATGGGATCGAAGGATAAGGGATAGAATTGCTAAATTCGTGCTTTCGCTCTGTCTCACTCGTATTCCTTGCTCAGTCAACACGAAAGCATTTTTCATTAAATTCATCTTTTAATGGAATTTAATGCCTGAAACCTTTGAGCAAATACTCTAAAATGTTGGAGTGAGTTAAAAATGCATATATTCAAAAATTTAAAATGCTGAATAACTATATCATTGACGACTGGATTATCCTTTCAAGTACATTTGAAGTTAATATGATACACACAAGACAATGAAGTTTTAGTATTCCCTACGTAAATACAAAGTAAACAGAACTTTTAAATTTTGATGAAAATTGGTTCGTAAAACTTTCTACTTCGTTTCTTTATATTCATTCGATTTCTTTAAGTGAGCTAATTTAAAAATTTATTGTTCTTTAATGACCTTGAACATTGTCCTGGCCGCATGCTACAGGATATTACTACTTTACATTTAGTTTTTATCAAACGGTTGTTTCAAGTGTATCAAATGTGACCTTCAGCACACAAATAACGTGGGAGGAAAAGCATTTTTTGCGTGTTACTTTATTTTGACCTACCTGTAAAATATAAATATCTATAAAAATCTACTTCTTTATTTTAACTGAGCGGAATCGACGAAGCGCTGTGGGACGGTGAGGGTGGCCAGATAAAGAATACGATTAAAGCTCATTCCTGTTTTCATGAATTGTGATTTATCTCTACGAACACATGCTTCACGTATTTGCCTCATCGTGGCTAATATTCTCCCGAAAATATCTGAAATGTATTATCGGCCCCATAATGTAATAATAATAATAACCCGTTCTTTAATACTAATAGACTCATATAACAGCCGAAAAGTCAGTTGCTTATACCGCACAGGGATACAAGGTAAAATACATCACATAACTAACGAAAATAATGCATGTGTGAAAAAAATAATAATAATGACAACAAAAACTCGATTCCTTTTTATTAGTGTTCCGGCACAAGAGCCGAAAGGCCAATTACAGAGACGGAATACGAACGCAAGAGAAAATGCATCAAGTAACTACCATTAATATAAACACATAAATGCGTTTCGGTCTTATGTCAACATATTAATAGTAACGAATTATTATTATTGTTATCATTCACTATTTTCACGTATGTTTTATTTAATTTATATAATATGAATTATTATTGTTACTTAATTCTTTATTTTTTTTGTGATAATTCATGTTACATAAATGTCATTTCATCGCTTATTCCACTACCCTTTCAAAACAAAAAATCATATGATAAAATTAAGTTTCCAAACCACTCGCAAGTTATTTGCATTTTCTTCTCTTGGTCTGGATTAGCTAATAAGCTACCTCACGTGTAGTGATTGAGATTTGACTTCTGAATGTGTTGCTGAAGTCGATATCTGTCAGGATCTATCTGGTATGTCGGACGACACAGAAAAGCTAGGACATGCATCCATATCTAATCGAGATCCCAGGGCTCGAGCGGTCAAAACAATACGTAACCTAGTCCCCACTGTTACTGTCATTAGCTAGAATCAAGGCATTCGTAATAGAATTGCCTTCTTTGATTGATCGTTCTCCAACCACGTACGTTTGTGCCTCCTTCTTTCGTACATAGTGAATACAACACGATACAGCAGTCCGTGTAGGAATCCATGTTTTGGGGAACGTAAAGTAAGGAAGCTGATCTATGTGCAAATGGGTACATAATGAATGAATGAATGAATGAAGCAGTCACTCACTACATAATGCAATAATTAGCGTTAATATATGAATATTTAAATACATGTATGTAATTGTAATTGCTGTGGGCTGTTGATAATATCTACGTCATTTGAGATGGTTTTGTGCTGTAAGGCTAGAAGGAACTGTGAATTTCTTTGAGTTCCTACAGGTTTACGATTATGCGCATAGTCCTGCAGTAGCATATAATTAGGACTGCATTGGTTGTATGATTTTGTTTACTTCTCAGGTGTTAATTTTCAGATCTGTATTTTCTTTAATTTCTAATAAAATTTCTTAGCTTGGTTCTTCTTATCCATTGTGTGATGCAGTTCGTGGTACATTCGGTCGCAAATTTTTCGGATCCTAGAACAACTTACAGGTTGATAAAACTACAAACGAAGAGTAATGTAGCCCTAGAATATCTGTGAGTGCCCATGAGCAGGACTAGTGCCTTGGGACAGTGTCATGTTACAGGCGGTTTGTCGATCGTTTATCACCACGGACACCCGAGTTCAATCCCAGACCAGTTTACATGAAACGTGTAAGGAAATAAAGGAGAATGGGACGGGATATTCTGTAAGTAATTCGTTTTTTGCCTTTTAAGCGTCCTTGAACCAATTCTCTATACTCAATCTTAGCAACTGAGAGCGTCGTTAAATAAGACACACACGCTCCCCCACACACAAAGACTATGTCTTGATTGATGTCAGACGAAGGGGGTTTTTAGGTCCCCACCCCCCCCCCCCCCTTTGTTACTGCATACGAATGACTGTGACGCCAGTTCGGGTAGTGGGGTATTGTTGCTTTGATCTGGATAAAAGAATGCAAGGCGAGTCGAAATTTTAACCTTTTAAAGGCCAGCGGTTTCTTTACGTACCACCAGGTTTAACATTCAACAATTCTACATGGTGCTCGCTTTGCTTTGAGTGTTTTGTGCGGATCTCAGAACAGACAGCGACCTTTGCTTTATACGGCATTAATTGATTGGACTTATAACCGTGGTGGAAATTGTTTACTGCAAGGTACGGACTGATTCCTTATACAAAGCATCTACATTTAGTCTTTAAAAGATTACAGCAGTTTCATACAATGACTAATTTATTGTATTAGGTCAAGTACAATGAAAGCTATTTCAGTAAAAGTTACATATACTTAAATACGTAATGTGGTCTGTAATTCGGATTATGTAATATGTGAGTCACATTTAGGGCTGTCAGCAATAGCAGTGCTTACATTCTGGCCTTCCGTGTCTCAGACGAGAAGCATGGCGTGAGAAACACTTCGTTACGCTTGCTTACCCTTTAGCATGGACACAAAACAGTGCAAATAAATCGTAGTAATTTTAGCAATTGTTTCTCTTGATGTAAGTTTGACATAAAGTACATACTATATGGTGCCAACTCAAACCACAATCAGACTTACTGGGCGCTACTGTAAATGTTTTTTTTTAACGAAATATGATCAAAACCATTTATTTGTATCGGAGACAAACTACGTCCATGTTGTGTGTTTATTTTCCACAGCTCATGCAAAGAACTGAACAGTGGTTGAACTGGTTACACACAATCACTAAATTTACAGTGACTTATTAGTAATTAAGCTTGCACCCCTAGTTTGATATTTACGTTATTAACGACAGGTTAACTCGATTTCTCAGATGCGTTTTATAAAACATAATGGCTGCATATATGAGCACTTGAAGGAAAAAATGCTTAGAAAATACTTAGAGACGTAGCAGTTTGTTTGTTACTGGCAATAAGAACAGCATTTCAGGGTAGAGGTAAAGCGGCCCAAGCGTGCAGCTGACCACTAACCTCCATCTAGCGCCGCAGATGCGACTGTTTGGCGCTGTACCGCTATTTATCATCAATGCTTTCATGGCATAAATGGGACACCTCTTTCTCTTTACTTGTGGCGTATTTTAGCTCATTAATTAGCATCCTTTAGATTAGGCCTACTGGCTAAACACTGTCATAGTCCTATGGAATACGTAAGCACACGAAAGCACAGAACAAAATCTGTAAGTACCTGCTACCGCTCATTTCGTCAAACAAATTCGATCTACGGTGGGGCTTTTTTTTTCTCGCGGCTATGCAGCCCAACACGGGCCATGGCGTACTCATTTACAAGGTTTCTAGATCACTTTCAGACATACCACAGTCGGTAGGTCTCCTCTGGACTAGTGATCAGCTCGTCGCAGAGACCTTTACCTGACAACCCACAACACTCACTAGAGACATACATGCATGCCCCTGGTGGGATTCGAACCTACAATCTCAGCAGGCAAGCGGCGGCAGACCTACGCCTTAGACCGCACAGCCACTGGGACCGGCACTGTCGGACTTACGGGGACATTACACCCTTCGAAAGAACGCACCATTGGGCCCGGTTTTCCGCAAACGTCCAGACCGTCCCTGGGGCCCACCCAGCCTCCTGTACAATGAGTACCGGGTCTTCCCCGGGCGTAAAGCGGCCGGGGCGTGGCGTTGGCCACCCTCCCCATCTAGCGCCCCCTCTGGGCCTTCTTGGCCTGACCTAGGGTGACCTTTACCTTTACCTTTACCTGAGCTAAATGCGTCCCTCCATTTCGTCGTCACTATTACTGTTCTGCCCTCTACGTCTTAGCAATATAGAGGCCTCTTTACTTCAGGCTCTCCTTCCAAGTTTTGCATGATTACTTTGTGAAATCATTTGATCTTAATAGCACATCTTCTTGCCTATTCCGCATTGAGAACACAAACCATAAATAAGCAAAACACACTTCATGGCACCTGTGAGCGTTTGCGTGAGGGCGGAAATTGGACAGAGAAAATGACCCTAAATCGATATTGACGATATACAGTAGAGTGGCGGCCTGCTTTATTGTGGAGGAGAGTAGCTTAATGTAGCTGGCCGTGTTGCTGCTTGTCCACATAACTTCATTTTTATGAGCACTTTAAATAATTAATGCTAATGACAGTCAGTTGAGGAAGATGGATTAGTTTCGAGTTCCCAATCGAACAGTCGTATTCGGACAAACTGAAAGCCATTAGTTTGTTTCCTTTATCTTCTTAAGTGCATTTAGAAGTTAACGAAATTGTGTCCATGGAATTAATCGTTTTTCTTAAAGACGGTTGATTTCCTCGTAGCCTCGAAATGTTCTGGCATAGACGATAATTCTGACGTACAAATGTGCGGCCTGAGAATTTCAGCTATTACGATTGGAGGTGTTGCTTGTCTTAATAGTGTACCATGTTAGCTCAGTCGTTATAGCGACTTGGCACGAAAGTAGACGGTTCGGGGATCGGAACCCGGTGGACGCGAGATTTTCCGCACCCGTCCAGACCATACCTGGTGCCCAACCAGGTTCCTGTATGATGGATACCGGGTTATTCCTAGGGGTTAACCGGCTGGGGCGTGGCTTTAACCACCCACCCCAAATAGCACCGAGGTTAAAGAAAGAGTAGATTTATACTTCTACTCCCCCTATGGGCCTTCATGACATGTTATACGGTGATCTCTAAGTTTTTCCCCCTTTTTCTTGCCTAAATATTTTATTGAATGTAAAACTGTCCATATGTTTGCTATGCAGGTGTTTGTGAGAGTGGAGGCATAGCTCCAGACATTGATATTGAGTAGCAGACGGAGGTAAGTCATCAGTTCCACGACCTGGCCGCTCTATACGCTGGGAATGGACCCGGTGGCCATTAGAGAGGAGGCTGGGTGGGTCCCGGAACCGGTATGGGCCCTCTGGGGAAAATTCTTTTGCCGTGCCGCGAAAGGAAATTTGTATTGGGATAAATCCATCTTAAGAACAACATCGGATTAGCAAAACTACTCAGATTTCTCGTCCGTTGTTTGTAGATTCTAGAAGAAGACTTCTGTGGCAGACACCCGCCAGGAATTACAAAGAATGCAGTGGGTTATCTGGTGGAAGACGAGTGCTGCTGCCACCCCGGCTGGCAGTGTGCGGGGGGCGGCAAGTGAATATTTCAAATGAATAAACCCAATGTTCTATATTCAACAAAACTTTGAATAACTGAGCCAAATGTAAGACAATTTAATAAATAACCGTGAGTTTTGTAATACATAATTTATTTTACGGGAGGTCATTATGATTATACGCCTCGGGCGCCAGAAACCTAGCCGTATCACTGTATGCACACTAAGTGCTTTTGTCTGTTAGTATGCAGACACTAATGTGTTTTGTTACATTGCTACGTAGCTAGAGCGAGCTGAGTTTTCGTCAAACTTCAGAAGATATGAGGATCAGTTCAAAAAAAAAACATATTGATGCTCTAGCTCTGCTGGGATGTTACGAAGCGTTTGTTGGTAGATGTTTACCGACGTTTCGAAAGCCTACCGGTTCCATTGTCAAGAGTCAAACTGGTCAAGTAGAATGGATTTGATTAATTAGTCTGCTGTTCTTACCACCAACACTTATTTCACCCTCTAGTGTTAATTGTTATTCTTTAATTTTCAACACTTTACTCTCGTTTTGCACATTTGCGTGAGGTCTGGACTCGCAAGGAATACACGGGTGTTTCTGAAACGACTATGTGTTTGACTCCATCGTGTTTTGATGTCCGTCCACCTGTCATGTATTAGTAATAACTGCCATGCCAGTTCATCACAAACTTCAGCGCTCCAATTATGTATAAGTGTGCGTGATTGGATAAATATGTGACTACGCTGGGAGAAGTAAATTAATGTCGTTCATTGAAGTAAAATATTTAAGCATTTCACAGTTTAAAACATTTATTTTTCATTTATCTCATTCTTGATTAAAATATGTAAATAATTTATTTCATTCATAATTTTCTGTAGCAATTTTGTTTCACTTCTAGAATATTTAATGCCTATTTATTTCATGCGCGACCCTATATTTATTACCATTTACCTATATAATCAATATAAACTTTACCCTTTTGTAGGTATTTATTTGTGTTTCATAATTTATTACATTCAGGTCATTTACACGCTATTCATACCACATATAGAAGTAATTCGCGTTTCAAGTTGCCGACCTCATTGGAACATTTTTTTATTCCAGAAAATTCAGGCATTATTCTTCATAACGAGAATGATTTTATTGGTGCAAGTGGCAGTGGTATTCATGGTGCTCATAAAAATATTATTAGCCTTTTTTTAAGGAATAATACACAGTTGAATTTCCATTCTTCTTTTAATGTTCTTCCTCCACATTTTCAAAATTTCATTCCTTCGAACAGTAACTTCGTCTGTTCTTATGTTATAAAAAAACTTTATTCCATGACGGCACTTTTTGTCTGCAAGTACTACTCGTATTTACCACTTTCAATGCAACCCTTCAATTATAAAATAACGCCATTTATAAGCTATCAGTATTAGTACTATATTTCTAACACTGAAACGTTCTAATTTATCAGCTCAGTTAATACTAAATATTCAACAGATTTCACTCTGAACTAATTCAACTAAATTACAAACTAAGTTTTGGGCTCTCGAGCTGGGCTGAGCATAGTGAGCAGTGGCAGATTCTTGTACACATGCTATACCTATTCAACTTTGCCGTCCCGTTTAACGCGTTGCACAACTTAGATGTCAGAAAACCTGTCGGCTTCCGTAAAGAACTCTAGTCCGTGGAATGAACTAGGCAGTGAGGTAAATTTTAGAGAGAAGAATTCAGTACATCAGCTTTTCTTTTTAAAAGGAACGTAAGGTTAATGACGAACACCGTATCCTTTATTATGCTACTTACAGAGTAATAAAAAAACCCAACATTATTAGACACACATAAACCACGCAGAAAGACTCTTGAAAGTAAAACAAAAGAATCTCTAGTTTAGCGAATTCCAAATATTTTCTTTCAATCTCGAAGAAAAAGCAAAGAATTTTGTGGGTTCTACAGCTCTTCCAGAAGTGACGCTTCTACTGGACATTCAAGTCCAGTCGTCCTACCTTCAGCTAGTCACTGTGAATGATATATTCTTCTTCAGTAAATTAGCTAGTTATTGCGTTAGATGGAGTGTTTGTAGCTCGATTAGTAATTACCTAATTGAAGCTTCAGCTTTTCTCCTCTTGTCTAGTACCATAAGTATATTCGATTATAAGGGCGTATCGTCACGGAATAACGCTGCAACAGCAACGGACAACGTTTCCGTATGACGTGCCACTTCTGATATCATTTACAATTTTAACAATGCCTGCATGCTGGCATTGTTCCTACAAATTTATGCTTTGTTACTCTTCGAACCGTGCAACTCCCGTATGCAAACCAAAAGCGTTGTCCGGTAAATTACGATAAGAATTTGAAAGTATTCGCTATTTTCTTTCGTATTGGACATAGAAAGACCAAGTAGAGGAAAGCAGAATCAGAGTCAGAGTTACCTTACGGTTGGCGGACAGCCTGCCATTCTTTCTTGGTGTCGAGTCTCACTTGGGCTCATGACCAGATTCATCATGTTTTAGTCTGACAGTTTCGGCTTTGTTGCCTCCCCCTCCCCCTTGACGGGGGGTAGCTCAGGCCATTGGTCTGAGTCACCGTCTTGGTCCGTGTCTTTGTTAATTATTTAAATACTTACATATATACCTATTTGTGCACATGTTGCTAGATTCTAAACTGATGCAAATACCGAATGTTCGTGGCCTCCGTCAGCCCAGGCTTTGTGCAGCAGATCATGCCCTAGCTGACCTATGCTTAAATATAGTGGCGGTTTAGAGGTCTGAACGGTCGTGCGTTTCACAGCCGCCCAGTTTAAGTCTCTTATATTCCTTGTGTTGGGCTTCGTTTTGTCCAATGGGGCGAACATTTTCATTGTCATTATTTCGTAGGACTTCTGCTTTCTGCTTGCATAATTTCGTAATAAAATCGAATACTTACGGAATTTTGAAAGCCACATGTAATTCGCGTGTCGATGTGCACCTTGGAAGATTGACAATAGTGAGAAAGAAGTACCTTGAATTTGTAGGCGCTGCAATTTCAAAAGATGCGTGTCTGCCGCAAATTGCCAGGCGTGGCAGTCATAAGTCATTACAGACCGAATGAGTGCCTTGTGAAGGTTTAATTTAATGTTAGCGCCTAATCGTTTATGTTTGGATAGGAAGTAGATTCTGATAAATGTTCTGAAGGTCTCGTCCGCGTTTGTTACTATATATCTCCATGTAGTTTTTCTATCGAAAATTACACCGAAATACTTTACTTGGTTTGCAAACGGAATGTTCCATCATTTCAGTATGAGATGGGACTCTGCCGGTCCATTTCCACGAGATAAATAGATAGCCTGAATGTTATCTTCATTAATTTTGACGTTGACACCACGCTCCATTGATGCAAGACCGAGCTGTAACTTTCTGGTAATATAACCCTCTTTGCGGCCAGTGACATACAGGCATCGTCGACAAAGAGGGCTACGTATGTACCTGGCGTCTGTGGGGGGGGGGGGATCACTTACGTACAAATTATACAATATGGGGACAGGACGGAACCTTGTAGCCCCCTGCTTGTATTTCTCTAGGCGTTGACAACTCGCCTTC
>Ga0123354_10017233_pt1 | contig 11319 bp, 8 predicted proteins | sample TergutLab28metaG_2_FD_97872 | JGI IMG/M metagenome (GOLD analysis project Ga0123354, IMG submission 97872) | Labiotermes labralis P4 segment gut microbial communities from Petit-Saut dam, French Guiana - Lab288 P4 | ecosystem: Host-associated > Arthropoda: Insects > Digestive system > Gut ... | reverse complement strand
TGTGATAACATGGAACGAAATAAAAGCATTGGAAGATGCTTGTTTACAGATAAAATACGTACTCAACACATCTGAGTGTCCTAATGTAAAGTATTCTATAATAAACATTATTATAGATTTTTCAAAAACGCAAACATTGATTTTGAAGCGTAAATACATGCTTGGCAATGTGCCTGAAAAAGGTAAACTGCTGGTTGACGGACGATTTCAGGTGGCAAACAAAGAAGCCGTATCGCTATTTCCGATTCTGGTCGCCGCAAAACTCACAAGGAGGAGAGATTTCGGAAATTGAAATTTATTCATCCGATTCCACCAAATTATGGACAACAAGTTTGGTGGTAAAATGAAACATTCCCGCACAACCCTCCATGAAGCGAAATGATTGGGGTTTGCCGCGGATTTTGTTATACACCTTTAAAATTCTTCAATGGTCGCCATCACTTCGGCATACATCTGCTCGTTGGAGAATCCTTGCATATCAATTGATTTTGAACGACAGAAAGCTACACAGGTGCCACATCCCTGACACAATCCGGGATTGACTTGTGCCACTGTTTTTATCACTTCTCCATTTCTGTTTTTAATTTCTTCACGATAAATGGCTTGATATGGACAAACCGTTTCGCAAAGAAAACATCCTACGCAAGTGGATATATCCGGTGTAGGAACACGATTAACTTTCGCAATGGTCGGTTCACGGGTCAGTTCGGCATTTGAAAACAATCCAATTACTTTCGCTGCTGCGCCTGATGCCGTGCTTACCGTATCCGGAATATCCTTCGGAGCTTGGCAAGCGCCGCAAAGGTAAATACCGGCAGTGTTGGTTTCCACCGGTTTCAATTTGGGATGCGCCTCAGAAAAGAAATGATAGGGATCGGAAGAAACATGCAGGATATGAGCTAATTCTTTCGCACCGCTATTGGATACGCCGGCTGTAGCTAATACAACCATATCCGCTTCAATCTCAAGCGGCTTTGCATCCAGCAACGTGTCGGTTCCCTGTACTAACAGTTTACCGTCTTTTTCGTAAATACGCGCAACCCGTCCGCGAACATAATTGGCGCCGTCTTCTTCAATAGCTCGGCGCACAAATTCTTCGTAATTCTTACCTCCGGCACGAATATCCATATAAAAGACGTATGATTCTCCCCCATGCACTTTATGTTGATACAACATAGCATGTTTAGCCGTGTACATGCAACAGATTTTGGAACAATACGGTAATCCTTTTGCAGGGTCGCGCGATCCGGCGCAAGCTATAAATACCACTTTTTGAGGAACTTTGCCATCGGATGGACGGCGGATTTCGCCGGAGGTAGGTCCGGAAGCAGAAGCCAACCGCTCAAACTGTAATCCGGTGATAATATCGGCATATTTTCCAAAACCGTATTCAGGAAAGAAATTGGGTTTAAGTATATCGAATCCGGTAGCCAGAACAATAGCTCCAACATCAACCGTAACCATTTCATCCTCCTTGTCAAATTCAATAGAGTTCGACTGACAAACTTTTTCACAAACTCTGCATTTTCCGGTTTGGTAATAACGGCAATGGGCTTTGTCGATAACCGGTTTATTTGGGACCGCTTGTGGAAAAGGCGTATAAATAGCAGTACGCATTCCTAAGCCTTCATTAAACTCATTGGAGATTTTTTTGCTTGGGCATTTGGCGATACAGTCGCCGCAACCCGTACAAGTTTTATAATTGACGCTCTTCGCTTTCAACCGGATAGTCGCTTGAAAATTACCGATGAACCCATCCAACTTTTCAACTTCGGCATAAGTATAAAGCGTGATTTTCGGATGTTGAGCAACTTCAACCATACGAGGAGTTAGAATACATTGCGAACAATCGAGCGTAGGAAAAGTTTCCGACAATTGCGACATGTGTCCGCCGATTGAAGGCTCGCGCTCGACTAAAATAACGTAATGTCCTGCATCAGCAATATCGAGAGCCGCTTGTATTCCTGCAATTCCACCTCCAATCACCAATGCTTTTTTAGTAATTGGCACTTTAATTGACTGTAAAGGTTTGTTCCGTTTTGTTTTTTCGACAAGGATGCGAACCAAATCAATCGCTTTCTCGGTTGTTTCTTCACTTTTTTCATGCACCCACGAACAATGTTCACGAATGTTCGACATTTCACACAAAAAAGGATTTAATCCCGCTTCAGCGCAAGCTTTTCGAAAAGTAGGCTCGTGCATGTGCGGCGAACATGCAGCAACAACAACGCCATCCAACCCTTTGTCGCGGATGGCTTCTTTTATTTTGGTTTGCCCCGGATCGGAACACATATATTTATAGTCGGTTGCAAATTCAACACCTTCGATTTTCGAGGCTTCACTTGCTACTCTTTCACAATCAACTGTCGCTGCGATATTTTCGCCACAATGACAGACAAATACTCCAATTTTTGACATACTATATATTATTCTATTTCTAACACAGAATGCAAAATTAATATTTTCTTATGAAAAATAGAAAAAAATATTGAATAACAAGAATATTATTTTATACTTTAACAATGAAACATCTCTCCTTATACCTTTTAAAAACGCTGCCTACCCTATTTATTTATACATATTAATGAAAAAAAATTGTTAATCTAACAGGTTTTATTTACTTTTGTAGCAATCAAACATTCATTATTAAAAATTTTTAATAAAACATCATCATGAATAATACACAGCAAAGCAGGCGCAAGTTTTTGAAAACAGCGGTTTTAGGAACGGTTGCATTTACAATCATTCCGCGACGCGTGATGGGAGGAACAGGATACATTGCTCCAAGTGATGAACTGACGAAAGCAATTATCGGTGTCGGTGGAATGGGCAAAGGACACATTGCATATCCCGGCAAGACAATCGCTATTTGTGATGTGGACGCAAACCATCTATCTACGGCGTTGGAGATGTGTCCGCAGGGTACGAAAACGTATCGCGATTACAGAGAGTTGCTGCTCAATCCGGAGATTGATATCGTTCATATCGCTACTCCTCCTCATTGGCATGGCATTATATCGGTCGATGCGGCAAAAGCCGGCAAAGATGTCTGGTGTGAAAAACCAATGACACGAACCATCGGCGAAGGCGTCCGGGTAAAAGAAGCGATGAAACAATACAACCGGATATTTCGTCTCAACACATGGTTTCGATTTAAAGACCTATTTTATGGAATGGGAACTCCGGTTAAACCCATAAAAAAATTAGTAGAAAGCGGATTGTTAGGTTGGCCTTTGAAGGTAACAATCAATGCGGCAACCGGATTCGACTGGAAGTTTTATTGGGTGGGAAAAACAGGATTGGCGCCCGAACCGGTGCCGCCTGAATTAGACTATAATTTTTGGTTAGGACCGGCTCCCTATAAACCGTATAATCCGCACCGTGTGCATGGAACGTTCCGCGGATATTGGGATTACGATGGCGGCGGACTGGGTGATATGGGACAGCATTACATGGATCCCGTCCAATATTTTTTAGGCAAAGACAATACAAGCCCTACACGGGTAGATATTGATGCGCCACAGCAGGATTCGGATGCTTGCGGTACGTGGAAACGCATTGAACTGACTTACGACGATGGTTGTAAAATCATCCTTGATGGAGATAATACAGATATAGACGCTCCTTATATAGAAGGACCTTTGGGTAAACTTTATCCCGGATTCCGTTCGAATATTCCGGATTTGGAACGAAAATTAGCTGCTTTCCCTGATCCGGAAGAACAACTGACCGATTTTCAGCAAGCGGTACGCACCCGTCAAAAATTCGCCTTGAACGAAATCAACGGCTTCCGCTCCTGTACGTTGGTTAACTTGGCTATTATCGCTGTCCGTTTGGGACGCTCCTTGAATTTCGATCCGGTTCGACTTGAATTTATCAATGATGCCGGAGCTAATGCAATGATTAATCAACCGATGCGAGCGCCGTGGAGTATTTAACAATTTAGAATGAACAATTAAATTATAATAATTAAGATGAGGATATATAACAAATTAGTCATTATTTTGGCAATAATCTGCTTTGCCTTTTCCGTCAATGCCCAGCAACGGGTTAATGATCAGAGAACCAATGAAACGAAAATAGCAGATGCCGTTATGCTACTTCCTGCGAAAGATACGGAAATGCAAAACCGGATTATGCAGGAATTAATCGGGTTGGATAATGTGATTCCGAATTTGGCATCGAAATTACTTCCTCCGGGGCAGGGAAATGATTCTCAAGTGAGATCTGCCATCAGCGGATTAGCTCTATTTGCTTCGCAAGGAAACAATTCCGCCGAAAAGAAAAAAGTTGCCAATGAACTTTGTCAAGCGATTCCAACGGTCAAATCCGACGAAATAAAAGATTTTCTGTTGATTCAACTGCAATATGTAGCCGGAGACGAATCGGTGAATACAGCCGCACAATACTTGGATAACGCCCGCTTAGCCGATGCCGCCGCACGCGTATTGACGCGCGTGGGAGACGATGCCGCAGGAAAAACATTGTTGGATGCGGGGACGAAAATCAGTGCGTCAGCAAGTCCTGATAAAGCCAATCTGGAACAAACCATTATTAAATCCTTGGGTGATTTAAGTTATAAGCCGGCAGTGGAATATATTACAAAAGCAGCCTCTTCCAACGAGTTAAAAAAGACGGCTCTACACAGTTTAGCTCAAATAGCGGCGCCGGAGTCCGGGAGTTTACTTGCACAAACAGCTGCTCAATCGGGATATGTTTATGAGCAGACCGATGCAACGGGAGCTTATCTTCTTTTCCTGAAAAACAGTTTAAATCAAGGAAAGACGTCAATGGTGGCTGATGCCACTAAAAAACTGCTGAAACAAACTTCCCAGTCTGAGCAAACTACTGCCAAATGCGCCGCACTCAGCCTGTATGCAAACGCAGCAGGTGAAAAAGCCGTTCCGGAGATTATCGCTGCACTTGACAGCAAAGATGAAAAGTATAGAACGGCGGCTTTATCGGCTGCATCAACGATCCAATCTTCTAAAATGACGGATGCTTTATTGAAAAAAGCAAAGAAAGCGGATAGTCCTCTGAAATCGGAAATCATTACCTTTTTTGGCGTTACGGGAAATAAAAGCGCTATGCCGTTAGTATCCGGCGCATTAAAAGACACGAATCCGGAAGTGGTTGCGGCTTCTTTAACCGCAGCCGGCAAATTGGGCGGAGAACAAGCAGTTAGCCCTATCATTGAAACCATGAAAACCGGAACGCAGCCGTCTGTAGTAACTGCCGGAAAAAATGCGTTGTTAGCAATTAAAAGCGACAACCTCCTGAATGAAATCGCCAACGCCGTTCCACAAGCAACCTCTCCCGCAAAGACTGCTTTTTTGGACATTTTGGCATCGCGTCGAGCTGTTCCGCAAGCAGAAACTGTTTTTGCACAAACAACATCGACTGACGCCGATGTGCGTTCCGCCGCTTGTAAAGCCTTGCCGGCAGTAGTTACCGAAAAAAACATTCCACAAATAGCGCAATTACTCAATACAGCATCAAATAAAGATGACATTACAGCATTGCAACAAGCATTTTATGCGGCAATATCGGGAGAAAGTCAAAGCAAACAAAACGAACTTGTCATAGAACAAGCCGCAAATAGCAATAATCAAAGCGTATATGCCAATATATTAGCCATGGTGGGAGGTAAAGACGCATTGAATACGGTGATGACCCAAGGTTTTAACAGCGGAAATTCCAATCTGAAAGACGCATCTTTTGAGGCGTTGACCCATTGGAGCGACGATCTGGCTACTCCGCAACTTTACAAAATAGCTGCCGATAATCCTTCGGGACCGTATTTCGACAAAGCGTTGGCTGCATACATTTCCAAAACGCAAGCATCAAAAGACACTCCTGAACAAAAATTACTTTTACTGCGTAAAGCGTGTAAAATAGCGCGTACTCCCGAACAAAAGACGGAAATAATCAACCAAATTGCAAAGACAGGAACATTCCTCGGTTTGATTACCGCCGGGTCGCTGTTGGACGATCCCAATGAAAATAAACAGCAAGCAGCCGTTCAAGCGGTTATTTCAATCGCTTTGGCTCATCCCGAATATTACGGAAAAACGGTTACGGAATTATTAAATAAAGCGATTCAACTGAATAAGAATCCGGAAGCCGCCTATCAAAAACAGGCGGTTCTGAAACACTTGGCGTCGTTACCACAGGACGACGGTTTTGTTCCGATGTTTAATGGAAAGGATTTAACCGGATGGAAAGGATTGGTTGAAGACCCGATTGCACGGGCGAAAATGACGCCGAAACAATTGTCGGATAAACAGAAAAAAGCCGACGACATTATGCGTCAAGATTGGAAAGTGGAAAACGGACTGTTAGTCTTTGAAGGGAAGGGATACGATAATCTCTGTTCCGAGAAAAAGTACGGCGATATTGAACTTTATGTGGATTGGAGAATAGCGCCCGATGGCGATGCAGGGATTTACCTGCGCGGAAGTCCTCAAGTGCAAATTTGGGATACAGCGCGCACGGATGTTGGCGCACAAGTAGGTTCGGGCGGATTGTACAACAATAAGACGTATGAATCAAAGCCGCTGATGGTTGCCGACAATCCGGTTAATGAATGGAATTCGTTCTATATCCGCATGGAAGGTGATAAAGTGACTGTTTATTTGAATGGCAAATTAGTGACCGACCACACGATTCTGGAAAATTACTGGGATCGTTCGATACCTATCTTTCCCGAAGAAGCCATTGAATTGCAGGCACACGGTACGCGGGTGGAATACAGGGATCTTTACGTAAGAGAAATTCCGCGCCCCAAAGCATACGAAGTTTCGGATACTGAAAAGAAAGACGGCTTTGTTCCATTGTTCAACGGCATCAACATGACCGGATGGATAGGCAATTTGCACGACTATTTTGCTAAAGACGGCATGATAATCTGCGACCCTGCAAACGGAGGACACGGCAATCTTTATACCGAAAAAGAATATTCCGATTTTGTCATTCGTTTTGAATTTATGTTAACTCCGGCAGCCAATAATGGATTGGGAATCAGGGCGCCGCTTGAAGGAGACGCAGCGTATGTGGGCATGGAGTTGCAAATTCTGGATAATGAAGCAGATGTTTATAAAGACTTGCATCCCTATCAATATCACGGTTCCGTATATGGCGTAATCCCCGCTAAACGCGGTTATCTCAAACCATTGGGAGAATGGAACTATGAGGAAGTGATTGCTAAAGGAAATCGTATAACGATTACGTTGAATGGTACGGTAATCTTGGATGGAGACATTGCCGAAGCAAGCAAAAACTTTACATCCACGATGGATGGAAAGGAGCACCCCGGCTTATCCAATAAAACAGGGCACATCGGGTTCCTCGGACATGGTTCGTGGGTAGCATTTAAGAATATAAGAATTAAAGAATTAAAATAAATTATACAAAAGAAAATGCAACAGAATGCCGGTATAGATTTATCACTGGAAAATTATGGCAACGTAAAAAAGAATCATTACGATTACGCCGTTTTGCCTTGGGGTTCAACGGAACCTCACAACTATCATCTGCCCTATCTCACCGATTGTTATTTCGCTCACGCTATCGCAAAAGATGCGGCAGAAAAAACACTGTCACGGAATGATCTTCGGGGAATGATTTTACCTTTTGTCGCTTTCGGATCGCAAAATCCGGGACAACGGGAGCTTCCTTTTTGCATTCATGCCCGGTACGAAACTCAAAAAAGCATATTGTCCGATACAGCAGCCTCTTTGAATAATCAGGGAATTAAAACCCTGATTATTCTCAATGGGCATGGAGGAAATCACTTCAAAAACATGATTCGGGATTTAACAATCGACTTTCCTCAAATGTTAATTGCGAGTTGCGACGTGTTTACGGTCGAGCCGCAAGCGGAGTATTTTGAAAACAAGGACGACCACGCAGGAGAAATGGAAACCTCCGTCATTATGCACTACTATCCGGAATTAGTCGATTTAACAACTGCAGGCAAAGGGTCTTCCAGACCTTTTTCAGCACAATCGTTGAATGAAAAAACCGGTTGGATTCCTCGCGATTGGAGCAAAGTATCCGAAGATACCGGCATCGGAAATCCGGAAAAAGCGTCGGCAGAAAAAGGGAAGCGCTATGCTGAAGCCATTTCCAATAAGGTTGCCGATCTTTTTAAGGACTTGGCGGGGCGAAATATTTATTAATTGCAAATACATTCCGAAAATCACCGCGGTGATTGCATCTTTTCACCGCGGTAATAATTATTACAAGTATTATTTTCACATATCATCCAATGAAAGCCCTTTATATTCAATATTATATCCTGTCATTTGTCCTGTTTTCGCCATCATATTACCGGCTTTTTCTTTCAAGTCATTGTAACGGATGTGTTGCTCGTTTCGCTTAATTTCTGCTATTAAAGCAGTTTTATCTAATTCATTCAAAGCGATGAGATCAATTTCGTTTTGTCCTGTTTTGTCCCAAAAAGCGCCGATTTTTGTAAAACCACCCTGTTCTATCAGTTTTTCTCGGAAATACCGTTCTAAAATCTTCCCGCTGAATGTAGCATAATCGCGCTCAATAATTTGTTTGAGTGTATCAAACTGTGCAATTTCTATGACATGGCTGTACTTGTAAACGAAACGAAACCAAAATGTAAGATAATTATCCTCAATGGTGTAATGCACGTTTTTTGTTTCCGACTTGGCAAAAAGCGGGATATTTTTCGTAATCAATCCGTAGTCGTGTTCCATGCGTGTCAGATATCCGCCGATTTCACTCCCGACCGTATTTTCTATTTTTCCGCGTGTGTTTTCTCCTCGTGCAATAGCCGAAAGAATAGTAAAATAGACGGTATAATCTTTGCCAAATTCATCGATCAGCATATTCTTGCCGTCAATGATAAACTGAGAATCTTCCTTCACAATAAAATTAAGCATTTTTTTTAACGTAAATGCTTTATTGTCAATTAGCAACTGTACATATTTTGCAACGCCTCCGGTGAAAGCATACAAAGCAAGCAAATCATCGGGTGAGAAACCGGAATAATTTTCTGACATAATTTCCTTCAAAACAGAAATTTTAAATGGTTTTACGTGTAAAAACTGCGTGGCGCGACCGAAAAGCGGCGCTTTATAATCCTCAAAAATTTTGTGCATCAACGAATAAATCGAACCACAAACCAGCAAATTGATTTTGCTTTTTTCCTTATGAATATCCCAATAATGCTGCATATCACTGAAAATAGAAGTATTTATTCGCAAAAACTCCTGAAATTCATCAATAATCAACGTAAAGGGACGTTCGGCAGAGAGTTGCATTAAAAATTGAAAGATTTTAGAAAATTCACGTACTTCTCCCAATAGAGGTGTTCCCAATTTATCTGAAATTTCCTGTTGAAAATCCTGACAAAGGAGAGGCTCCGCTTTGCGGGAAACAAAAAAATAGAGTGTCGGCAACGAACCGGAGTCTTTAAGCAACATTTGCGTTTTTCCTATACGCCTTCTGCCGGTTATAACAGTAAACTGCGCATTTTCAAGTGATTGTTCCCTTATTTCGTACAATCGTTGCATCTCTTTCTCTCGATCATAGAACCTCATAATCCTGTATATTAAAATTGAAAATAAAAACCGTCAGTTCCGAACTGGCTGTTTCGATTGCAAAGATACTCTATATTTTTCAAAATTCATTTTCAACATCGAACCGCTGGAATTGAGGTGAATGCCTAAAATGTGCTTTAGGGGATGTAAATAATTGCTCAGTCTTCAAAAAGCTCCTCCAAATCCATAACCAAACCTGCCAAAGTTTTGACAGGCACTTTCTTAGCGCCATTAATCAGTTCATAAGTAGCGCCTTCATCATACTTGCCGTCAGGTTGCAAAAGAAATACGGTTACTGCCTTATCATTAGGGTAAACAATCCAATATTCGCTGACTCCCGCTTTTTCATAGAGAGAGAACTTTTCGTTCATATCCCGTTTTCCCGTACTTGGGGAAAACACCTCAACAATTAAATCAGGAGCGCCGATGCAGCCCCTTTTGTCCAATTTGGAAAGGTCGCAGATTACGCATATATCCGGTTGAACCACATTATAAATCTTATCATCGGCAGTTTCCCCATTCATTGGTAAACGAACATCGAATGGAGCAGTATAGATTTTACATTTTCCTTTTTTTCGATCAATATAAGACCAAACTTTCCCAAAAAAAGTTGCAGTCGCCCCGGCATGATTGCGAAATGGCGCCGAAAATGAATAAACAAATCCATTGATTATTTCGCGCATCGTGTCATCCGCCCATGTCAAATAATCGGCATAAGAATATCCTTGTCTGCCATAAGCAACAGAAGGCTCTGCTACTTTCATTGCTGATTCTTTCAATTCACCGGATTCATATTCCGTTTTACTTTCTTTCGATTTCATTGTTGTTATTTTGATATAATTTCTTAGCAAAAGTAATATGAAAAAACGGAACGGCAAAAAATTATAACCTTCTATTCCTTTATGTCTATGTCCGCTAATCTGACGGCTCTGGCGCAGCGATATACAATTGTCATTGCGGGCTTGACTCGCAATCCCCCGTCAAGAGATCCCGCATCAAGCAAGCGAATGATTCCTTTGAGTAAAGTGGTCTTACCCGTATCGGCATACCTTTTGAGAATAAAAACTTTTCCGTCTTTTGTAATGGAAATCAAAAGCTTACCCTGTTTGTCCGGCAAGCGGAAGATATTCTCGGAATACGTACTTCGGTATTGGTTTCGGGATATTTCGTTATTTGTTGAAGCAATGATGGATTAACCCGGATTTACCCATTCTGCGGGTAGAAATCAGGGTAACATTATTCCCGTTTTGGATACTCCTCAACAATTGTCCGGTCTCTTTTTCTCTGTCGCAAAAATATTCCGGTGAAACATATCCCCCTGTAACAAACGGATTCTGTAACTTTGCCATTTTCTGCTTTATTCTACAAGTAGAAGATATACGTAAGGCAATGGCTTATAGAACACTACTTGTTATTTACCCACCACTGGTTTCCGTCAGAAATAATATCAAGAAAACGAAAACGATTTATATCTGATGTTCCGGTGGGGGAGGTAATAGTCAGTGTTCCATTTACTCCTTGGGCGTCTCCTCCTGAATATGCGAATCCTACAGGGATAGTCGGCGCACTGGTGACCATAGGATTATGTACTCCCTTGATAATTAAATTTGTACCGGCTCCTCCATAGACGTAAAAACGGATAAGTTTTCCCGCAAAAGTGGAGTTAGGCATGGCAGGTAACGTTAAGGTATGAACTTTATCTACAAAATAAAAATCCAAAACATTTATTGCAGAAGTAGTTGAC
>Ga0123354_10017232_pt1 | contig 11319 bp, 5 predicted proteins | sample TergutLab28metaG_2_FD_97872 | JGI IMG/M metagenome (GOLD analysis project Ga0123354, IMG submission 97872) | Labiotermes labralis P4 segment gut microbial communities from Petit-Saut dam, French Guiana - Lab288 P4 | ecosystem: Host-associated > Arthropoda: Insects > Digestive system > Gut ... | reverse complement strand
ACTCAGCCTCGTGAGCCTCGTGAGGTCAATTGAGGAGTTACTTGAATGAAAAAAGTAGCGGCTCCAGGTCTAGAAAACAGAGATTAACGGCTGTGGGGACCCGTTGCGCTGACGACGTGACACCCCTCTATCCGCAGAAGTTGGCACTAACTTCGCCGACCGGCGGCGGCCGCTCTGTCGGTATAGTTCGCGTGCGGACTAAGGCCACGGAGTTTGTTTGTTTGTTATATATCTGCACACATACAACACAGTAACGTAGAACGCGGAATATTTTTATGGGCATTTGTGAACACGCGGTCGCGTTCGAAGAAAAGTGAACAGAAATTAATCGGGCACTCCAGGGATTTTAAAACCGCTACCAAGAAAAGTACAATCAGTTACAACGGAACCGATAACCAAAGGGGCGTCGAACCTTTTCGACAAATGGCCACAACCGCTCCTTTGGGCTCTTTCGCGGGATACACGTAATGAAATTACCGCAGGCGGTATAGCTAACCACCCTGTGGCCGCGGGCCGCATAACACAACTCGGCAGGCCAGGGGTTGGGCATCTATGGATAACCATGTTCTTTACAAGGAAACGGGTAGGGCCTGAGGTATTCAATGCTCGTGACACTGAGTCACCGGATCCAGCCCTTCTATTATTAAATGAAGTATTCTGCACATTTTACAGCATTTCACTGCTGTATTACACACACACACACACACAATAACACGATTACGACTGATTTTACTTGTTTAAGGGGTGGGAATACGAGGGTCTAAGTGTGGTGCTCCGATTACACGCGATTTTGGGTGTATGGCCTATGGCAGTAATATCATTAACCCGTAATTTACAATTCTATTGGCGTATTTCCTGTCATAACCCTACACTCAACAGGAGATATCTCGTCACTCACCTCACCTTACGTGAGAGGCTTAGGGTAGACGTCAGGTTAGTCTTTCTTTTCCAGCACGTCACCGTGGTTCTGTGTGCTTACATGTAAGGCTTAGCTTAGATGTCAGATTAGTCTCTCTTTTCCAGCACGTCACCGTGATTCTGTGTGTTTACGTGAATGGTTTAGGTTAGACGCAGGGTTAGTCTCTCTTTTTTACAGCACGTCACCGCGATTCTGTGTGTTTATATGAAGGGCTTAGGTTAGACGTTAGGTTAGTCTTTCTTTTGCAGCACGTCACCGTAGTTTTGTGTGCTTACGTGACAGGCTTAGGCTAGACGTCAGGTTAGTGTCTCTTTCTCAGCATGTCGCTGTGATTCTGCGTGCTTACATGTAGGGCTTAGGTTAGATGTCAGGTTAGTCTCAGCACGTCACTGTGATTCTGTGAGCTTACGTGAGTGGCTTAGGTTAGTGGTCAGGTTAGTCTCTTTCACAGCATGTCACCGTGATTGTGTGCTTCCACGTAGGGCTTAGTTTAGATGTCAGGTTAGTCTCTCTCTTCCAGCACGTCACCGTGATTCTGTGTGTTTACGTGAGTGGTTTAGGTTAGATGTCAGGTTAGTCTCTCTCTTTTTCAGCACGTTACCGCGAGTCTGTGTGTTTACATGAAGGGCTTAGATTAGACGTCAGGTTATTCTCTCTTTTTTTCAGCACGTCACCGCGATTCTGTGTCTTCACATGAAGGGCTTAGGTTAGACGTCAGGTCAGTCTCTCCATTTTTCAGCACGTCACCGCGATTCTGTGTCTTCACATAAAGGGCTTAGGTTAGACGTCAGGTCAGTTTCTCTCTTTTTTTAGCACGTCGCCGCGATTCTGTGTCTTTACATGAAGGGCTTAGGTTAGACGTCAGGTCAGTCTCTCTTTTTCAGCACGTCACCGCGAGTCTGTGTGTTTACATGAAGGGCTTAGGTTAGACGTCAGGTTACTCTCTCTTTTTTCAGCACGTCACCGTGATTCTGTGCGTTTACGTTTAAGTTAGACGTCAGGTTAGTCTCTCTCTTTTTCAGCACGTCACCGCGATTCTGTGTGTTTACATGAAGGGCTTAGGTTAGACGTCAGGTCAGTCTCTCTCTTTTTCAGCACGTCACAGCGAGTCTGTGTGTTTACATGAAGGGCTTAGGTTAGACGTCAGATTAGTCTCTCTTTTTTCAGCACGTCACCGCGGTTCTGTGTGTTTACATGAAGGGCTTAGGTTAGACGTCAGGTCAGTCTCTCTCTTTTTCAGCACGTCACCGCGATTCTGTGTGTTTGCATGAGGGATTTACATCAGACGTCAGGCAGGGGCGACGGGGTTACATCACGAAATATCCTTCTACTGCATTAACTTAGGAATATGCAGATATGATCCAAAAGTAAATATAATTACTACTACCCAGTCCAAGGAAATATTAAAAACTTAGACGGTTTGTTTATTTTTCTTTCTGCCTGACGGACTGAAGAGGCAACAATAAAACGTCAGTACAGCTGGTACCATCCCTATTGTGGAACCTTTGAAGTGGAGTCAAAATACTTCACCACAAAGTCAACTCCTTGTTGCTCCGTCCAGTTGTTTTGCTTTCCAGACGCCTAATTGCGTTTGGTGGTAGGTACCTCGCTGATGGTGGATGAGCTGAGTGCTGCTACTGCACAAAGATGGGAACACTTGACAGTAACCGAGGGAAGCGAACTCTGCCCGATCTTGGCACTGGGTTCGCGAACCCACAACTGGGGGGTTCTGTAATGTATTACGCGAAGCCAAAAAAGTAGGTCTACTGAAGAGAAATGACCGGGAACAATTGTCAGCAGGTATAAAAGATGTTTATCCTAAATACAAAGTACGATTTCATAGGAAGTGACCAAGCTGCTTAAGTTCTTCCACCACTTCTATCCTGAGAGCAAACCCCACTTTCAGAATGCCCGTGTTGTCCTGTGTTTCGATGGGGAAACCCAAACAACAGTGGGAGTTTGACGATACGGGCCAGTAGCGCCACAGAACAGGCCAGTAGCGCCACCGCGCAGTACAGAAAAGCCAATGCACAGTCCAGTAGCGCCACTGCACAGTACAGTAGAGCCACTGCACAGAACAGTAACTCCAGTGCAGAGTACAGCAGCGCCACCGCACAGTACAGCAGAGCCACTGCACATAACAGTAACTCCAGTGCACAATACAGTAGCGCCACCGCACAGTACAGCAGAGCCACTGCACATAAAAATAACACCAATACACAGTACAGTAGCGCCACTGCACAGTATAGCAGAGCCACTGCACATAACAGTAACTCCAGTGCACAATACAGTAGCGCCATCGCACAGTTCAGAAGAGCCACTGCACATAACAGTAACTCCAGTGCACAGTACAGTAGCGCCATCGCACAATACAGTAACGCCACCGCACAGTACAGAATAGCCAATGCACAGTCCAGTAGCGCCACCGCACAGTACAGAAGAGCCAATGCACATAACAGTAACGCCAATGCACAGTACAGTAGCGCCAGAGAACAGTCCAGTAGCGCCACCGCACAGTACAGGTGAGCCACTGCGCAGTCCAGTAGCGCCAACGCACAGTACAGCAGAGCCACTGCACAGAACAACACTACAGTAGAAGAATCAACCATCGCAATACTGTTTTAAGCATCGCTTCTGCATTCCACGGGTCTCGGGTAAAAATATTTGCACCGAGGCGGGTTATCCAGCCTCATTTGTCACACAAGTTAACCCTTATCCTGCTAACGTGGAGAATATGGTGAGCTCCTAATAATGCCAGCAAATGGCAGATGGGATTTAATTCGGCGTTTAAAGGGTTAATTATTGTGAAAATTGCAAGAAAATGAAAGGTGATACTGACATACTATCTTTTCGAAAATTTAAAGATACAGTCTACCATAACCACTTTCAATGGAAATCAATATCTATTGTTCTGAAATAGTAGAGTCTACCGGATCATCATCATAATTTTAACAATCCAAGTTGTAGCCGATCATTTTTAGTATAGTTGTTTCTTAGGATTGCTGGCGTCAGTTAGGGACGGTTCATGGCATGCGTTGTAAGTTAATCTGTCAACGTATATTCAGGAACGTTGGTGATAGGTAGGAGGGGAGAGATTTAAATGAGAAAATGTTAGCAGCGGACAACGGACTCTAGCAATCCAGTGCGAATTCAGTCACGTACGAGTGTGGTGTAAGTAGGAGTACAGAGAAGTGACTGTGTCAGTTTCCTAGAATTGATCTGGTTGTTTTACTGGATATAGCGCTCCGTTATTTTATATCAAGAATAAATTGAGTAAATAAAACATCAAGTAGAAAAGAAATAATTAAAACTATATGTGATTCGGTGAATCACACCCGTTTCCCGAAAGAGGATCATCTACCAGACTGAGCGCGTCGGGACATCAAAGTTACGAAGGGTGATCGTGTAGAAAGTAGACAACTTTATTTCAAAAACGGAAATGTAATCGTAAAACTTGGGAAAATACAACTCGGAGTATCACATCATACAGGCTACAGTAAGGTATGAACCAATACAATACAAAGACGGTAAAATTTACGTATGTCTGAAATCTCTTCTTCCTCTTTCTTTCTTAGCGATTACGACCTGTTCTACCAAATCACCGTAGGCGTACATGGCTACTGCTGTACCTAATCACACTCCATAACACACAGTCGGTATGACTCCTCTGAATGAGGTATCGGCCTATCGCAGAGACCTCTACCTGACAAAACACAACACTCACAAGATAGACAAGACATCCATGCCCCCGACGGGATAAGAACCCGCAATCCCAGCAAGCGAGCGGCCGCAGACCCACGCTTTAGACCACGCGGCCACCGGGATCAACTGTTTGCGATATCGTGCCATAAGAATAATGAAACTGTACAGTTACAGTTCTTTTACATTATCTTAACACAACAGATGATGACACATTAAGGACGGAACATGTGGATTCCTCTATTGCAAAACAAGATACAGAGCTTTAAAACAAACCTACTTGTATTATACAGTGTCTTGTAATTGTTGGTGTCCTATAAAACACAAAAGGTTGTCACACATCCAGTCTATATAATACCTTCCATTTATCACCAGGTCAGGCGTCAGGCGGACAGACAAAAACCACATACAGATCAGCACAAACCAACCATGTCATCAGCTTAGAGCACTTCTGCTACATGTAGCGCAGGAGCATTATAATAAGCAGGGAGGGTCGCAGACATTTTCTGCAAGAAGAATAGGGGAGAATTTCTGAGCGAACAGCGGGGTGGGTAGTAGAAATGTTGAGCGGAGGAACTGTATGAAATAGGAGAAAGGGGGGGGATGAAAATGGAAAACAGACGAACACAGAGAATGAAAATGAAGGAAGAATTATTGAAGAGGATGGTTATTAGTAGCATAGGCAGACAGTTAAGTCTAGAGGAAAATGAGTGGAATTACAAGGGAGAGGAAGAGGCAAAGCGACAAGTTAAATAATAAAGATGAATGGTTTAGAATTTAAACGGTGGCGTACTGTGTCGGTCTCATGCATCATTCTGCAGTAATTACTGGTCGCCGTTACATATTCGAAACATGCTGCGGGCTGGGGATTTCAAGCGGACAGAAAATATGCGGCCCGCCGTTTTTTTCTGCCCTGTACATACAGCACACGTTCGGCAGTTATAACAAGAACGTTTGGTTTGGAAAAAACACCGACACCGAGCGACGCTACGTCAAAAAAACATGAAGAATCATTTATCGGCATTTATTGCTCAGGATGAATGATTTGTTATAATTATAATTATTATTATTATTACCTCCTGTTTCTAATATAAAACATTCTAAGTTTATATGCTGAAGCAGGGGTACACAAACCCGGGCGGCACGTGTCCTAGCGACTAAACTTTATATGAAGGCGCCCAATACCTGTATACTTGAATGGAAGTTTCTTCATGTCGCCCTCCTGGCGCCTACAATTTTCAGATGGCTTCTAGATTGTTATATGATATGTACACCCCTGTGCTGAAGTAAAAGTGAAGCCTTTTCGATAACGACCACTTGCAAGTAGTGACTCGGGGTAAAAATGCATGGTGTTTAGTGTGTCACAATATGCAGTGACCGGAGACTTGATAAACGTCGCCCGGACTCGAATTAAAGTTGCCTTCTCTCGTGGTTGGTGCACTCTACATCGGCCAGACCGGTAGATAATTTAATTCTTGTGGCGAGGAATGTTCCGCTCTACGTAGTTCCGCTCGATGTGGTAATTACCACAAACGTTAAGTTCTCGTTTAAAGTTCGGGTTAAGTTCCTAAAAATAACATGCAAATATTTCCCATAATACCCTCTTAATCGTGACTACTTTCTTGGGACAACTGGAAATTATTCAATCCCTTCGTGTACCTTAAACCCTATGTGATTTTTTTTCCCCCACCAGTGTGCAGCATATTTCATTCAGACAAATACGCTAGCTCCGAAGTCCACAAAGCAAGAGAAGGGAGTTTGGGAATGTAATATAATAAGCAAAGTCTTCGTATTGTCTTAGAAGTTCGCAGCTCATTTTGCTGTGGGGCCCACCACAAAGCCTTAAACTTGTGTTTGCTCCCACTCAATGGTTATATTCTTGTCAGAAGCGATTATAGACGAGGGTTGTTGGATGGCTGAATAGATGAGGGGATGAAGATAATAATCAAGTGGAAGTCGTTTCAACCCAGTTGGTTCACATATTTCACGCATGGCAAGACGTCTTTCAAGTGAACAACTGTCTGTTCGTCATCATTTATCTCCATTGATGGTGCATTACTGTACAGACCCTGCGGTTGGGAGAAACGTAATGAGTTATGGCAGAAACTGCAACAACCTATTTACGTATATTCGTCAGTCAGAAAGGACAAACACTTGGCGCATCACATACCAACATAAGAATCGAAAATGTGACAGCAAATTTTCGTAGTATAAGTTACAACCCCCTACCAAACTTCGCCGATTAACGTCTGGGGAAACTTAACGCAACAATGTTTAGAGTGGACTGTACAGTTAACTTATTCGTCACAGAACTTGAAAAAAAAACGCCATACATATGGGGGGGGGCACAATTAGAATAAGACGGATATAAACGCGGGTCTCACATAGTTTTCGTCTCTAAAATATCCCTTTCGAAAGAGCACAAGTATTCAAAGTTATTTCAAGCTTTATCTTTTCAAATTTGCATAATGCAACGGACTTGACGCAAAACCACTGTCACAGAGCTAATCCAACCACACACACATCAAACTTTGTGGTTCACCGTGTGTGTACTTAAGACGTGTTCACTATGTCGGAATCTTTCTCTTTTTTTGTCTGTAAATACTGACTCTGTCTAGCATGCAAAAAATTGTTTGCTAAGACGTATTCTTCAGAACAGCTGGAAGTCCGACTTGAGCGTCATGTAAAACAGGTTTTATATTGCATCAACACGAACCGCTAATAAATTTAGACCACAAATATTTGGTAAATACCTCTAACGCAAAACTTTAACGAAATACGTTAAAGTGTTTTAAAAGATCAAATGTGCGGGCAGAGGAACACCACAATTCTATCATGCATGTGTCTTGACACACACTGTAGATAAATCACTTACACCTTGATTCTCGCGACTTCGGTTCTGATTTTCTGTGCCCTAACAAACAGAAAGGAGTCTGCGCGACAGCTTTGGGTAACACTAATGTGCACAGACAGAACTGGGCAACACTTACGTGTACAAACATCTTTTGACAACACCAATGTGCACAGAGACCTTTGGGTAACATTAATGTATATAGACAGCTTTGGGGAACATTAATGTGCACAGACATCTTTGGGCAACATTAATGTGCACAGACAGCTTTGGGTAACATTAATGTACACAGACAGCTTTGGGCAACATTAGGTGCACAGACAGCTTTGGGCAACATTAATGTACACAGACAGCTTTGGGCAACATTAATGTGCACAGACAGCTTTGGGCAACATTAATGTGCACAGACAGCTTTGGGCAACATTAATGTGCAGAGACATCTCTGGACAACATTAATGTGCACAGACAACTTTGGGCAACATTAATGTGCACAGAGACCTTTGGGTAACATTAATGTGCACAGACAGCTTTGGGCAACATTAATGTGCACAGACATCTTTGGGCAACATTAATGTGCACAGACAGCTTTAGGTAACATTAATGTACACAGACAGCTTTGGGCAACATTAGGTGCACAGACAGCTTTGGGCAACATTAATGTACACAGACAGCTTTAGGCAACATTAATGTGCACAGACAGCTTTGGGCAACATTAATGTGCACAGACAGCTTTGGGCAACATTAATGTGCACAGGCATCTCTGGACAACATTAATGTGCACAGACAACTTTGGGCAACATTAATGTGCACAGACAGCTTTGGGTAATATTATGTGCACAGACACATGTATTTTTAAGTGTATTATTTACCGACGCTGTCAACTGTGAACAAAGTGTGAATATTGCGCTGACAAATGAAGGAAAGAACGCGACGCATCTGTAGACTGACAGTCAGGGAAATCTCAAGCATTCGGAGAAGAAACTGTTGTAATGCCACTTTGTCCCACCCAAAATTTCACAAGGACTGCCCTGGGATAGAACTCGTGTCTCCGCAGCGATAGGCTTGGAGACGGTCTGCCTAAACAACGCCATTACCTGCAAAGTACGAACAAAATGTTCGGCAAACACTAACATAACGAGTCGGCACAGCTTCAAGCAGCGCTAACGTACAGCACACAACGCGACCACTTCTTCGCAGGACATATCCAGCGCGGGAAAACCGTAACTGTCAACGTCCCACGCGCAAAACATGTAGGTAATTTCGGCTGAGAAAATCTCTACTAATTCTTGCCGTATCACGGATTACACTTTGATATACCACTGAATTCTGCCAACATGTGCCCACATGACCAGATATACATTTCTATAACACAGCGGTGATATGTTACACACAGACATCAAGGTTAAATCTCTTAAGCAACAATCAAGCTGTCACTCTATGATGAAAAAACGTACCTTGCCTTCTCTCTCGTAAGATACGTGAGGTGTCCAACGGCTTCTCTACCGAAGGCGTTGAGTTTCTTCAACCATCCGTAATAAAGATGACACTTCGCCCGGCCTGACCTCCCTTCTTCAGGGTCTCATATTTTCACCCCGTAACAGCACTGACCGTTAGAATCAGTCAACAATTAATCGAAGGAACAAGACATAACGGAGTTGGGCAGTGAGCTCATCTGGAAGCTGAATTTTAACTGGTGGAGGAAGATAATGGAATGAAAACAACAAGAAGTGACAGAAGTGCCTGGTGACGAAGAAAAGGGGGTGGGGTGGGGTGGGGGTGGGGGGTGGAAGGACACGTACTTCGTTACATCTCGTCATTAGCAATTGTAAATCGTTAACTACTGTTTTGATCTGAATAAATGGTTTCAACATTACAACAGAATAACTTTCGCATCTGTTACATAGGAAGTCTTTAGGCTGATTGACTGCAGAAGTACGAGAAGGGGCATGGTGTGAGGCATAACGGGCCGTGCAAATTATAAATATTCACAAAACACTCTGGTAAGAAACATCAACGTTCGAACGGGGGGGGATTTTCATGCATTACACAAGTATAAATAAAATTCCTACGGTGATAAATTCAAGTGCAATGGAATGCCCTGTATACGTAAAACGTAGATGCAAGTTCTGGAATACAATGTAAATTCTGCATGTATAATCCAAAGGAAACAAGTCTTGTGAATCCCGCAGAGTGAGATGAATAATGGGCTTAGATATGCAGAATGTGTGGGCCTTGAATAAGCAATCTACTTCACGAAACCCCCCCCCCCCAACTTCGTGCTTTTATGAAATCAGTGCTGAAGAGTTAGGGCGAAACAAAATTAGGTGACTACCTTACCGGCTGAGTAATTATTGAGTTTTTAAAGGGCACGCTGTAGCACCGAATTAGCAGATACATAGACACAATGCTCCCAGCAGAGGGGGCACAAAATTTTCCGAATATCTATGACCCTCCTAAAAATTCTGCTAACCAGAACGGTGACTTGAAGCAGTTCCACGCCCGGACCCCAAAATATTGGGCACCACGGAACAATAATCGTTCGCCCAGGCGACCCTTCTTCAGTACAGCTAAAATGTGTTTTTATTAAACTTCCCATTTAGTCCCCAAATATTATCAATTAAAGTGATCTAAGGTCCTGACAAAGACGAAATCCTAGAAGCATGAACAGACTAACATGTAATTCTATCTGTGTGCGCGTGCGCGCGTGTGCGTGTGTGTGAGAGAGAGAGACTATTGCATTTGGTAATCATTACACTGAAATGAACACCATGGCCTATTATACAGGGTCCGCCAGCGTATCGGGCGATTTTTAAGTGTTAAAAAAATTAAAAGTATTGGATATCATGATACAGTTTCATTCATAAGGAAGCACATACTTTAGCATTTGCAGAAATAAGTGAATCAGTGGACTTGAAACATAACACAGAACATTAAAAAAAAAAAAGCAACACATATCCAATACTTTTCTCTTTTTTTTTTAACACTTAAAAATCGCCCGATTCGCTGGCGGCACCCTGTACATAGTACCCGAAAAACACGTAACTCATTAGTAACCTCGAACTGCACTGGTTTCAATTTTTGGATCCACCAATACTACTACTACTACTACTATTACTATTATTACTACTACTACTACTACTACTACTACACTAACACTGTACTAACACTACATACCATGTTATTACTGAGCGGACAGAAAAAAATATTTCAATGCAAGTCGAGGTTGCTAATGAGATAAATACAGTCTGTGAGCACGCAGTCATCGTTGTCATCATACGCCTAATTACTTTCGATATACTAACACAATAAACAACGGTAGGTTTAACAAATATTGTACTCGTACAATAAATGTACTATAATCGCGATAGTCTAGACCATTACAGACACGGACAGGGCTTTAGAGCTCCAGGAGATTGAGAGTCCTAGAATTTCTAGACAGTCGGCACATAAATGTGGTAAGGCTGTCAGAAATACGCACCGGTCACCTTTACTTACTTACTCCATGGTGCAGAGTCCTTCTTGAGAAGCTAACTGGTTTGCAGCTGTCAAGAAATTCCCAGCATTTCACGGAACCCGAAGGTTCATTACCGCACTCACAAGCGTCCGCCACCTGCCTATCCTGGGCCAGCCAAATCCAGTCCATATACCCACATCCCACTTCCTGGAGATCTATCCTAATATTATACACCCATCTACGCCTAGGTCTCCCCATTCATCTCCTTCCCTCCGGTTTCCCTACCAAGACCCTATACACCCCCTCTCCTCACCCATACGCGCCACATGCCCAGCCCATCTCATTCTTCTCGATTTTATCACCCGCACAATATTGGGTGAGGAGTACAAATCATTT
>Ga0123354_10017231_pt1 | contig 11319 bp, 3 predicted proteins | sample TergutLab28metaG_2_FD_97872 | JGI IMG/M metagenome (GOLD analysis project Ga0123354, IMG submission 97872) | Labiotermes labralis P4 segment gut microbial communities from Petit-Saut dam, French Guiana - Lab288 P4 | ecosystem: Host-associated > Arthropoda: Insects > Digestive system > Gut ... | reverse complement strand
CAGCTATATATATGTGCTGTTTGGTGATTGGGGAGACCGGTATTGAGGTTTCTCACGACCAATCCAGCTATATATATGTGCTGTTTGGTGATTGGGGAGACCGGTATTGAGGTTTCTCACGACCAATCCAGCTATATATATGTATGTATATATGGCAGTGAAAATTTAACCCATTACATTTGGACAGAAAATATGTGTTAAATTTCTATAAACAATTTGAGATCATTTGGTAACATCCCGTTATTTCAGCTGTATTCAAATGATAATTTTACATAATAATTACACTAACACCGTCGTTTTTAATCCACATTTTAGCCTGCCCACCAAAAGTACTTCTTTAAATTAGTTTCTCCTTCTGCATGAAATTGACGTAGTTCAGTTGTTTGCTGTTAAACAATTCGAAGTAATAAGCCTATGTGAAATGAAACTGCGATGCAGTTGATGAAGCAACAAGTAACAGTACAGAATCACCAGTTTTCTTCTGTTCAGTCAACGATACCTCCGCTGCTGCACACAGCCACAGCCTTGTTCTTCCAAATTTTCTGTTTAATATTCTTTGACCACTAAGATATATATATATATATATATATATATATATTGAGGATCAGTTTTTCAAATCCTTTTATTTCATCTGTACTCAATGGATAACGTTACATAATAATTTTAGTAACACCTTCGTTTTTTAAGCCACTTATTAGCCAGCCACGCAAAGAATCGTCTTTGAAGACAGTTGGTTTCTCCTTCTGCAGGAAATTGATGTAATTCTGTTGTTTGCTGTTAAACAATTCGAAGTAATAAGCCAATGTGAAATGAAACTGCGATGCAGTTGATGAAGCAACAAATAACAGTACAGAATCACCAGTTTTCTTCTGTTCAGTCAACGATATCTCCGCTGCTGCACACAGCCAGTGCCTTGTAATTTTATCGATTTTTTAAATATGTATCGGCAACTATGTTTTTGTCATTACCAATACAGACAGTCTCTTTTATTCAAATATTCTAAATTATCGTCAAATTGAACAGCAACACACTGGCCATACCTGGTAAGGGTGACTGGTAATGTCTGTTGTGGTCCCACCAAAAATGCGTCTGAAGTATTTACAAACTTTTAAATTACGATCTCCATATTTAACTATCGTCTATAACATATAAACAGTTTAATGATTATTTATGCTTGATTTGTTTTCAATGTGTTTTTTTTAGTTTCCATGATTCGTTTCTAAACCAATTTTTTTTTCGGAAAATGGTATGAAATTAAAATCTATCGTAAAACAATGAAAATGTTATCCTTATATAATTTTTCAGCGGGATTATTCCTACATCATTTATTTAAATAAACTTTATAATTTCATTATTAGTTATCGTCATTTAGTTGTTTTCGCCTTCCATTGCATTTATTTCCCAAAGATCACTTTTGTAGTGACGATGTGAACTGTGTTCTGTGGCTCAACATGGCGATCAGCGATTTGCTGTTGTGAGCAGGATACTTGAATATTGCGTTTTAAAGAAACGAAACGGAATGTCTTGACAGAACTGAGAGTCTTTTAATTTCTTAGAAATATCTGCTTCATGCAGTTAGTTTTCTCCAACCCCTTTTGCACTGTTACTAATTTCTATATTTAAGGGCACATAATTTTTTCTTTCCTCATAAAGATAAGCTTTTGCTGAATAAATGTAAAGAAAGGAGTTCACTTGGAAGAAATATAATTAGGTGGGCGGATAATATTAAAATGAACCTTTAAATTCGAGTGGGAGGAAGTTAAATTGATTGGTGTGCCTCAGAATGGGGACAATATAGTTGCTTTACCGAACACGGTAATTAACATTTGGTTCCAAAAAGGGGGAGGGGATGTTTTTACTATATGAGAAAGTAAGCATTCTCAGCACTCTGCTCCACATTACTCTGTCCATAAATACATATATCGATCCTGTATGTCCGGACCGTCTAACATTACGTTACTGTAGCTGTAACACTTACCTGCTGCACAGGCGAGCACAGCTGAAAGCAGCACCAGGCAGTACATGATTGATGTGAAACTGGACGGTTGGCAATAATGAGCCACTGACAGTGCCTACCGGTATATCTGGTGTCATATCGTGTGTTGCTTAAAACTAACGAAACAATTGACATTTTTTTTGTAATGGCAGATTGTTTTGTTTTAGGAATATTATCTGTGAGTGTTTTTTACACAATACACCTGCACTCATTAGAGTAGTGACTGTCTAAATGAAAGCAAGTCATCTTATTGTGCCGAATATAAATTCGAGAACAACTACTTTCCTGCTATACGTGCAACTTAATACGGATTCGTGTCACTCCATGTGGTTGCAAAGTCGTTAGAAATATCCCATCCATTTTTTTTGCGCAGATTCGACAATGATAAAATAATTTACTGTTCTAATTTAAAATTTTGCGATGTAAAAATATAAACGAATCATAAATTCTTTAGAAAATTAAAAATAAATACGCGAAAACAAAAATTTCCAATTGATTCAGACCAGCAGAACTACAGCTCGGATTATTTGGCGGTTTAGCTCCACACATTCACAATGTCTGCACCAGATGGCAGTGAACGGTCAGTTCCACGCCCTTGCCAGTGTACAGTGGGGAAAGGCGACACTGTGACCTCAGCCCTCAGAGTAGGAGGTTGGATGAACCACAGGGGCCGTCAGAAGTTTCGGAGAAGAGCTAAGTGTATTGTAGTTACCGGAATCGGAACTCAGACCTTTCTGCATGTAGAATAAATTCTTCTGTAACGTTCACAATTATTGTTATTAACGACTTAATGGCTTAGACCTTGAAAACTGAACGTTAAATATTGAGACGTACAGCATTTATGAAGCAAAGGAGTCTTTATAAATCTACAAAATAGAAGATTAATTTGAAAAATAAGATAATCTTTGCGTGTTCTTATCTGAAATATTAAGAATGGTGTGTTGAAAGTCAGGGTCAAGTGGAAAAAAGGCGTGACTTCAGATTGTTTGTTGATGTGTTGAATCGTGCTTAAATTTTCGCTCTTTATCACAAGTCAGTTACGTAACAAGTTATTTTATTGTTAGCAAGAAACGGCCAAACAGAGAGCGTAATTATTGTTTGGGACAGTTCCGGAGACCCACTGAGTGAGCTTCAGAACATCCAATATAGATTGTTTGCTTTGCTGCTGTACAAACTTACCGATTTACATCTACCCAATTACAACTGTCACTCAACTCAATATGCAGCAGTCAGCCAACCGGACATGAACGAATTAGCTGCCAAGAAATTTCCTGTGAGGTCTGCGAATGAGTTGCAGACTGATAACTGTGCAACAGCTGGACGTACAACTGAACGTATTGTGAGGTTGTGTAGCTCAGTAATCATTCAACAGCAGTACATGTATTTTGTGCTAATAAAAGGCAAATGAAGTTAAAATTCACCATCCAGCCAAAGCCCTCAACGTGGTGCTGGTCTAGGCCACACCACGACCGCTTTCTCCTGTGAAAGAGACCCGTTATCCATTCTACAAGAGGTTGGTTTGACCCCAAGGTCAGTGTGGACGATTGCTGAAAATTTCGCCCCTACAGGTATTCGATCCTTGGACGGACTAGCTCTCAAACAATCACTATACAGACTGAGCCACTCCGACTGCGCTATCCTACCCCATATTGTCTACTAGTGTAACTCAGTAACAATAACAGAAGAAAGAATATGTCTGAGATTTATTTCTGCCAGTAGAGACATTCGGTCCTGAAGTTATCAGAAATTGCCAGAGATTAGCTCAAGCTGTATGCTTGCAGTTTAGCACAACAAGTATTGTTTGGATGTTTCTTGCTTTGTGGAAATCTCTACGCTCAGCTACACTGAACCGTCGCTGTAGGACCGTTCTACTGGTGACTGAAGGACAATACAATGGAGGCACTGAAATTTGTCCTTCACTTCGTACTGCTTGGCTGCAGCCATTTTGTACTATATACGCCATTCCATATTCACTTGTTTTTTTTCTCTGATTCACCTTTCATGTACAGTACCATATCATGCATGTACATTACAGCTATTTATTGCATTATGTTTCCCCAAATCACATTATATACAGCTCTACTTCTTCAGGCCTCGAAAGTTGCAAGTCCTTTGTCGTAATTTCAGTGTTGCACTGTAGACGCCCACAACCCAATTATTCACTCATTGGATTCACATAAAATATTGTATCAATTTACAACATACAGTAACACTATCGTTCACCCGTTACTGCAGATGGAGCATACAGCATATTCCTCATACAAGAAGATAAACTATATCTGCTCAGCACCTCAATACCTACAGATGGCTTACTTTTACCAGCTCAGAATATTAACCCTAAATGATAGCACATAACCAGTTTTAATGCATGTTAGTTCATACACAGGAGTCAATATGGATTCCGGTCATTTCGTGGTTATATTTAGGGTATGAAATCCGAAGTTTAATGGAAAACAGAGGTATTCCAGAATAAGTAAATTTTATTTCTCTCATTGAAGGACTGAGGAAAGAATACAATATTCTTCACATGAAATGTTATCTAAAGAGGAAGTTGAAGGAAATGGTCACGTCAATGATCACTGGAAAATTGCAAGTTTAATATCATACTGACTGCTTTTGAATTCCTGGGGAAGGAAAACATGTAAAGCGAGTATGGTTTTGTGATGCAGAGTGTGAGGAAATAACTGAAGAATGGCAAAAGAAAGGTGATAAAAGGCGTAGACAAAGATACTCTGTGGAAAAGTACAGATAAATGAGAAGGATTAGATGAAGCACACAGGAGGAACAATGGCAAATTTATGAATGAAAAATCCGAAAATATGGAAGAACATATTAATAGGTAGGGTAATTACAGTCGATAACACAGCAGTGTATATCTAATTGATGTTTTATTAGAAAATGATAAAAACTACATGTTTCGGCCAATATTGGCCATCATCAGGTTTTTCATCCGAAAGAATTGTATGCTGTAAGAGTGTTTATATAAAGCATGCAGCCGCGTATCGATGTTGAGATCTCATCATCGAGGATTTGGAGTTAAATATGGCATATAGCCTGGGTGCGGAGCCTAGTGATGTGGGCAGTGAGCAAGTTGGGGGGGGGGCCTTGTAAGTTAGTGTCCAGTTTTTTCACGTTGTAGATGCCATTGCGGGTTATTCAGCTAAATAAAGGTCCAGGTACAAACCATTTACAGGCAGAGAGGTTTAGATATCATGGGGTTGAGTTTACAATAGCGGCGGAAATTGTGACAAAGGAAGGCAATCAAGATGGAAGAAAGGGATTATCTGTCCGTTGTGTAGGAAAGGAGTGAAAATGGAATACACAAATATTATGGATGACTTTAAATCTAATTTTTTTATAAAACCCTTCCAAATTATTATTTCATAGATTTTACCTCATGTTAAAATCAAGACTGAAAAACACCAGTCCAGTTTACATTAAAGAAGACCAACAATCGGTAATTCATTCACACTTAGACAAATTACATCTACGTATGACAGCATACAGAACAATGAGCTGCACTAATTAATGCCGACAGGTGCTGTACCGAGTACGTATTTTAAACTAATGTGCACATAATTAGCTAGAAATTTAGAACTTGGTGATGTGAAACCTGGTACTGTATATTTTACAACCAAATCTCCCGGAATATGATATTACAAAAAGATGCAATGTTGGACGGACAATAAACAGCTGTTAATTCTACAGTCTGTCCGTACGTTGTTGGTTCTGTGCTGTTAAATGTCACGAAGGTTGGCTGATTGGTTCAGAAGTTGTAACTGGTTGTTGATGTACTGCATGTGGACATTCACTGACACACAAAGATATTTTAATCGACAAGTTCTATGGATTTAGGGATAAATTGTGTGACAGTTTGTGCATGTGATTGGCTTGTGTTTGTATTCTTTTACTTTTATAGTCTGTGGGACATGACTTATGATTTTAATTTTTTTGAATATGTTGCAATGAATATAAGTGTCATAGTGTGGAGACGAGGAATGGTTTTTATCCAGTTGATAACAGCAGAGATTTTTAGACACCAGCATTGGCTACTACCCAGTCGCACACATCAGACATCTTGGTGTACAAATCAGGGTATTCAGCAAGGCCACATCCCACTCCCCAAGCGTAAATTGCAACCAGTCTGCTACTGGCAACCAACGGACTACCGTAATCACCCTGAAATAAAATGTACGTGCAGTAAAATACATAACAACTTGTGCCCTTTGGTACTTCACAAGGAATTGAAGATCAGAGCAGATGGATGGACTTACATGCAACAAAAATAATCACATTAAAACCAAACTACATCTTTGTCTGTTAATGTGTGGGATTTGTTGAGAGAATTAAAATGTTTTACGGTGTGGCTGTATTTAAATGATAGTTAGAATTGTAAGTTAATTTGAGGCAAAATATTTTCAGTTTTCTGCTACAGTTTGTGTTGAAAGTTAATTGTGGAAGTAGGTATTAAAATAATCGGAAGTTAAGAAATCTGTAATATTTTAGTCTTACCCAGATAAAATGTCTTCCTACATGCATGAAGCCATTATGGTTACACTTGTAAGTGGCTGCAGAACTACTAAATCTGTTATTTCTTTGCTTGTTCAATTGTAACGTTGTGACTTCTAGAAGATGATTTTTAGTGAAATTCAATATTCAGCTTCTTGACTGAACTATATTAGAATATTTTTATTTCTATTGAAATTGGAGAGAAATTATAGAAATCTTATGAATACTGGACATATTAGTGATATTGCATCTCTTTCTTTTTCGTTAAAATGTAGGCAGTTGTGTGCTTGTGAAGTATGACTGAGGCCGAAGAAACAGTTGATGAATCTCTACATAAAAACCGAGACAATGTATTTCTGTTTTTACCAGCTGAGGCTAAAAACAGTTTTCGATCTAAATATATCAGCCGAGCACAGTCGACTCCAAAGCCCTTGCTAAGCTCATGATGTACGAAAATTGCGGTGTGTTCTGTGAAATATCAACTGACACAACTGTCACCAAACAGTAACTGTTAGCCTTCACCTGTCTGTCTGCATGAAGCAAGGGGATCGGCAGTTTTATTCATTAAAATATTCAAGAAAATAGGAACATTAACAGGGCAGACATTTTGCAACTGCTCTTTATGTTGGCTGTTTCTAATTTTGTTAGGTTACGGTTTTTCATATAGTTTTACTGTTAAGGATTATGAAGGGAATGTTAAAGAATCTATGAATTTAGCCTTATTTGAAAAGTTGTAAAATCGCTCATTTTCGTATTTATTGTTTACAGACGAATGTAACTGCTAAATATAAATGATTGCAGCAGCTGCAGCTGCAGGAACAACAAAAACAACAACAAAAATTCTGGTTGAAAAACAGCAGAGAATACCGAAAACAGTATGAATTTTCTTAAGCAACTTTTACCAGATACGGAAAGCGTGCATTAATATTGATTTTAGAATTAGTTGAAAGCTGTAACTATCACTAAACTGTTGCTGAAAACTAGCGCTAAACCTAACAGTCAAAATTATTATTGTAAAATCTAACATACGGGTCTGAAATAATTTTCGAGAAATATTTTTATCTTCTACTTCCAAAGCAACCATTAGATGACAAAGAGATTAGGATAAACCAAAATAAGACGTTATAAATCAACATGTCGATTTGAGCTCAACATTGGTGTTGATACAACAGACAGCGCTGTCTGTGTTAACTCGTCATTGGACCGATAATATTTCAGATAATATTCACAGAGATTATAAAATAGTTCTTGCGTGTTTGTACGAAATACGAAATGGTCACATATAAATATTTATTCTTATCATGACCCTATTACCCAGCATGGTCCTTTGCCTCCATTAGAATCTCCAGCACATAGCATACGATCAGTGAAATCCCAGTAGTCACCGTAAGTACTGTTGCATTCGGAGTCGCTTGTTATTTGTACAGTCACCTCACGCAGAGTTGTGCTGAGTTCGTCACTTTCCTGAAAAAAAAAAACAACTTCCTCTTAAAATAATTGCAGTCATTTCCGGCAAAAGTCTAAAAGCAGCTATGAAGGCATTTTGTAACATGGCAGAAACAATAAAATCAGGTAACATTTTGGTTCACGAACATAAAAGGCCGATGAGAGAGAATGTACTATGAGGAATATAGCAGGTTACACACTGAGCAACTAATGGTAGAACTTCTCTGGGTATGGGATTACGTTTGCCATCCCGGTACAGGCCTGGACAGAATGTGAGGGCTCCAGGAGTTTGAGTCTCTCGGATTTTCTACACAGTTGGCACATGAAGATGGTAAAAATGTCAGCCGTACGCACAGTCGCCTTTATCCCCAAGGAGTCATCCTTGGCACTCATTTGTGTTAGAGGCTGCGTCGATCCCAGGGCCACATGCGGCCGGAAAGAATTAATCAGCATTCTCAGTAGCCCCTTCAGGAAAGAACTCGCGACATTTCGGCTTGAAAAGACGTGCCTCATCCAAATTGCACATATGAGGCCCTTTATATTATAACGAAGGGATAAATGTGAATTCCAGTTTCTTCTCCAGCAGATATCAAATCCAAACTGTTGATATCCTATATACATACAAATATCTCAGTGCATCAACACAAGAGCGACCTTTAAGTCACACCAGACCGTTTGTGAGATGCAGTCTTGTGTGTGAAAGTGGTATTGAGGTGGAACTGGGGGAAAATGTTGCAAAGTGTCCTGGTTCATAACAGTGACACATTGAGGGATATGTACTGTGATGTTTGTGCTGTTTACTGACTCCATAAATAACAAAAGCTGTGGCTACCGTGCATAAAAGCCATGAGCAACGAAAAGTGCGCAATGAAACAACTTTCGGCGACTGTTTGTGCTATATAGTGGAGTCTGTGACAGGAACGTTTGGCCAGATGCAAGATATAATTTTTTGAATTGTCATTATAAATTTATCGGTTGGTGCAGAACATATTTCCAGCAGACATGTTTCTTCAGATGCGGAGATATCAAGAATATTCTAAAAAATAATTCTATTAAATCAATCCACGTTAAACCATCTCAATCTGCATTTATAACAAAGTGAGAACCACATTCTATTTAGTTCGTTCTGACATGTTTCGGCCAATCCTCGTCACCATAATCTTTTCTACAAGCCAGCTGTTCCAAGCCCATGTTGATCGCTGTGTGCAATATTGTTTCAAAGTACAGTTTATGAGTTCGTGTTATATTTTGTTGCAGTCTTCTATTACTTCTGCCTCATAAACATAAATATTCTGATCACTCTGTACTCAGACACCCTCACTGTAAGTACTTCCCTAATGAAGTCACACCAAACTCAATGTACATTTTGACAATGAATACGGCTTTATTTGAAGAAACTTTGTGAGGTTGGGTGACTGGAAAATTATAATATTTTGTAGTGCTGTGTTAGAATATTAGTTGTTACGCTAAACAGTAATTAAAGTAATGTCTTACTGAAGTGGGTCCCCATCCACTAACAACAACATCGGATCCAACGGGCACTGGGTCACATTCCAAAGTGATGGGCTGTACACTGTCGCTGAAGTTGAAGGGAGGGTCCACCTACAATATAACATTAGGACTCATTGAATATCCGGATCCTTAAGATTGCAGGAGATGCTTGTAATTTTGTGAGCTTCGTCTGGGTTTTGGACACTTGATTTATAATTTTTGGGTGTTTTCATTTAGTTAATAAAAGGACGTTATTCAGTACGTTTTTAATTTTAGTGAACAGGAAATAGACATTCTAAATTTGAATCGGTCTCCTGATTTATTGTTTCTATAAGAGGGAAATTTTATCCAGTGACGTGACCTTACAGTTTTGTTGTATATAGGACTGGCGCGTGTTTTGATTAAAAAAAATATTATTGTACTCTTAAAGTATTTAATATATGTAACAGGAAGTGTGTCAGTGCAGAATTTATGGGCTAAGCATATTGTTGACAGCATTTTGACGGTTTTATGTTCCTTTCTACACAGCGATTTAATCGGTTATGTTTGTAAAAATTCTTGCATATTCACCCGAGACGAGAGCACCAAGTTTTAAGAGTCGCGGTGTCATGAGCATTCCAGCTACTGATTTTGAAAATTGTCTTCAATTATAAAACATTTTAAAAATTCAAAAATGAATAATTCCTTTTCAGCTATTTGTGAACTTTTCTGTATCTCCAGATTTAAATTTATTCATATCACTTACATTTAAACCCAACAAATTTCCACACAAATCCGCTACTGTAAAAATGTATTTTGCTCTACAGAAGCTTCCTCTTTATATTATGGAACGGTATGTTTTTGTCTGCCTGTCTGTGGCTGCCACAACCCAACAGGAAATAAGGATGGTGACTTGAAATTTTGGCAGTGATTTTAGGATGCTTATGATATTTGCTGTGCCAAACATATGTAGCAGCTGTCTGTGGGAACAGAGGGTCAGGGCCTTTCTTTACTGTGAAATGTTGGGTTGAAGTGCAAGTTAAGTGAAAAAGGTCTCGGTACATTTCATGTGAAAGTTCTGGCTATTGTGAATACAATGAAGCAAACCAATAGACACATTGTTTGGCATCAGGAACAAGAGATTAGAATGGAATGTTTCTTGGAAGATTTATTGTGTGTTGATACTTGCTGAACTGACTTACAGCAACTTACTTTTTAGGCAAGTTAAATTATACTGAAATATTAAATCGAGGAGTGAAAAAATAAAACTTGGATAAAATAGCTCTTGTTGTGATCTTTCGAGTGGTCTAGGTCGAAAACTTAAGCACCTAACCATATTTGTATATAGGCGTAATATAAAACACTGCATGTTTAAATTCAGTAGATAATTTTTCCCTATATAACCAGTACGCATCACAGTTACCGATATGTGCGCCAGATGGCAATAGTTACGTGAAACTACCATTGTAAAGCAATGGAGAGTTACTTGGTATTTGTTAGGCAATGTTGCCTTGACTATTTCCAGTTTACTGCATTCCGTATATAGAACCAGCTGGCCTATTCAGTGAAATAATGCTTTCAAAGTATCAGTTTATAAGAATGGGAAAACAGAAAGCTTGTATGCACATGTAATGGCAAGATATTACAAGTGCCTTTCCTTCCTATGATATATGAAGGGTCATTTAGCTACTGTTAAATACAGAATTTTGGCAATTTCCATTTTTCTACGAATATTCGTGAAGGGATATTCAATGAATTGTGTCGTATTGCCCGCCACGTTTATATCAATATAGGCATTACGTTTATATCAATATAGGCATTACGTTTATATCAATATAGGCATTACGTTTATATCAATATAGGCATTACGTTTATATCAATATAGGCATTACGTTTAT
>Ga0123354_10017230_pt1 | contig 11320 bp, 12 predicted proteins | sample TergutLab28metaG_2_FD_97872 | JGI IMG/M metagenome (GOLD analysis project Ga0123354, IMG submission 97872) | Labiotermes labralis P4 segment gut microbial communities from Petit-Saut dam, French Guiana - Lab288 P4 | ecosystem: Host-associated > Arthropoda: Insects > Digestive system > Gut ... | reverse complement strand
GCGAAACCAATACAAACGGCTTCCTATCCCGCGAGTTGCATCCCCGCGCCCGACGAGACCGGCTGGTTGTTGAATCCATGAGGGTGTTCGGATGATGGCTGCCGCCAGGGCGATGAGCGCCCTGGCGGTTTGGTTTGAGAGATTTTAGTTGGGCGGAGGCTTGGTTAAAATGCGGTTTTGATGCGGTTTCGGGAAATCCGCGCCGGGGCGATGAAGCACCCCGGCTTTTTTGGTTCCGCTTGCTTCGAGCCAGAATTTTCCCCCGGCCTCGTCGCGTTTGACGCCAATGCCGTAAAAAAGCATTCTGCCAAGCTCATACCTCGCACGCTGCACGCTGATCGTATTCGTGCTGTTCCGCCGCCTTGCGAAACCAGCTCACCGCCTCGGTCTCATCCTTGGCGACACCTCGGCCTTCGGCATATATGACTCCCAGATTATATTGCGCTTCCACATTCCCTTGTTCTGCCAATCTGCGGATCAGGTTGAGGTTGAGTAGGACAGGTCCACGTAAGGAGTAAATAGATTTCGACGACTGAAGGCCGGCGGAGAGTCTCGCAGACAAAGGGCTTTGGAATTGGATGAGGAGAACCAAGGTTTGTCCTTTGGGAGGCTCCTGTTGGATTTTTTTAGATGATGGCCGCCGCCAGGGCGATGAGCGCCCTGACGGTTTGGTTTGCGAGACTTTGGTTTATGCGGAGGCTTGGTTACAAAGCGGTTTTGATGTAGTTTTTGGAAAACCGCGCTGGGGCGATGAGGCGCCCCAGCTTGCTTGTGGTAGACCGTTATGGTATGGGCTTGAACATGGCGGTGGAGTGTTCCGGTCAGTCTTCGGAATGCCCATGATGATCTATTATGCCGATTTGTTTCTTGTTCATCATGCGAATGACATCCTCGAACCAGAAAAATGGACGCCCACAGTGCTTCATGGCCACATCCACGCCCACGTCTAACACTTTGCCGTTGGTGGCTTGCGGCAGGATTGGCGGGCAAGAACCATGGGAATGTCCGCATAATGCCCATGCGCCGTGATGCGAGGCATCCCATACCAGCGGAGCATAATGTTGTAATGTCATTCTTTGGTAACGGATGACCGTGCTCACCATGTTTCCGAGAAAGGTGACATTCCGAAAGGTCACTGGATACGCCTCCACGCTGTCATCGAGATTTCCGTATAAAGCCCTTTTCGCCTCGTGATAAATCTTCTTTGTCGAGGACTCATGGTTTCCCCAAATGTAGAAAATGTGCTCGCAATGGATATTGCGGAATAACTCGGCGGTTTGCTCAACAGTTGCATTCAGGGAAAAGTCGCCTAAATAATACAAATGGTCTTGTGCTCCGATTTCAGCATTTATGGCTTGGAGAATATATTGGTCGTGCCGCTGAATGTTCTCAAAGCCGCGTTTTTGGTAGATGAATCCCCTGTTGTGCCCAAGGTGAAAATCGGAGGCGAAGGCTATGCGGCCTTTGGGTTTATTTTGCATTGTAAATTGAAAGATTGTTTATCGCGCTTGGAGATTCACTCGGGCAGCAATTTTAACAGGCGGTCACGAACCATTATGCCTGCCTTCCGTGGGTCATAACTCAAGCCGGCCCTCAACAACGGCGTCATGTCCGCGCAAAATCCGCGGTCGGCCAGGTGCGAATTCAATATCGTAATAAACTCGTCTCTGCCCGCGTTGTTACCTTCCTCGTGAAGATAATGCAGAAATGACTCCACCACCAGCGGCGGCTTTACGTTTGCGGTTTCGGATTCCAACGCCCAGTAGAGGTCAAAGAGATCGCGCCCGCGTCTTCTCTGAAAGAGCGCCCGCATCTTGGTGCCGAGCATCTCGTGAATGTCGTAGCCGTTGAGCGTCGTTTGGATTTTCGCGTCTTGAAAGGAAAACTCGAACGGTATTCGGACGATGGGGCGGTGTGGTTTTCGTTCCGATACGTTGACTTCCACGACGATGTCCATGCTAGCCCCGGCGTCGGTAACTGGGCGGACTGAATACGTGAGGCGCAGGACTTTCGAGGGTTGCGTGATGTTGCGAACGGCCAGTTTGATATTGTCCCATGTCGAGCGAACCGGCTGCCCGAGCAGCGGGCGCAGCACGCGCCGAATCGCGGCGTCAATGTGTTTTCCGGGGCGTTTGCCGATGGCGACCAGATCAATGTCTTCGCTATATCGGGCGGCGGGCGCGAGGTGGACTTTGTGCAAGAGCGTGCCGCCTCGCATCACGATTTGCTCGCGCAGAAATGTGTCGTCGAAGAGCGCGGCCATGCAGTGGCAGAGCAGCAAATCCTGTTCGACTTGGCGCAGGCTTGGCCATGGCACGGTTGTCTGGTGCGCGAGCACATCGCGGCGGGTGATGGGATTCATGGGTCAAACTCCTTGGTGTTGTCGATGACCTGCCAGCGGAGGGCCAGCGGGCCTGTGGTTGCGCTTGTGTTGCAAGCCAAGGGTGTCTGGGGGCGTTTGGCTGGCAGCCAGCGGTCGATTGCGGCGGCCAGTTTTTCATGTCCGGTTTTCTCCGCGATGAAGCCGAGCCGCTGGGCGGTGGCTTTTTCATCCTCGGCGTCCAGCGTCGCACGCAACTCGCTCACGGTCATTTTCACGAGTAAAGGGCGTGCGGTTTCGATAGCACGCCCGATTCCTCCGACTTGTCCCGCATAACGAATCAAATCAAATACTGTGGATGCTGGACTGCTGACTTTCAGCGGGGCAGGCGCGTTTGGAACTGTCTGCGTGAGTGTGTTGCAAATGCGCCGTTTGACGAAAAAAACGATTTTTCTGCGCCCGATTGCAAGCGCGCGGCGCGGCGTGTCCGTCATGACTTGTGTCACTTGGATAGCCTGCGGATTGGAACCGTAAACGCCCGCCGACGACTGAAGTGCCAGATAATAGGGATGCCCGAGCCATGCAAAATAATCATCGAGCCATAAGTCCGGCGGCGGACAGCCCGCGACCGAGTGTTCGGGTTCGACAATCAGAAAAAACGATTGCTTCGGCGCCACGCGGGCGATGCGCGTTCCCAGCCGGCGCAACTGATTTTTGGCGGCGCTTTCGGAGAGGCCCGTTTGCTCCATCAACTGCGCCAAGGAAAACGCCACGCGTCCGGTTTGCAGAAGCTGGTCGAGATGTGCGACGGTCGCTCGGTAGCGGCGTTTTCGATTCGGATTTGCTCTCATTTTGTTTTCAATTTGTCGCGTATTTCGCAATGATACGCAAACGAAATTTCTTCACTAAGGATGCTCAATCGGGTTTGTTGAGTTCCAATATGCTTTTGGCAAATGCCTTGGGTCGCAATGACTGGTTGAGTGTGTCCGAAAAACGCGAAAGACTTCTTTTCCCACCATGTCCTCATTCTCGCAACGCACACCGAACATCCTCTATGTAATCCTTGAAGACACCGGCCCCAATTACGCTTGCTACGGCGAGCCGCTCGTCAAAACCCCGAACATCGACCGCCTTGCCTCGCAAGGCATCCGCTTCACAAGCGCGTTTTGCACCGGCCCTGTCTGCTCGGTGAGCCGCTCGGCTTTGATGACCGGCTGCCACGCAATCTTGATTGGCGCGCATCAACATCACACTTGGGCTTGGAACAAACGACCGCTGCCCGCTCCCGTCCGCCACATCTGCGACTGGTTTCGCGCCGCTGGTTATTTCACCTGCAACCTCCAGCCGCCCCCCGAACAAAAAAACGGAGCCTTCAACGGCCCGAAAGGCAGCGGCAAGGTTGACCTGAATTTCACCATCGCCAGCCCGAAATCTGACGACCCTTTCGATGGCCGAGACTGGAATCAGCGCCCGAAAGACCAGCCCTTTTTCGCGCATATTTCCATTTACGAAACGCACACGGGCGAGGGCTGGAAAATTGCGCGCCGCCAGCCCAAATCCGAACTCGTCAACCCCGACAAACTCAACCTCCCGCCTTACTACCCCGACCACCCCACCGCCCGCGACGACTACGCCAATTATCTCGACGCCATTCATCTCGTTGACGGCTACCTCGGCCAGATCCTCGCCCGCCTCGAATCCGAAGGTCTCGCCGGCGACACCATCGTCGTCGTCTCCAGCGACCACGGCCCGCTTTTTCGCGGAAAACAATTCCTCTACGACAACGGCCTGCGCATCCCGCTCATCGTGCGCTTCCCCGACGGCCACGGCGCCGGCGCCGTTGACGACCGCCTCGTGAGCGGCGTTGACATTGCGCCCACGCTTCTCGGCTTCGCCGGCATCGAATTGCCATCAGGCGCGACGCACGGACGCGACATTTTCGAGCCAAACGCGCCGCGCCGCGAACACATCTTCGCCGCGCGCGACCGCGCGGACGAATCCATCGACCGCATTCGCGCCGTGCGCACCGCCCGCTACAAATACATCCGCAACTATTTTCCGATGATTCCCTACATGCAGAAAAACGCCTACAAAGAGGACTGTTACCCCACATGGAATCTCGTCAAGAAACTCGCCCGCGAAAGCAAACTCACGCCCGAGGCCGCGCTCTTTGCCGCCGAGCGCAAACCTATCGAGGAACTCTACGACATTGTCGCCGACCCGCACGAAGTAAGAAACCTCGCCGACGACCCCGCGCATCTCGACGCGCTCGCGCCACTGCGCGCGCTTATCAACGGCTTTGTGCGCGACACCAACGACCGCGGCGCCCTCGGCGAAGACCCGCTGGACATCTACAACGGCATCCACGGACATCTGCCTGGTGATGCAACGCCGTAGCGCTGGATTCAGTCTGCTTGGTCGTCCAAATGAGTTTGACGCATAAGCAGGCTGGAAGCCTGCGCTACGGCGCTGGCGCGTTTTTCGGAAATGCCAGACGCAATCCGGCCTCAGCGAGACCGTGACTTGATCGGCCGTTTGAATTCAGTGCATCCCATTCATGGGAGGTTCAGCGTCAGCGTTGTAGAAGGCTTCCCAGCCGTTTATTTCGATGAAATTCTGACGCAACTGTTTCTTTTTGTCATCTGAAAGTCGATTGTAGTCGTCCAAGCGCGGGTCGCCCGACATGAGGCGGCCGAGTTTTCCCTCAAGGAAAATTTGGATTGGATTAAGACCCATGCCGGCGGCTTTGATACGGGCATCTGTAAACAGCGACACGACGGGTATCCCTTCTTCAGCGTCAAGGCACTTGAAAGCAGACGGCTTATGCAGGGCGTATTCCACTACATTGCGGACATTTGCGCGCATGATTTCATCCAGTTGGGCAATCAACTCGTTATAAAATATCGCCTTGAGGTGCTCCTTTTCAGCCCGCTGCGTCTCAGGGTAGAGCTTTGTTATATGATGTTGAAGTAAAAAGCTAAGCTCCCATTCCAAGCTGACGCCGGAAACACAGATTCTCATGTTGTCATGAAAACGGCTGGGAAATATGAGGAATTTCTTTTTCTTTCCGTGATACGGGTCGTATTTATTTTCGAGTTTTTTCAGTAGGCCCGCTGTTTTCGGGAGCAACTTGTCAATTTCTTTGAGATGTTGTTTGGGTATGATAATCCAGTCGCTCATGGTGTAGTGTTTCTTTCTTATTGGTTGTTGTTGGTCAGTGCATCCAGCGCGCGAAGGCGCGCAAGAAATCGGCGAAAAAATTCACCAATCAAAAACCATTTCTTTTATCAGCGGGCCACGGACAAAACTTGTCCACAGGCCCGACTTGCCACGAACCAAACACACGATTTCGCCAAATCGCAACCAAGCACGGCCGGTGACTTCACTGCGCAGAAGATTGCTCATTTGCATCCTTGGCAGCGTCTTGGTCGGCGTCATTCACAAGTCCCATAATATATGCGGCGCCCGCTTCATCCTGCTCCGCTGCCTTGCGAAACCAGTTTACCGCCTCGTCATCATCTTTGGGCACTCCTTTGCCGTTGAAATACATGACGCTGAGGGCAACTTGGGCGCGTCCATCGCCTTGTTCTGCCGCTTTATGAAACCATTGCGCTGCCTCTGCCTCGTCCTTGGGCACGCCTCGGCCAGCGATATACATCATTCCAAGATCGCGTTGCGCCTCTGCGTCTCCCTGCTCCGCCGCTTTGCGAAACCATTTCGCAGCCTCCGCATCATTTCTCTCCACGCCAAAGCCTGCTGCATAATCGTGCGCGAGATTAAATTGCGCGTTCACATACCATTGTTCGGCTGATTTGAGATACCATCTCACCGCTTCCGTCTCATCTTGGGGCACGCCTCGGCCTTTGGCATAACATACTCCAAGATTGTATTGGGCTTTTGCATGTCCTTGCTCCGCGGCCTTGCAGAACCATGCCGCCGCCAGCGCGTAGTTCCTGCCCACGCCGCTGCCACTTTCATACATGACTCCAAGATTATATTGCGCGCTTGCTTGTCCCTCTTCGGCCAACATGCGAAGCAAAGCGAGGTCGCTGTCTGAAATGCGGTCGGGCTGGTTATTATTGTTGTTTTGTTCGATGTCGGGAGAGTTATTCATAAGATTATTGATCGTTTTTTTGATATGCGCTGCTTTTTTGAGTTCAGTTATTGATTTTAGCGGATGAAAGTCAGGCACCGCTATTTTTCTCCTTTGCGTCTTTCTCACCGAAGTTTTCCATGGCTTTTTCACATTGCCTCCACAGTGACTTGACGAGTGCTTTCACTGATTCAGGCGTAGCTTGTTTGCCATCGCCGGCCTCGGCATCAAGGACTTTGCGGGCGTTCGGTGCGATGCCGGCAAGTGTTTTCCCCAATATTTTTACGGTGCAGACAAATTTGAAGATCAAATCATAATGGAGGCGCTCCATGAGTTGCAACTGCTCCTCTTGCGGCAGATGCACACAAAGTTTTCCGATGAAATTTCTCAGTATATGGATTAATATCCATTCCACGCTCTCATCGACGGCATAAGCAGCCGGATGTTTATCAGTATTGCTTGGCATCAGCATGAATATGCATTTATTTTCTGGGTCTGGATCATATTTTTCTTCGATAGCGCGCAGAAGGCTGTCCTTGTCCGGCGCGTGTTGTGCGAGGGTTTTGAGGATTTGTTTTTGTATGAGGATGAAGTCGCTCATGGTGTATGGTTTTCTTGGTGTAGTGTTATCGGTTTTTACTTTATGTTTGTGGAAAAAGCTCCGAAAGGTGTTTTGCAGGCGTTCATTGTGGTTCTTTCTCTTTCAGGTAAAAGTCAGGAGGCGCTATTTTTTCCCTTCTCGTCTTCCTCAACGATTTTTCCCATGATTTTTTCACAGTGCTTCCACAGTGACTCGACGAGTGGCTCCACTGATTCAGGCGCAAAGCCAGTGGCTTGTTTGTCATCGGCGTTCTCCTCCTCAATGACTTTGCGGGCATTCGGCACGATGGCGGCAAGTGCTGATCCCAATGTCTGCACAGTGCGGGCAAATTTGCCGCTCAGCTTATTATGAAGGCGATCAACGAGCCGCGTCTGCTCCTCTTCCGGCAGGTGTGGACAAAGCTGCTCGATAAAATTCCCCACTGTATGAATCAATGCCCAGTCGATGCTTTCGTCCACGGCATAAGCGGCTGGGTGCTCCGCGGTATTGGATGGCATCACCAAGAACTTGTATTTGTTTTTGGGATCAGGATCGTATTCTTCTTCGATAACACGCAGAAGGCTGTCTTTGTCAGGAGCGTGTTGTGCCAGGTCTTTTAGGATTTGTTTATGTATGACGACGAAATCGCTCATAGTGTATGTCTTTCTTGTTGTATGGTTGTTGGCTTTGTTGCTATGCACCGGCGCGCGGATGCGCGCAGGGAATCGGCGGAAAAATCACCAATCAAAAAGCGCTCTCTTTATCAGCAGGACGCGGGCACAACGTGTCCGCAGTCCTGACTTGCTGCTGAAGCACGAACCAAAACCAAATAGCGCCGCCAAACCAAAGACCAAGCCGTGCCTTTTCGTCCGCTGCCCGCTAAAAACGGAAAAAGCCGCAGGCTGATGGATAGGCCTGTGCGTTTTTAAGGCTGCATTGGCAATGTCACATTGTCGGGTATGCTGTGAGTTTGTTTTCGGTTATTATGGCGTAGTGTCGGGCGTGCGTGTCGAGATTGTAGGCCATAAGCGTGGTCGGGAGCTGCGCTCCTGCGTGGGAGAATAGCCAGTTGCCGACGGGTTCGTAGTGAAACCATTTGAGCTTGGCCCAGTCTGCCGGAGTCAGGATTGTGTTGATTCTGTTTTTCTTCGCCTCGGTGAAGCCCGCACATTTTTGCACTGGGGAGAAAGGCTCCCTGTAGTTGATGTCATGGTTGCCAATCAGGTGAATGCGCTTGGGATTTTGGAGAGAGTCTTTGAGCCAGGCGGCGGTATTCGCGGCGATGTCTGGGGTGTCATAGAAGTCATCAAAGTAGTCTCCAAGCAGGACGGTGTAATCCACGGAGTGCTCGCGGGCTTTCAGAATTTTTTCGGCAGTTTCGATCTTGTTGTGGAGGTCGGGTATTACGAGTATAGTGCTCATGGAGAGTGCGGTTTCTTGCATGCTTTTACTTTATGTTTGTGGAAACAAGTCAGGAACCGCTCTTTTTCTTTTTTTCGTCTTCCTTAGCGACTTTTTCCATGGCTTTTTCACATTGTTTCCACAGTGACTTGATGATGTTCTCAATGTCTTGAGGTTCAATGCTCTTGGGGGCGATTGCTTTGCTAATGACATCCATAGTGAGGAGGGGAAGTGTCTCGCCCAACACCTGCACGACGCAGGTGAAGTTACGGATGAATTTGCTATGGAGGCGATTGACGATCCGCATTTGCTCCTCTTCCGGCAGTTGGGGGCAATGTTTCTCGATAAAGGCTCCCACAATATGAAGTGACTCCCATTCAGCGCATTCGCTCATGAAATACGCGCCTGGGTGTGTGTCGAGGTTGCAGGGCAGCAGCATGAACTTGTATTTGTTTGTGGGAACCGGAACGTATTTTGATTCGAGAACGTGCCGGAGCATGTTCACGCTCGGAGTGTGTTGCGCGAGGGCTTTGAGGAGTTTTTTTTGTATGAGGATGAAGTCGCTCATGGTATTTTTTCTTATTGTTGTGTTGTCGGTTTTGTTGATGTGCCCCAACGCGAGAATGCGCGCCAAGGAATCGGCGAAAACATTCACCAATCAAAAAAAGTCCTATTCATCAGCGGGACGAGGGCACGACGTGCCCGCAGTCTTGCCCTGAAAAAAACCGCGCCGAAACCAAACTTATCCGTTGAACACCGGCGATGGAGCGATACAGTGAGTATTCATGCGCATCCTGCATGTGGCAGATATTCATTACCGTTTGGACTGGTTCGAATGGATCAGCCAGCAATCAAGCAACTACGACGTGCTGGTGGTGGCGGGTGATTTGCTCAACATGTTCCCGTGTGAAAATACTCCATTGGAGCGGCAGGCGCATGTTGTCAGGGATTGGCTGAAAACACTGCTCAAACCCGCGGTGGTCTGCACGGGCAACCACGACACTTGGATGACTGATTTGCGTGGACCAATGGATGCGTTCGCCGAAGGCGGCTGGCTGCAACTATGCAAGCGAACAGGCATCATCGTTGACGGGCAGGACGCGGAGATTCACGGCGAGCGATTTGCCGCCGTAAAATGGGGAGGCTCGGATTGGCCTGGCCGCGCCAGCATAGTCGTTTGCCATGCACCACCTTCAGAGACTCGCGTAAGCATGAACGCCGAAGGTGAAGACGTGGGCGATTTTGAGGTTATGATGCGCGTCCACGAGAAGCATCCCAAATACGTCCTGTCGGGGCATGTTCACGATCCGATGGATTGGATGACACTTGAGGGCGTGAGCTACTGTTTTAATCCAGGGTGCGATTGCGAGGCGCGGGAGCCGAATCACATCATTATTGATACCACGAAGAAAATCGCGTGCTGGAATTCGATGGGGCAGGGACTTGTCAGCAGGTGTTTGGATGGGGAAAGACGGCAAGACGAACAAGCTACCAAGTGACTTTTGCGGCTTGCGCGAGCGAGTGCTCTTGGCGCAGGTGTCCGTATGTGCGCATGGCCAGCGCGCCTCCGTCTGCGTGGCCGAGCCATCGGCTCACCGTTGGAATATCCACGCCGCTTTCTATGCAGCGAGTTGCGAAGAGGTGCCGGAGATCGTGGTGGGTCATGCGTTTTATACCGATTTTGGCGCAGGCATTGGTTAATGCCAGTTGGCATTCGGATATGCGCAGCACGCGTGAGTCGGTGGAGAATGAGACGGTGGTTTTTGCTTTTTCCAGCATTGCTAGAAGATGCTCTTTCAGCGCGGAAAACAAGGGGATGTTTCGTTCACTGTGTTCGCTTTTCAGGGTTTCGTCGCCAGTGGCAGAGACTTGCAGCATGTCGCGCTTGAAGTCTATTTGGCTCCATCTGAGGTTTGTGGCCTCTGTTTGGCGCAGCCCCGAGTATGCGAGGAGTTTGACCATATCAGCGCAGTTTTTTGACTGACCGGCGCAGGTTCCGGCGATGGTGGATACAACTTTGTTGAATTGGGCCGTTGTGGGCAGGGCGAGGCGCTTTTTTGTCGGAGACATGCGGCTGATGTCTTCGCTGGGATCGGTGTAGATGAGTCCCAGTCTAATCGCAAGGGCGAAGACGTTTCGTAGAACCGCCAAGGTTTGGTTGAAGGCGGATGGAGACATGCCTTTGGGTTTGGTTTTTTGTCTGGCCTGCGGGGGGACGAAATGCGTGCCCTCGGTTTGCGCGTAGCTCGCCCATTGCTTGCACCGGAGCGGGGTGATATGGCGAACGTCGGTAGCAGGGAATTCCGGCCAAGTTTTAATCAGTGCCTTGGCGGCGGTTTCCGTGCGGAATTTTGAGGAGGCTTTGGTGTCCGTGGCGAGGCGCATATCCGCGAGGTAGATTTCAAGTAATTTATGACAGGCGCCGCCTTCGATTTTTATGGCGGCGTCGGCGCTACGTTTACCTTTGGCGCGCTCGCTGCGCTCAAAGTCGGCTAGCCGCAACTTGGCAACGCCGAAGACTTTGGTCTTGAGGCTGCGCCACTTTTCCTTTCCGTTGACCTTCACGCGGGCGTAATAGCTCCCGGAGGTTGCGAGTTTCCACAGATTCGTGACGTTTGTTCTTTCCCAACGCTTTGGTTTCTTCCCGTCGTTCATTCCAGAAGTGTAGAATAACGGTGTAGAATAACGCAAGTTAAAGTTGTGGAATCTTGCGTAAGTGTTGGATAATCATTTTGTTTGGGCCTTTAGCTCAACGGTTAGAGCAGGGGACTCATAATCCCTTGGTTGCGGGTTCGAATCCCGCAGGGCCCACCAAATTGAGAGGGGAAAGGCGGGGGCAGAGGGGGGAATTGGGCGCCGGTGTGCGCGGATTCGCGGGAATATGGACACCAAATGGACACCAAATTCTCCCTCTCCCTCCAACAAG
>Ga0123354_10017228_pt1 | contig 11321 bp, 4 predicted proteins | sample TergutLab28metaG_2_FD_97872 | JGI IMG/M metagenome (GOLD analysis project Ga0123354, IMG submission 97872) | Labiotermes labralis P4 segment gut microbial communities from Petit-Saut dam, French Guiana - Lab288 P4 | ecosystem: Host-associated > Arthropoda: Insects > Digestive system > Gut ... | reverse complement strand
GGCTGAGTGGACCCCGTTCCAGACCCACTACTACTCAGAAAATCTGGTAGCGCCGGGAATCGAACCCGGGACCTCTGTATCTGTAGCCAGAAACTCTGACCACTAGACCACAGAGGCGGTCCCCAGAGGGTGAACACAATGAATAATTGACGAAGGGCTCTATCTCATTGGAATATTGTTTTCTGACTATAAGGATTAAATTGGAGGAATTCGAAGTGAACAGTGCGCTACTCTGTTTCAAGTTTACGGGTTCAGGGTCGCCAATATGAGGAGTGATTATGTATGTCAAGCTGTTTTTCAGATTTTCAGAACACCGGAAAGTACGTGTCGACTTTGCCGTACAGTCAAAATTGGAAACGTATTCACATATTAGCTCTGAATTAAGAGACTGTCCATTTGGGTCAACACGAATGGTGACGAAGAACATAAAGTGGAAAGTTTCGCAATCCATCAAAATAATAAGCGTTTTCTAAGAATTAACGATGATAAATATAGTTACTTTTTGTGATGAAGTGTTATATTTATGAACACAATCAAACAGGACGTTTATAGTTTAGGATTTTGGGTATATATATATATATATATATATATATATATATATTTTTTTTTTTTTTTTTAAAAAATGCAAAGTGACAAAGCTCTTGTTTTATCACAGCTAACACCAGACGTGTTACAAGACACTTAAATTGAGAGCGTGTGTGGAACACATTCAGTTCTTACAATAAACTTTTGTGGTCAAAGACAGCTTGCTGTTTCTCACTAACTTTATAACAATCAAATTGTAAGCTTTCGGGCATATGAAGGCCTGACTTTCTCACAATTTAACAGTTTCGTTACTAGGAATCAAAAAACCAAATCCCTCTCTCTCCATTTTCTGTCAGAATGGCAAGACTACGTAGCTAAAGCGAGTTTTAATTTGAAGTATGAAGAAATATTATTTGTTTTATGTCATCCACTGTGGAAAATTCATCAGTTGTTGCCACTCCGATATGTTTGATACTAAAATCTATTATGTAAATTTAGCGAATTAATGAAGCAGTGACTGAGAATAAAATAAGTATTTGTTCTACATAAACGGCACGTTATTTTATGGAATACACAATATTATATATGCTGTGTCATGTGCAGTATGTTTAGAAAGACGGATATTTTCCGTTTTATTGCAAACCTGACTGCGTCTACGTAAAACATATTTAAAGGGCACAATTCATGAATTTTTAGGTATATTTCCTCTCTTCAATATTTTTTTAGAAAGGATCTAACACTTCGCTCATACGACGAGACACACTTACGTGAAGTATGTCAAAAGGCTGTGATTTAAAATTTGTAATCATTAGCCCAAGGAAGGCTGAAGAGTTTCATGCTTTCAGTTGGTTTTAAATTATAGATACTTCATTAGTATTTTGATGTTTTGCTGACCGTGCATCTCAGTATAATGCTAGTAATTAACTAACTTGATGCACGAAATCTTCTTTTATAATAAGTTTATTAAATCCCTCTACATGTTCGAGCAATATGTGCTCGAACATGTAGAGGCACGAAATAAACTTATTATAAAAGAAGATTTGTGCATCAAGTTGGTTAATTACTAGGACTTCATTGATATGTTTATGAAAATAACGATGCTTAAAACTGTAATGCTAGTAATCAATTTAGAAAATGTGCCACACCCTGAACAATGCCACATGACGTTCAGAATGTCTGTTCAGCATGTCTCATCCGGTAAGCGATCGAATTCTTGGCTTCGTCCTGAGAAGTATCTACTTCCAGGAGAATGTATTTTTCTCACAAAGACACCGAATGGCCAAAATCATAATACAGTAAGCCTAAGGATGAATTCCACACTTTGGGAGGATTTTAATACATGGATTATTTAGGTACCATTACGACAAATAACTAAGCCAAAATTTTGGAGGGTCATCCTGTGATTTGCAGAGAAAAGAATTAATTTGCATTATGAATTTGACGTCAGGAATCTTATGTGAAAACTATATTGAAAGTACACCGACAGATCGTAATACCATCCACCTTACAATACTGCCATTTAATTCGAAGAAATTTCGGCAGTTTTTTTTAGGATGCAATTATTCGGAAGAGATTTTCTGCTCTCTACCAATGTTACTATGCGTTACAAATGCTACTTCGTGTATTGTACACTCCGGAATTTTTTATATGGTGTCTTTATGGTAAAGGTATATAAACCTGTCTTCGATCTGCGATATAACAAGCAGAGATGTCAAAGACGTCAAACTTACGTTAACCAAATGTAGTGTACAGTGAAATATAATAAGACAGGGCGATATTTATTTGACTAAGGTACATGAAATACTCACCCTCATTGCAGCTCAATTTTCATAATGCAGCCACTCCTAGTGAACTCCTCCAATGAAAATTCATTTGCATCCCTCAAGGGATACATTTACATCTCTCCTTGTAACAACGAGTTGGTTACACCAGCTGTAAAATGAAGCAGTTTGTTTCAAATTACGCACAGTTCTACAGTGGTGTTGTTCGTCTAATATCAGTACAGCGACAGGATGATTGTAACACCTATCTTGTGTGAGGTCTTATGTCTTTTGAAGGAAACAACGAATAATAAAGTGGCATAATATGTATAAAGAAGAAGTATAATTAATTTTGTGATATGAGCAGATATGCCTGGAATTTCCACAACATAATTAGTGTGTAGTTTGTGAGACGGAACAAGAATACACACCCCAAAATATTGGAGTACGTTGGATTCAAAAACAGTACGACGGCGTGCTACTTTTACTTTTCATGTGATAGTATTGTCAAAAATTGATGCGACATGTACCACAAAATATACCTTAATGTTTGTGTTCTAAAATAATACATTGTTTTTTTCAAAACCCTTCGTGGTACGCCTCTTTTCCAACATCTTCGGAATAGCAGATCACTATAGCATTACATAAGTTTAAGATAAAGATGCTGGTGCTAAACACTGGGTAGTGAAGAAACCTTTCGTAACAGTGTTGTAGTACTGAGTGTCGTTTAAATTGTCAGAAACGCCAACGTTATGAAAATAGTCAATATAAGTTTTCTATTTCCAAAGTTGCACAATTCATTTATATTTTCCTCCCCATAATTATTCAAATTTTTGTCTTCTGTTGCTGCCTATTATTTCTTCTTACAAATAAAACCGTGAAACATTATTGTTTTATTCTTTAATTTCGTTAACTGCTGTAATTTATAAAAAAATATCCTTTTAAAGCTTACTAGTTTCGTGCACCAACAGGTTCAACACTGAAGAATTATACATTCTGACCACGATGTTTTAATATGTTTTGTATTTATCTCAGAACAAACGGCGACTTCTGCCCCATATAACATAAACTGATTGGTTTTTATAACCGACATGAAAAGTGTTTACTGCGCGGTACGGACTGGGTCTTTAAATAAAGCGGTCTGCGCTTCATCTTTAAAGGGTTACGTGTATTAAGCATTATGGAACACTAATATAGTAGATACAGCATTATGATCAGAAGAAGCTTTAAACACAGGAACTAATCTATGAATATACCTAAACGAAAACACAGACACACACACAAGTAACAAACAATGCGTTACAAACGGCCATACAGACAGAAATCCGAACTGTTTTGCAATATGTGGAGTTAAAGGTATATATATATATATATATATATATATATGTGTTAGAATAGAACATAGTCTTAAGTAAATTCTGTTTACAGAAATATATAATTACGAGTAATGGTGTATGAATTTTCTGCCCTGAGTGTACAGAGAAGAAAATCTTCTGGTCCGATATGTCATGTTGCTGCGTCAGTAACAGGAGTCAACGCTGCAGAAAATGTGACCTAGTAGTCAATATTTAAATTCAACTCAGTGACAAGAAAAAAGCTTGGGCATAGAATTACAATTTATTGACTTTAGAATATATATTATTTGATCAATTATATTACGGAATTTCAAAAAATTTTACAGATTAAGCGTGACTTTTTCTCTTGCTATTTGCGTTTGTGTGGAATATGGAAGAAAAAACGGCGATTTTTTTTTACGCGTGTTCGCAAAGTTGCGAAAAGCGAGAGCTTCGTCATGTCTGTCCGTCCGCATGGAACAACTCTGCTCCCACTGGAATTATTTTCATGAAATTTGATTTTGGGGATTTTTTTTTCGAATGTATGTCGAGAAAATTCAAGTTTCATTTTAATTTTACAAGAACAACGGACACATTCCATGAATACCTAAGAACGTTTATGATAATATCTCTCTGAATACTTCTTAGAATAAAAAATGTTTGAGACAAATTTGTGGAGAAAATTCAAACACACTGCTTAGGTTAAGTTCATTTTTCTTTTAATTTGTCCACATGTGAAGTAATGTGGGAAAAAATTTGATAGAGCCAGACGGGCCACAGACGTCAATAAAATACGGCGAAAGCGCATTGGACGCTGTATATCTAAGGATAAGGACACAGAGTAACGCGAACGCACTTCCGTGTAACGTTATACGTACAATTCCTGTCCTTTTAAACTAGAATTTGCGTTCAAACACACATATTTGTAGTTCCGAATACAGTTTTCAAACTGGCTGGAGAATGCGGGAGATTGGAAGGTTTAAAAATCTGTTAATTCTCACGAGGTTCAGAAATTTCGCATTCCTTCTTCATAAACATTAAATTAATCCACTATATTGTACTTTTAATTAGAGGCCTGAATGAGGTATTTTGTCAAGTGATAATTGTTTTAACTGTACATGTGTGTCATAGTGTTGGATGTGTTACCTAGCTTACACTGAGTTTGCTGTTGTCCCTTGTGCGTGAATGAATCTAACTCACATGCCAGTAGTGTGTATCTATTCCGCAGAGCGTCAACGAAGTTGGACAGGCTCTATCGGAATTCCGAGCGGCCATTCGACTGGAGCAGCGCTGCGCAGAAAAACCTCCATGCAGGATCAAAGAGTTTCTGTCCCTACAAACCTTACGCATTTGTCTACTTCTGTAGTTTAAGTGACCATGTGTGCTAACATGCCCGGTATTTATATTCTAATCTCTAAACGAACTTATAATTATATTTCAAGTAATACATCCTGCAACTACTGGATTACTAACACAATAAACCCGTTGAATTCTGGTCACTTTTCTTATACAGGTTAGGAAAAATTTCGTATAGTATAACTGTTATTGCGTTTTTATAAGCCGTTCACTGCTGTGTGAGTGTGATCCTGCAGATAGTGTGTGGTGTGACATAAACTTGCGACAGAACTGTATTACAGGCACAGAAACTGTCGAACTGCAGTGTAGCACAGTTATTAGGACACAGGAACAACGCAAGCACTACGTATCACCAGATATCTATTTTTGACACGTGAAAATGCGATTTAAAAAGTCTAATTTTATTTCCCTAGTTTTGCAGTCAAGAAATTCCCCATATTTTATGGAACCTGAAGTTCCAGCAGCCTGTTACTTTATGAAACCTGAAGTTCCAGCAGCCTACTACTTTATGGAACCTGAAGTTCCAGCAGCCTGTTACTTTATGAAACCTGAAGTTCCAGCAGCCTACTACTTTATGGAACCTGAAGTTCCAGCAGCCTCTTAATTTATGGAACCTGAAGCTCCATCAGCCAGTTATTTTATGGAACCTGAAGTTCCAGCAGCCTGCTACTTTATGGAAACTCAAGTTCCAGCAGCCTGCTACTTTATGGAACCTGAAGTTCCAGTAGCCTTTTACTAATTACTGACTGCAGTTCTAATAAGATCGATTATTATTAGGCCTATGTTCCTTCTTTATCTAAACCCTCAGGCCATCTCTGCCGTTCAATTTTCAGACTCAAATTCTGTATGTATTGCAGGCTCCTCCGGAGCTTGCTATATATTTCTGGTCTTCTTGATTGAATTAAGCCGTATAGTGCATTGTGCAGTACAAAAAATATGAAGGCCCCCTCTACACAATATTCTCCATTATTTAGCTGCTGCTCAGCACCCCATTTCATTAAATACATGCTGCTTCAGTGTTACCAGCGTCACAACAAAAGCTGCTGCTCTGCGTGGCCACATACCTGTGGCAAAGGGAAATCAAACAGGCCTGTACTGTGGTCCAGCTTGCAGTTTTTCTGTATTTCTGAAACGGCCTCTTCTGCCTGTCGCCTGAAATACTGCAGTAAAGGTAAGTTATCCCTGTTTAAACCTTACATTGTTTTGGGCGAACAGAATTACTGCTACGATTTCCCTTAACGTCAGTACGACAGGGACGTCAGCAGACAGCTTCACGCCCCTTTACCCCCAAAGCAAGATCCGTTAGTACCCACTGAATTGGAGGGCGAGCCTCTCAGCCCGTCTAGGCGCTTGGTAGAAACAGAAGATCTCCTGTTTCCGCCGAGAATCGAACGGTGACCTTTCAGTTTTGCAGTCCGTAGGCTACTCACTATACCGACTGAGCTATTCCGATTCCAAACTACAGTTATGGACACTCATAAAAGATTTTTCGCTCTATTTATGGTTCTTTCTCTTTTCACCTCTCCAAATCTCGTGTTTCATTAGTAATGCTACATACAGAGATGGGTTTAACCTGTCAGCTGAGGTGCGGATACTGTGTTGAGGCGACTATTACAGCCCCGTTCACAGGACCTCTGTCTGACCATGCACGGCCTGCCGCTTGTGCATCCTTCAGTTGCAGCGTGTGATAAACAAGACGCTATCAGCCGTTCACTTCCGACTCTGCTTTATCCCCTGCTTGGAGACAGTTCTTGACCTAAGGTCTCTGCAGATCGTGTTTGTTCCACGGACCGGTTTGTGTTACACCAAGCCAAGTAACGAGAAATCATTCCTTACTAATTTAAACGTTGAGAAAGGAGCTGTTTAATTACTGCATCACTCTTTGTGGAAGTCTGATATGAGTGCATGTAACACACCATACAATAACAACTTATTTAATAAACCAAACTGGAGTATATACAACGTACTCTTTGTTCACAAATACCTTAGGATACACCAAACTCTTGTTCATTCCTGAATAAACGTACGCACTTCTTACACACTCCGTACTTCAAAATCGTGAACATATATAGTAGTAAAAGATATGTAGTCTAGTGGCGGCTGCACGGCACTGACCAGCTCAACTGTTCCTATTGGATGGTTCGAAAGATACGACCAGAATAGTTGATGAAGGACCCGTCTCAGGTATAGGTCATAGGGCTCAAAGGGGGAAGGGATAAACAGGTTTAACATGAAACACGTAATCTCGTACCCAGTCCAAGTGTCCGGGTTTGAGGCTCACCAAAGCACACTACTTCATTAATATTTAAAAATTATTCGCTTGTAGGTCTGCATGTCCTCATGTTTCACATTTGTTTTGCATTAAGGCAATACGTTTTCCGGTAATACGGCACAGTTCGAACATTGGGTATAATAGTAACAAAATTTACTTTAACGAATACGTTAGAATTGAATTAAATTCGGGGGATTCCTTGCTTCACTGCATTTCACAGTCGATCTTTCCGCGATTCACTCTCTTTTTCTTCCTTTTCTTCTTTCTTTTTTCTTTGTTCTGTTCTTTAGGCCTTGTTCCAGGTACACGCGCTGTGTCAATCAAGCCACTTTCCGTACTGTTTTCCATCTCTCATCCATTCTGTCCCTAGGACTTCGAGTTTTTACCTTGTCTGTGTTGCAGACGGATTTCTGCTATCCGATGGAGGGAAACCCCCGTTAAAATGAAGATACAATCTTCAAGAGTCGCCACAACTTGCTGCCTTAGACCAATCCTTCAATAACGAGATATGAAAGTGCAGACAGATAGGCCCACACTTCCCTTACGCGTATTGTGTTATAATTTTTCAGTCTGAATAAGTACACTTTTTCACATTTTTTTTATAAGATCGTTGCTTCATGAAAATGCATTTTGAAACATCAGTGTTAAACTTTTCTTCCAATCTTAATACATAGAAACCATAACATTTCGATGGTTTTGTGTTTACCACAGTGGGATAAGTGACGATACAATTCTTATACGAGTTTAGGTTATGTTGATTAGTTACGAACTAGCAAACATTTACCCATATACACGGCATCACATATCAGAAGTCTTGACTGTTATCATTTTGGTTCATGAATATAGCCAAGGAGTTTCAGAAGACGACCACGTCCGTATAAAGGAACAGATCCCGATAAACATGCATGACGGATGTATACGGCTACATTGTTTTGCAGGAAATTCTAATTGCATTTTTCCTTTTTAGGGTCAAGTTTAAGTAAATAAAACGTAAAAGGTAATTTTCACCCTAGAACAGGGCATGAATGTCCAGACGGGGGTAGAGGCACATTTGTATTTAAGCAAATGCCTTATTGAAATTTCATGTATGCCTTTGCTATATTTTATCAAGTTTTATTATTATAGGTATATGTATGTATGTAAAACCTTATTGCGATAAATGTTACTTATGTCCATCTAGTGCCAATTTGAAGAATTAGTAGAGCCGTACCTCTGTTCCCTTTATGCGCCTTCCTGATGTGGACAGAGACATCTTTACCTTGTATGATACATGCTATCTTCACTGCAGCGAACTCACTGTCGGCCCCTAACTTTTGAGTTCCAGAAAGAATTTTTGATTTGAATATGGCATGCGGGAAAAAATAATCCAGTTTCATTTAAACACAGTGGTCAATATTAATTATGTGTCTGTGTGTAACTCCTTATTTTGACGACGCTCAGAGTGGCAGGACGATCACAACAGCAACTGAACGGAGACTTGTTATCAGAGAAGGATCCTATATTTTTGTCCGCTATAATCTGTTGCAATGTTCCTTGAAGAAATTTCATTACAGAATTCAGGAAGTTGTCTCTTCAGGAAATTGGCTTTTTTTCTCTGGTGGATGCGGAATCTAATTCCATCGTTGATTTTATTGTGACTTTTGGGGTCTTTTCAATCTCTGCAGGTGAATAACGAAGTTATGCGTCAAATGCTCACAGGATCTATCGAACTCGTGCTATGGTTCACCATGAAAAGGTAGTTCTATAGATAATTTCCTTTCGGTAGCTTTTAAAGAAATTCAACTGTCGACAAAAATACTGGTCTTGGACTGACGATAACAGAGGTTAACGTACTGGTGTCTTGTAGCGTAAATAGCAGGGGGATCGACATATGTTCATGCATATTTATTGTATTTACTTCTGTCTATGATATGAAGTAGTCGGTATAGCGACCTGCAAAGCGTCGGACAGTCCGGGGATCGAATCCCGATGGAGGCTAGATTTTTCGCACCCTTTCGGACTGGCTCTGACCTCCCACCCAACCTCCTATACAGTGGGTAACGTGTTATTCCCGGGAGTACAACAGCTGGGGTCTGGCGTTAGTCACCCACCATATCTAGTGCCGAGGGTAAAGAAAGAGAACAGTTATACCTCTACTCCCCTTCTGGGCCACCATGGTCCGTTCTAGGGCGAACTTTACTTTTATCTTTACCTTCACCTTCACCTTCAACTTAATCTTTACCTTTACCTAAATCTTCACCGTCACCTTCACCTTCACCTTTATCTGCACCTTCAATTCAACTTCACCTTTATCTTCACCTTCATTTTTACCTTCATCTTCACCTTCACCTTCACCTTCACCTTCACCTTCACATTCACATTCACCTTCTCCTTTACCTTTTACCTGTGATATGAAGAATAAAAATGTAACTGAGCAGAAAATTTCATTATGCAGTTAGCTGAATATATACAACTACAATATACAGTGTTACTATCTATCGACTATTCGGAGTGATGAAAGGGGAGGGTGGTGCGTGGATAATCCGACGCGTGTAGTGTATTCAGCCACGAAGAAAATTAAAATTTATTTACATATTATAAACACAGTAAACACAAAGTTTACGAGTAATGCTTATTTATTGCGTAAACAGCCCCTGATTTTTGTTTGTACTGAGCATTTTGTTCGATCACTTGGAGCTAACTGAAGTTATTTACCACCTTCGTGATTGATAATTAGCAAATTACGACTGGTAGTGGATAATTCGCAAAAGGGATGAGCAGTTTACGGACAATCGAGATTACCAATAGTTTTAAGATATAGAATAGACGGGTTGGAATATATCGGACTGTCGTAACGATATTTTAAAGAACTTAATGCTTATGAAGACTTTAAACATACAATCGAACTAGATTGGAGTGTATATACTTGTCTAACACAACTATATGATGGTAGAGAAATGTATATAATTTATTACATGTAGAACAACTACATGTTTCGGTACTTGACATTGGCCATCTTCAGGTTGAGAAATAAAAAAACTTAGCGACTATACTTGACTTAAGTGGGTTGTATATATTGGGGAGGTAAGAGGTGAAGTGGGTACGAGATCTCGTATGTGTTGTGTAGGATGGGCGGTGTGGGTGCGTAGGGGTTCTGTTGGTTTTTCTATTCTAGGTTAATATAGTTGAATCCATGGTATTATCTTATGTTTGTAGAGATTATATGTACATGTACACTTAGCTTATAAATACACAGTGTGCGACTTTATATAAATGTGGTTTCTATAGTTATAGTGGGTTGTTTGATCTAAGACTATACACAAACAACCGGCTTACAAAATTTGATCTACCTTTCTCTCGGTAGATGTAAAAATGTTACGATGTTGAAAACTCTTTATAGGTTATCGCGTTGTTACGTCACAGCGTTACGTGTGTCTATTAAACTTTAGACGCATAATGTCAATTATAGTGGTCGTACCGCACCGCTAACCTCTAAAGTTGCATTTTATATATTTATTCAACAAATATATGTACTGAATATTTTAAACGTGGTATATACTATCAGTTTTTTTCTCTTCAAAATGCAGTTTGTTTCATAATTCTAACGTATTTGGTTCCTGTATTATTCACATTTTATATACAGGTGTGCTAAAATCAAAAAAATAATTCCGGCGCCGGAAGGTTAAAGGAGAAATATAAGGGTTTTTTAGGAAATTAAATATCAACTACACAACATTTAGTATAAATTCTCTTGCATTCATTAAGAAGGAGTCATCAGCGGATTATAAAAATAGACATATTACTTTTATCAGTACCGGCTCTTACAAAAACACAGACGGTACTTGGTCAGTAGGTTGTGCTTAATAACTGTAATAATGAAATTCAAAATCGGGACAGTGGATATGACCTCCAGACTTCGCCATGAAGTGTCAACTTTATGGCGATGTTTGCTGTACAACCGTATTTACGCAACTCTTTCCCATGATCTTAACAATTGACTAACTTAATGCACAAATTCTTGTTTTTTAATAAGTTTATTATATTCCTCTACATGTTTCGAGCACTGTTGTGCTCATCATCAGGAGGTCAAATTGT
>Ga0123354_10017227_pt1 | contig 11321 bp, 9 predicted proteins | sample TergutLab28metaG_2_FD_97872 | JGI IMG/M metagenome (GOLD analysis project Ga0123354, IMG submission 97872) | Labiotermes labralis P4 segment gut microbial communities from Petit-Saut dam, French Guiana - Lab288 P4 | ecosystem: Host-associated > Arthropoda: Insects > Digestive system > Gut ... | reverse complement strand
GGGACGCTTTTGGCGGAGGGCAAATGCTGGGACGAAGCCGTCGGCTTGTTTAAGGGGGGAAAATAAGATGGACGATATCAAATTGAAGCGCAATGAAAAACTGGACATTGAAAACATCTTGAAGGACCTCGACAAATACAGGCCGAAAAGGCGGGGCTGGACTTGGAGGACGCCGGAACCGGGGCTCAAGATGGGGCCGTTCACCTACAACGACGCCTCGGCGCCGCTCAAAAACGGCGTTGGCGTCCCGTCGGCGAAATATTTTGACGGCATAGACCCTCAGCCGCTGCCGGTGATAACCACGGAGATTGCTTCCGGAAGGTTTGAAGACGACATAAGGCGGATGAGGATGGCGGCCTGGCACGGCGCCGACCATATCATGGTCATAAGGACCGCCGGGCAATCCCATATGGACGGGCTTATCGAAGGCACCCCCCAGGGCGTCGGGGGCGTGGCCATCACGAGGAAACAGGTGAGGGCGCAGAGGAAAGCGCTCGATCTCATCGAAGAGGAAGTAGGCAGGCCGATAAACTATCATTCCTACGTATCGGGAGTGGCGGGGCCGGATGTCGCCGTGATGTTCGCCGAAGAAGGCATAAACGGCGCCCATCAGGATCCCCAATACAACATCCTTTACAGGAATATCAACTGCGTGCGTTCATTCGTGGACGCCTGCGAATCGAAAAGGATACTGGCCTGGGCCGACATAGCCCAGATAGACGGCGCCCACAACGCGAACGCGACGGCGCGGGAGGCGTGGAAAGTGATGCCCGAGCTCATAGTCCAGCACGCCATCAATTCGCTGTTCTCAGAGAAAGCCGGGATCAAGCCGGGCAACATATGCCTGTCGACGGTTCCGCCTACGGCGCCTCCCGCCCCGTGCCTGTATCTCGATCTCCCCTACGCCGTGGCGCTAAGGGACATTTGCCACAGATACAGGATGAGGGCGCAGATGAACACGAAGTACATGGAAGCCTCCGCTAGGGAAGCTACCGTGACGCATGTGCTGAACATGCTGGTTTCAAAGCTGACGAGCGCCGATATCCAGTCGACGATAACCCCTGACGAAGGGCGGAACGTGCCCTGGCATATCTACAACGTAGAAGCCTGCGACACGGCGAAGCAGACTTTTATCGGGCTTGACGGCCTGATGGAGATGGTAGAGCTTAAAAATGACGGCCCGCTGAGGGAGAACGCGAGGGAGATCAAGGAGAGGGCGCTCCTGTTCATGGAAGAGATAGTCGAGGCTGGCGGTTATTTCAACGCCGTTCAGGAAGGGTTTTTCGTCGATTCCGCGATGTATCCCGAAAGACACGGAGACGGGATAGCGCGAAAGATCGACGGCGGCGTGGGGCACGGCTACATATACGAAAGGGATGAAGACTATATGGCGCCTGTCACCGCTCATTTCGGGTACAACAACGTCGGGCAATACGGCGGCGATCCGGAAAACCCGTCGGCGCTGATAGGCGGCTGCACTTTTGAAGACCCGGACAAGATCGTTTTCATCGATGAGCTGGACGAAGTGGACAACGTGAACGTGAGGCTCGCCGAAACTGAAAAATACAGGAAGACCAGTTTGATAAAACCCGAGATGGAATGGGCGGCGGACGGGCTCGTGATGCTCAACATGTTCATCCCGGCGAACAAGAGGACAGCGGAAGCGGTCGCCGTTGAAGCGGCGAAAAATTTCGGACTGATAGACCCAGAAGTGATAAACTGTGAAATCATGCAGGAAGCAGAAGGGACGAGAGTGGAAATGAAAGGCAAAGTCGGGTTTGATATCGACGTGTCAAAGCTCGTCATCCCGCCTGAGCCCGTATTCCTGTCAGAGGATGAAATAAGGGAGGACGTCGAAAAATACCCATTGAAAGTCGTATGCGGAACGGTCGGGGAAGACGAACATTCGGTAGGCCTGCGGGAGATCATCGACATCAAGCACGGCGGGATTGAAAAATTCGGAATAGAAGTCCATTACCTCGGGACTTCGGTGCCGATCGAAAAGCTGGTCGACGCGGCGATAGAGCTCGACGCGGAAGTCGTCCTCGCCTCGACGATCATTTCCCACGACAACATTCACTACAAGAACATGAAGAGGATACACGACCTCGCGATTGAAAAGGGCGTCAGGGACAAGTTGATAATCTGCGCCGGAGGAACGCAGGTAGTCCCGGAAGAAGCCGCGAAGACAGGCATAGACGCCGGGTTTGGCAGAGGGTGCCACGGGATAGACGTGGCGACGTTCATCGTGCAGAAGCGCCGCGAAAAGCGTGAATGAACGGAAATGAACGTGAATGAACAGTAATGATAATTGTAAAGGAGTGAATAATATTGGAATTTAAATTTGATGTTGAAAAGATCAGGAAACAGTTCCCGGCGTGCCAGAGAACGCACAACGGCCTTCCCGTCGCGTACCTCGACGGGCCGGGAGGTTCACAGGTGCCTGAAAGGGTCGCGAATAAGATAACCGACTATTTGTTTTACCATAACGCGAACGAACACGGCGGCTTTGACACTTCGAGGGAAAGCGACCGGCTTTATGACGAGGCGAGGGAGATAGTCGCTGACTTTTTCGGATGCGCGGCGGGAGAAGTGGCTTTTGGTTTCGCGTCGTCCCAGAACAATTTCAATCTGGCTTTCGCGCTCGCCCGCGACATGAAGCCCGGCGACGAAGTCATCATAACCGATATCGACCACCGATGCAACCGCTCGCCCTGGCTTGCGCTGCAGGAACGGGGGATCGTCGTCAAAAGCATAGCTGTGGATATCAAGACCCAGCAGATCGATCTGGAGGATCTTAAAAAGAAGCTGTCACCGCGAACGAAGGTCGCCGCCTTCAACTGGGCCTCAAACGCGATCGGGACGATCAGCGATGTGAAGACAATGTGTGCGATGGCCCATGAAGTCGGGGCGGTCACCGTAGTGGACGCCGTTCATTACGCCGCCCATTGCCCCATCGACGTAAAGGATATCAATACTGACGTGCTGATTTGTTCGGCGTACAAGTTCTTCGGGCCCCATCTCGGCGTCATTTACTTGAAAAAAGAGCTGCTTGACAAAGTCGAGTTCTATAACGTGCAGACGGAAGACCTGACGGACATACGCAAATTCCATTTCGGGACCCCGCCGTTTGAGCTGATATGCGGAGCGGCGGAAGCCGTGGAGTTCATCGCTTCGATCGGCGCAGATTATGCGGGTTGCTTTGAAAACGAATTGAAAGGCCTTGTCGGGCGCAGAAGGAATGTCGTCGCCGGAATGCTTGCGATAGATGAATATGAAGCGCCCATGGCCGCGTATTTAAGGAAAGAACTGCGGGAGTTAAAAGGGGTCACGGTTTACGGGCCGGCGGAAGGCCAGCCGAGGACGTCGACGATAGTGTTTACGATCGAGGGGAAGAAACCGATAGACATATGCGAAGTTTTGGGCGATAACGGCATAAATACGTGGGACGGCGACTTCTACGCGGTTGAAATCGTAAATGACGTCCTGGGCCTCAAGGACGCGGGCGGCCTTGTCAGGATAGGGCTGGCGCCGTACAACACCATGGAGGACATAGAACGAACGCTTAAACTGATAAAAGAGATAGCAGGATAATTGATAAAGCGGGTTTCGAATTCTAACAAAGAAAGGATAAACTCTGAAAATGGAAGAAGTTAAAAAAACTGAAGTTCTGCAAGGAGAATTGAATCGCGCTTTAAAACTGAGGCATATGAACATGATCGCTATCGGCGGCGCGATCGGAACGGGCCTGTTCCTGAGCTCCGGGTATACCGTCAATCAGGGAGGCCCCGGAGGCGCGCTGCTCGCATACGCAGTGGTGGGCGCAATGGTGTATTTCCTGATGACCGGGCTGGGCGAAATGGCGACATTCATGCCTGTGGCCGGTTCCTTTGAGACGTATTGCAATAAATTCGTAGACCCGGCCTTCGGGTTCGCTGTGGGCTGGCTGTACTGGGTCAACTGGGCGCTCACCATGTCGGCGGAGATCGTCGCCGCGCAGATAATCGTCAGTTACTGGCTGCCGAACGTTCCCGGATGGATATGGGTCATAGTCTTCGTAGTGGGGCTTTTCACATTGAACCTGATAAGCGTCAAAGGCTTCGGCGAATCGGAATTCTGGTTCGCAGGCATCAAAGTCGTCGCGATCATCCTGTTCCTCATCATAGGGATACTGATGATCGTGGGCGTATTGGGCGATCAGGCATACGGGGTGAAGAACTTCCTGACCGATGACAACGGCGGGGCGTTCCCGAACGGCGGCCTGGCGGTTATCATGGTGCTGTTCTCCGCGGCGTTCTCGTTCACCGGAGTCGAGTGCATCGGAATGGCCGTGGGCGAATCGGCGGATCCCGATAAAAACGTGCCGATGGCCATAAAGAATGTCTTCTGGCGCATCCTGCTTTTCTATATCGGCGGCATATTTGTAATCGGGTGCATCATCCCTTACCAGCAAGCGGGGCTCGATATCAGCCCGTTCACTTTTGTCTTCTCGAATTCCAACATACCGGGATTCTCCGGCGTCGCGGCCACGATCATGAACGCTGTTATCCTCACGTCTATACTGTCCTGCACGAATTCAGGGCTGTACGTCGCGAGCAGGATGCTTTGGTCGATGGCCCGCGAAAAAAAGGCGCCCGCTATCCTTGGAAGAGTGAATCCGAAGAGCAAAGTGCCGGTGCCCGCGCTCGTATTCACCACGGCGTTCGGCCTCCTGGCGCTGATAACGTCATTCCTGCCGATAGCAGCGGTCTATACGGCCATGATAGCGGCGGTGGGCTTGTCAACGCTGATCGGCTGGGTCGGAATCGCGCTGTCGCATTATCGCTTCCGAAAATGGTATGTGCTGAAAGGCTACGATATCAAGGATCTCAAATACAAGGCGAAGCTCTTTCCGTTCGGACCGGTCCTGTGCCTTATCCTCTGCATCGTGGTGATCGGCGGGCAGGCCTGGGATCCGGCGGCGGCCATTTCCCTGTACTACGGCTTGCCGCTCTTCATCATCCTGTATCTGTTCTATAAGATCAGATACAAGACAAAGCTGGTCAACTTGAACGAATTGGAACTGGATCACATAGAGCATCTGAAGTACAAAGAAGAAGAAGAACAATAAAAATCAATCGTTTTATGGGGCGGGATACTTGCTGTTCCGCCCCTGAAAAGGACTTCATATGAAAACGCTAAGGATTTGCATGACGGGTTTCGGCAACGTGGGCAGGGGATTTTGCAGGCTGCTCCAAAGCAGGAAAGAAGAATTGTCGGAAAAATATCAATGCGAAGTTTTCATCGTCGGAATCAGCACATTGTCGAAAGGCGCGCTGATAAACGCCGATGGCGTTGATATCGACAATGCCTTTCATATGTATGAAAGCCAAAATAGGTTTGATCGGGGCTGCGCTGATTACAGCGATTGCAGCCCGGTCGAAATGATCGGCGCATGCGGGGCGGACGTATTCATAGAGCTCAGCACATTGTCGGTCAAAGACGGGCAGCCGGCGACAAGCTACATTGAAGAGGCATGCGAAAACAACATGCACGTCATAACGGCGAACAAGGGGCCGGTGGCTTGGAATTTCGCGCGGCTGAACGACATTTTTCATAAAAGGGGATTAAAATTCCTGTTTGAAACCACCGTCATGGACGGAACGCCCGTATTCAACCTATATGAAAAATGCCTGCGCGGGAATAAGATAAACAGGATATCGGGGATTTTGAACGGCACATCAAATTTTGTGCTGTTACAGTTGGAAAAAGGGGCGGCGCTCGAAGAGGCGGTAAAAGAAGCGCAAAGGATCGGGCTGGCTGAAGCAGATCCGTCCATGGATATAGACGGAATTGACGGCGCGGCGAAAATATGCGCGCTCGCCAACATATTGATGGGCGCGGACGTGAACCCGGGCGAAGTGCAAGTACAGAGCATGCGAAATATTACCAAGGATGATTTGTCATATGCGAAGCGGAATGGCCATAGGATAAAATACATATGCGAAGCGATAAGAAATGAACAGACCGGTGAAGTCGCGCTAAGTGTTCAGCCCAGAAGCCTGAAAGAAGGCGACGCGCTGAGCACGGTTGACGGGACCTCCGCCGCGATTACGCTGCATGCGGATTTGGCCGGGGAGCTTACGATCATACAGACAAACCCCGGAATACTTCAGACCGCTTACGGGGTTTACAGCGATTTGCTGACTCTGATAGAGTGCCTTGAGGATAAGTGATTATGAAAATCGACATTTTAGTAGCGGAGATCGGTTCGACGACGACTGTCGTCAACGCGTTTTCCGGGATCAAAACCGACAATCTGGAATTTCTGGGGCAGGGCCAGGCGCCCACGAGCGTCCTCGAGGGCGACGTGAGGATAGGGCTTCAAGGGGCCATTGCCGGGCTATGCGAAAAAATGGGCGTCAGCGGCATAGAGTATGACGAGATGCTGGCTTCCTCGTCTGCGGCCGGCGGGCTTAAGATGACGGTTCACGGGCTCGTTTACGACATGACCGCGAGAGCGGCCAAGGAAGCTGCCCTCGGCGCGGGCGGAATCATTAAATACATAACGGCGGGGAAGCTCAGGCGCACGGATCTTAAAAAAATACAGGAGATAAAACCGAACCTGATACTTCTCGCAGGCGGCGTGGACTACGGCGAAAGGGATACGGTGGTTTACAACGCCGAAATGATCAGGGGCCTTGATCTGGGGATACCGGTGATTTACGCCGGGAATTGCGAAAATAGGGAGGAAATAGCGCTGATTTTCGATGAGGAAAGCGGCGTGGAATTATATGTCGTCGATAATGTGTACCCGAAGATAGACGAGCTGAACGTGGAGCCATGCAGGAAGGTGATCCAGGAGGCCTTTGAAAAGCATATCATTCACGCGCCGGGGATGGAACACGTCAGGGATATGGTAAACGGCCCGATCATACCTACTCCGGGGGCGGTGATGGAATGCACGAAACTGCTTAACGAATGCGTCGGCAATGTGATGACCCTCGATGTCGGCGGCGCCACGACAGACATTCATTCGGTGACTGAGGACGGGGAGATGATCGCGAGGCTGCTGATCAGCCCGGAGCCGAAGGCGAAGAGAACGGTTGAAGGGGATATCGGGGTTTTCGTCAATATGAGAAACGTAGTGAGCCTCATCGGAGAAGAGAAGCTTCGCGAGGAACTGCCGGACATCGACCTCGATGGCGTGATGGGGTCGCTCAAGGCGATTCCCGAAACCGAGGCGGAAATAAAGTTCGTGGAAAGGCTGATCAAGGAGGCCGTTGTCACGGCGACGGAAAGGCACGCGGGGCACATAAGGTATATCTACGGGCCAAGCGGCAGGACTACGGTCGCGGAGGGAAAAGACCTCACCCAGGTGAAATATATCGTGGGCACGGGCGGCGCGCTCTCAAGGCTTCCTTCAAGGGTGGAGATTTTAAAGCAGATCGCAAAAAGCAACGCGACGGGGCTTTTGCTGTTGCCGGGCGAACAGGCGGAAATATTGATAGACAGCAACTATATCATGGCGTCACTCGGGGTATTGTCCCTGAAATACAAAAGCGCGGCCATAAGGCTGCTCAGTTTATACGGGCTCCTGCCGTAAGAAAGGTGGTAATAATGGCAACCATAACGGATTTGCATCTGCAGCGGAATTCGGTCGATATGAACAGCGTCATGAAAAAGACGGAAGTCCTGATCGAAGCGCTCCCATATATGCAAAAGCTCTACGGAAAGACCGTCGTGATCAAGTACGGCAGCAAGGCCATGGTAAATGAAACCCTGAAAAACACGGTTATGGACGACATAATCCTTTTGAAAAACATCGGGGTGAATCCGGTTGTAGTGCTTGAAAAGTCAAAAAAGGAAATAATCTCCCTCATGCATAAAAAAGGCGGCAAGGTGGCGGGGCTGGAATGCATAGACGGTGATTTCACCGTATTGAACATGATCGCGAGAGATGAATACATCCCTGTCTTATCATACCACAGCGATACCGCGGCGGCTGAAATCGCCGCTTCATTGCAAGCTGAAAAACTCATTTTCATAACAGACGTAGACGGGGTCAAATTGTCGGAAGACGACAGCGCCCCCGTGAAAGTATTGACTTCCGAGCAAGCGCACAAGCTCATAGAAGAAGAAATAATAAGCGAGGGGATGACGACGAAAGTCCTCGCGTGCATAAGCGCGATAGACGCCGGCATCCGCAGGGCGCATATAATAAACGGCCGCATACCCCATTGCATACTTATGGAGATGTTCACATACAAAGGGATAGGGACGATGATATTGAAAGAGCTTGTGCCGTATTTTGAGGCGGAGAAGATATAAGGGAACACGAGGAGGAACGCAATGTATCCGAGACTTGTAATAAATTTGAAAAAGCTGAGGCAGAACCTCGACGCCATAGCCAGGATCACGACAGATCAGGGGGGATGCTCATTGATGGTCGTGACAAAGGGGATGTGCGCCGACAGGGAGATGGTCGATATCCTTTTGAATGACGAAAGGGTCGGTTATCTCGCTGACGCGCGTGTGCGAAACATAAAAACGTATTATCAGGACGCGAAAACGCACGGCAAGAGCACCGTCCTTCTGCGCCTCCCGATGGAGTGCGAAATAGAGGAAGCGGTGAAATATGTCGATATCAGCTTCAATTCGGAAATCACAACGATAAGATCGTTGAATGAAGAAGCTGAAAAACAGGGGAAGGTCCATAAGATAGTCCTGATGATAGATGTCGGCGACCTTCGTGAAGGGCTTTTTTTCAAGGAAGAGGAAAAGATATTCGATACTGTCGCGGAAACGCTGCTGATGAAAAACATTGAACTTTTCGGGGTGGGCGTTAATCTTACTTGTTACGGGGCGATAATTCCGACCGATGAGAACCTTTCGGTCCTCGTGGACATGGCGGAAAAAATCGAGCGGAAATTCAACATCAGGCTTGAAATGCGATCCGGCGGGAATTCAAGCTCGCTATACCTCATCTGGAAGAGCGGGCTTCCAAAAGGGATAAACAACCTGCGCGTCGGCGAAGCCTTCCTGCTCGGAAACGATACGGCTTATGGCGAAAGAGTTCCGGGAACCTCCGGCGACGCCTTGACGCTTGAGGCGCAGATAATAGAACTTCAGGGAAAACCGTCGATCCCCATAGGCGAAATAGGCGTGGACGGCTTCGGGCAAAGACCGAGTTTTGAGGACAGGGGGACGATAAAGCGCGCGATACTCGCGATCGGGAAACAGGACGCGGATCCGGACAGCCTGAAACCGATCGACAGGGGCATAGATATTTTGGGCGCCAGCTCCGACCATATGATCGCCGACGTCACAAAATCTGAAAGGGAATACAAAGTCGGCGACGTCATCGGATTTGAACTGGAATACCGTGGCCTCCTGAAAGCGGCGACAAGCATGTATGTCGAGAGGTTTTATGTCAGATGACGCCGACATTTCTTCCGCATCGGCTGAAAACAGCTCTCGCAATACGCAATAGCCTGTGATATAATGGTTCTGGGAGTTGACCGCTTTGAAGATTTATTTTGACAATTGCTGCCTGAACCGACCATACGATGATTTAAGTGACAATACCGCCCGCATGGAGTGCGAGGCAGTTCTGTCCATCATTGACATTTGTGATACGGGCAGATGGTCATTTTTCAGCAGTGATGTATTGCTTGATGAAATTCTTAGCATGACTAATATGGATAAAAGAGAAAAAGTTCTGTTGCTATATAACTCAACGGCAGAACACATTGACTTGACAGACGAAATTGTTTCGCGGGCAAAATTTCTGGAAGGGTTCAATATAAAATCATACGATGCGCTTCATCTGGCAAGCGCGGAGGCGGGTGGCGCGGATGTCTTTTTAACAACAGACCGCAGGCTTATTAGCGTTGCGTTGCGGTCAGACATTGGTATGACTGTGAAGAATCCTTTGGTATGGCTGTCGGAGGTGCTTTATGATAGGGAATCCTAACACAATCAGAAATGAAGGTTACAGAGTTCTGACGAAGGAGCTTGGCACGGCGGGCGCTGTTGTTTTCCTCCGGCAGTTTGAGAACGGAAACGGAAATTATACGGAAGAACGTCGGGCAATGCTGTACGAGAATTCCATAGACGCGATTGCGGAACGCATTAGAAAACGCAATGCGCAAGCGAAATAGGTTTATCGTAAAAGGAAAACAAAGTCGGCGACGTCATCGGATTTGAATTGGAATACCGGGGCCTCCTGAAAGCGGTGACAAGCATGTATGTCGAGAGGTTTTATATCAGATGACACTTGCGTTTGAGATGAGCATCGCGGAACTCACAACAACAAATACAGAGTCTATGTTATGCGCAAGCGCAGCGGTCACAGGATTGAGCACGCCCATTGTGGATAGGGCGGCCGCTTTTTATGGGTTATAGATCAGAAACCGGCATGAAGTCAATGTATCCGCAAAACTCCTCGATAGACCTCGGCCTTCCGGCGCCGGATGAAGACTTGCACATCGCGAATTTCTCTTGAAGTTTATCATACGCCTCATACAGAAGCGGTTTTTTCAGTTCAGCCTCTTTGAGTATCTTATCCGAGGCGAACACCTCGTCCACCGGCGCGTCCGCGATTATCTCCCCGTGGGCGAAAACGACGGCTCTTTCTGCGATACGGTAGGCAAAGTTTACGTCGTGAGTGGAAATCACTATCGCGATTCCCGCGCGGTTCAATTCTTTCAGTATTCCTTCCAATATGTCCGCGTTTTTCGGGTCGAGGGAGGCGGTGGGTTCGTCCAATAGGATCAGTTCAGGCCGCATAGCCAGAATGTCCGCGATGCTCACGCGCTTTTTCTCGCCGCCGCTCAGGTACTGCGGGGCGGAATTGCGGTATCGGGCTATATCCATCTGCTCTATGGCTTGGTCAACACGCCGTGAGACTTCTTCGTCCGGCAGGCGCAGGTTCATCGGGCCGAAGCTGATTTCGCTCTCCACTGTACCGGCGATGATCTGGGTGTCGGGGTCTTGAAAGACCAGGCCCACCCCTTGGCGCAGAGCGTAGACGTCTTTCTTCGATTTTGTTATCTCCTTGCCATTAAAAAATATCCTGCCTGATTTTGGACGCAGTACTCCGTTCAGGCATAGAAAGAAAGTGCTCTTGCCCGCGCCGTTGCAGCCGAGGATCGCGACCTTCTCTCCGGTGTGAAACGCGGCGGAGACTTTGTTCAGCGCCCAATATTCACTGTCCTCGTCATAGCGATAGCTGATATTTTCAGCTCTCAGCAGTTCATTCGCAAGTATGCTCATTGCCACCTCACCAGTAAACAGAGACATAAGGCGGCGATCACAAACGCAGCGCAGACGGCAGCCTG
>Ga0123354_10017225_pt1 | contig 11321 bp, 7 predicted proteins | sample TergutLab28metaG_2_FD_97872 | JGI IMG/M metagenome (GOLD analysis project Ga0123354, IMG submission 97872) | Labiotermes labralis P4 segment gut microbial communities from Petit-Saut dam, French Guiana - Lab288 P4 | ecosystem: Host-associated > Arthropoda: Insects > Digestive system > Gut ... | reverse complement strand
TGAGTCATAAGCTTTCATGAAGCCTATAAAGGGATGATGCACTGTTTCTTTGTATTCCCATTTTTTCTCAAGTATTTGACGAATGCAGAATATATGATCAGTAGCTGACCTGCTGCGTCGAAATCCACATTGATGATCCCCCAATAATTTCCTCTGCATGTGGAGTTAACCTGGACAGCTTGATGTTGGATAAAAGTTTGTACGTAGTTGGCAAAATTGATAAGCTCCTATAATTACTACAGTCTGTTTTATCATCCTTCTTATAGATAGTTACTATAATCGACTACTCAGGCAATTCCTCCTTATTCGAAATAGAAATAATTTTATGAATCTCACGTCGAATTTTCTTACCCCCTGCTTTAATCAGTTCTGGTGGTATTTGATCAATACCTGGCGATTTGTGACTTTTTAGCTTTTCAGTAGCCAACTCAACCTCAGGGGCACTTAGCCTAAATACTAGTGGTTCTACTGTATGTATCTGTATTTCCGTCTGCCTAACATCATTAACCCCATGTACGTTCAATATCTGGGAGAAATAGTTCCTCAACCTAGCCAAAATACCCTGGGAGACAGCAACCAAATCATCTTTGACATCCTTCACTATATTAGTTCTAGTCTGGTAACCCTTCTTAAAGTCATTGATGCCTCTATACAAGTCCCTAATAATCTTTATCTTACTATTAGTTTCAAGTTCCTCGATTTTAGCTTTCAGATATGCCTTTTTTCCCTGAAATGTCTGCTAGCATCACGTCTTACATTGTTCAGATTGCCTGTTTCCTTTGATCTAAAGAACGTAAACATTCTTCATCAAACCATGATTTATGCTTCTTCAATTCTTGCAGATCTAGGCTCTCTTACCTGAGGTTTTGAAGTTCTCTTTAATGTTCTTCCAAGCCCTATTTATGTCCTTGTCATCACTTAAATTCTCCAAAGCTGCAAACCTGTTTGTAATCTCAGTCTTATACTCTTTTCTAACATCCAGCTCATTTAGCTTCCTCAGATTAAAGCTTTCCCCATGAAACCTCTGTGCTGCTTGTTTAATTACTGCCAATATTTCCCTAACTTCTGCAACCACCAAATGGTGATTGTTATAACATTCAGCTCCCCTGAAACTTCGTACATCTAGTCCGCCCGAATGTCATCTCCTATCTATCAATATGTGATCAATCTGGTTGTGAGTCTTCCCATCAGGAGAGGTCCACTTGTACTTTTGAATGTTTCGGTGTGGGAACAACGTGTTCTTAATAACTAAATTTTTTGTTGTGGCCAAGTTTACTATTCTAACACCATTACCATTACTATCCTGATGTAGACTCTCATTACCAATTGTCGGCTTGAAAATATTCTCTCTCTCCACTTTTGCATTAAAATCTCCTAATAGAATTTTCATATGGGACTTAGGAAAATGGTCAAAAACCTGCTCTAATTCCTCGTAAAAACTGTCTTCAATCATCATCATTTTTCTCATCACTTGGTGCATGCACATTTAGAACAATGATATTACACCAGCGACCTCTCAGAGCTATCTATGACACCATATCGCTAACAAACTCTACTCTCTTAACTGCTGCTACTATTCTGTGGTGTACAAAGAATCCTTTTCTCAATTTATTGATTCTTCTCATTTCCTTTTCCATAAAAAAATTATAATCCCCCGCTCTTACTGTGCCCTCTCTGTCCCACCTAACCTCCTGCACACCCACTAAATCTAATATATATCTAGCCAATTCCCTGGCTGCTGCTGTAAATGACCCTACCCTATACAGGCACCTAACATTCCAAGCACAAAATCTCATGTCCCTCTTTCCTTGCGTAGGTCGTACCAAAGTATCAGTCCAGGTCCGAGGCTGTGTCTATGTATATTTCGTAACAAAATACGTTTTAACAGGGAGGAGTTGTTAGCACCTCGCCCAACCCCCAAGCTGGAGGACCACCCCTTGTCGGCTGTCCGCGACTTCTTATTCAATATATTCGCAGCTACTCTCCATATCGGAGGCCGTTCCTCTATCCGCAACCTGTGGTCGCGCCATGCCGTGGTGACAGGGACCCACTTATCACGTGGAACATTCATCTTACTGTTATTAAAATTTTATAATTTAATTGCATTTTATACCTACGTTAAGTTTGTCCGATGCAACCCCATCCTTTCTCATTGTCACGTGTTTGCAGTCACTGTAGTAGGAAGAAGTTCCTACACATTATATGCATTCTCTAAAAACGGGGATAGTGTGGGTTGGTACTCCTGTCTGGCGAGCCTTCACTGCCAGTAAGTGCAAAAACGTCAATTGTCTTAGTAATGGGGATTTTCTCAAATTTTTAGTAGCAATGTATTCGGAATTTGCGTTCTTCACTAATTCGCTATATGTGTAAAGAGGTAGGAAACTCCTTTCCCGTTCTTCCCTTCCCCTTGCCTTTTACTCGTTTCCTGACACGCAGGTCACAAGTTGTCAGTCCTACGGTGTAGGATCCTGAGCTACTTCTAAAAAGCACAAATCCAAAGACAATTTTTAAAGACAGCCATATCGTTAAATTACATTTGCACATTCTTCCAAATTATGCTACCGTACGTCATTGTAGAATCCTCAAGTAGACCTACGTAACATGTCACTTCCGAGCAATCAGCTGTTATTGTTTACTGGTTGTATAAAGTTAAAGAATACGCCTTCTGAATGGCATCAGAAGACAAAAGGATTCACCAATTTCCGCAAAAGGAGATCTCCTGTGCACTTTCTGATACGCATTGTTTCTGAGAAGATCTGTTTCATCAAAACTCCAGAACACGGTGTGCAATATATTCCCCATCCTCTTCAGCCTTCACGCGAACGGCAAGCCTGTACCTTCCGGCACTTGCAGTTAAGTCCTCTACGCGGACGAGACGGCTATCATAGCCATGTGCCTCAATCCGGCGCTGCTCGTCAGCTACATAGAGACATCTGACCAGCATTCAGCACTGGCTATGGCACTAAATTAAAGTCATCTGCGTCTCAAAGGGCACTGTGGTGCTGTTCATTAAAGGTGGGAGACGTATCCCAAAACCGCGGCCCGTACTTCTTTTGCGGAACCAACTCAGTGGGTCGATGCAGTTCGCCTTCTTGTGGTGACTCTCATTTCACAGCTGCTTTGATGGAAAGGGTTTGGCCGTTAGGAAGGGAGTCCAAGTACTAGACATATTAGGCCCTCACCTTAATAGAAGTGGTCTATCAGGAATAGCGTTCAATTTATAAACAGTTTTTTCTTCCAGCTGTGGGATGCGCTTGCTGTATTCTAAGGTCTCCTACTTGCAACGGCGCCACGAAGCTGGTAGTGTTACAAATCATGTTTCGTCTCATTGCGACAATGATGCACCTGGTATGTTAGTGGCAGACAAATTCACGAGGATCCGCACGGCCCCCCCCCCCCTCAACGTGTCAGAGAACTGTTGGAGGGCTTCTACATGAAGTTTGCACGGCGGCTTTGTCGACCGAAGGCTGTTCGACTTTACCGGCCTTCTTCATTAAAGGCGACGGAAATCCAGCAGAGCAGTCGAGTGTTCTATAACAAAGTGTTCAAATGAACGCAACGATGAGTGTCTACCATCTTCGGATACCCTGCCTGAGGTTTCACGTGATCTATCTTCAATAGCGAAGACCTTTAATCAATGCGATCAGCACTCCTCTGGTATAAAACTCCAGACATCCATCCAAACAGATTGTATCTTCAAAAAAAATTAATTCCTAGATTTGAACCTGCTCCCGCCAGCAACAACAGTCTTTAAAAGGAACACGTCAAAGCCTCAAGCCATTATGCTAAATCCTATAACTCTGAGTCTACCCCCGTTTTACAGTTTGTAAGACATTTTTACATTCTAGCCCTGCTTTTCAAAGCATATGATTTCATTTGTCAAAGAACGTCTTCTTGCGCGTGTCGCAAATATCGGTCCATAGTATGCGTTGTAGTTGTCTGGTAATTTCGCACTGGCACTCACTCTAGCACAGAAGATGGAGGTAGCATGCACTCCGAGATTTGTTAGGCCTATCCATCGATAAACCTACGTGGTATCACAACCCAGGGGACTATATTTGGTTTTTGTGTGCATATATAAAATGGCGCTATTAGTAGTGGAGTCTCGCAGATCGTCTAGTGGCTTACGTTCTGTAATTCTTGTTAAAAGTTAATTTAAAATTACATAAATGAGTCGCCTCTCCAGAGCATTACTTTTGTGCAAAGTTTTACAAAAACAATTTAATTTGGTAGAATTACTCCGTCGTACTATGGGACATTCAATGACATCTTTAAATATCCCATTCAACAGAACTGAATATATTCCGAAAGGTAGCTAAATGTTTCATTCACAGCTGGCCATCGTCGGAATACCATACAATATTTTAAAAATGGTAATATATATATATATATATATTTACTTATTTATTTTTACACACATATATTCGTCATTCGGATTATTACTTCGTGGGATCCCACCAGTTCACTACTAGTACAATAATAATACACAAATTGTAATGGCCAATTGGTAGCTAGCTGGCGGTTATAGAGTTTTCGCGAGGTGGCCAGATTTGTATTTTAGTGTTAAATTACTTAAAATCAATGGTTAAATTTTGCTGGATAAACGTTATTAGTTACTAATGTTTCTTATGTTCTTTTGGTCATTTATGTGAGTCAACTGGAGTTGTGGGCCTTAGCTACGTGTTCTGTGTTGATCGAAATGTTTTGTGTATATCAAACCTAATGAAGGGCAGTTGCTGACACGGAAGCAGGCTATGCCTTCGTTGTTTTATCACGTGTCCCTTCTCTGGTATTCATTACTCTGTCCTTTGTCACTATCATGTGGTTCATACTTGATATTTGGGTTTCTTGATTGGTATTTTGAAGGTGTTGGATGGTATCGGCATCTTTACTCGTTACGTAACGTCTGACGGCGATAGGGTATATTTATTAGAAATGAAACCCTTAAGCCTAATTGTAAGAAGTGCTGCGCGTGTGCACCTAATCTCTGTTTCACAATTTAAATAAGGGAATGTCCCTTTTATCCTGTTCGATAAGGCCGTCTTCCAGACTCATCACTACACTGTTTAGAGGTAGCAAAAACAGTGACACTTGGTGTAAATCCATACGATCTCTCATGCAAGGTTGGAAACCAGCAAGTTAACAATGCTAGCCACAAGAAGTGGTTACCTAATTGATGTGGTTCCGCAATTATTGGCCATCAGATCGAGAAATCAACCAATTAATTGCAATCAGCCAGCTTCAGTGTAATGAATCTGATTTCTGACTGGCGTAATTAGCCTACAGTATTACGATGCATCTATCAGAATTACGAAACTACGTACTGCTAACCCAACTTCTCTATCTCCATACATGGTGGTGGTAACTGCTTATACCATTTCTATTCTATGCAGTTAGGATATGGAGGCAGGTAGTGTCTTGCGCTCTGCATATCAGCAAAGTGTTAAGTGGGCTACAGAACGTGCCTTTGAAAGTGTTGACGTCATTTGAATAATACAAAGACATTTGTTACTAATCCAGTGTCACAACCTAATGTTTACCATGGACTTCAGTAGCACTAGAAGCTTTCGCTATTGGCATGGTGGTGTGCTTTCGGGTTCCGAACGATTAACGACATTCGTTTCAGCGTACTTTCCTTATAAAATATGGGAAGATATAGCTGTGGTATTGTAAGGTGTGAGGGGACAATGAATAGAATTTTACGGGTTATGGTGTTTGAATATGTATTTTTCATTGCCTCGTGGAGGCTATAAGAATTCAGGGGTAGGTTATTGATACTTAAGCGCGACAGTTTACCCTGAGTCCGAGCAAAAAGGACATTATACTGTATATTGTTAATAGAAGTTTTAACATGTATTAACACAAAACAAAGTGGAAGGATATTTATCTTAGTAATTAACCAACTTGATGCACAACATTTTTGTTTTACAGTAAGTTTATTTCATGCCTCCACATGTTTCGAGCACATGTGCTTATCATGAGGAGGTCAAAATTGCTTTACACAGCCTCTGGTTTCATCATACCTATAGGTGTGATGATACCAGAGGCTGTGTAAAGCAATTTTGACCTCCTGATGATGAGCACATGTGTTCGAAACATGTAGAGGCATGAAATAAACTTACTGTAAAAAAAAATTTTGTGCATCAATTTAGTTAGTTACTAAGATGAATATACTGAAATGCACGGTCAGCAAAACATGAAAAAAGTGGAAGGAATTCGTACAAATCTTTACGATACACTTGCATACTTGACAAGGGTTCACACTGCTGTCGGGCAGAATGAACCCTACATTTTAATATGCAAAAAGTAAAGATCATATTACAATTTCCCGTACATTAATTTAAATAATTGCATTTAATATAGACCGGCTGCACGCTTCGTCGCTCCCGAAATGAGCAATATCTTTCTTCTGTTAACTGTTATCTAAGTGTAAAACTTGTGAAAGTATTTACATATTATTGTAAATTAAGAGCTGCAAAAGTTCCTTACTATTTGGCTGCATTAACTATCTCCCTTATATTAACTATCTCCCTTATATTCAATGCAATGATTTTCTGAATCTATTTTACTTCCTATCCTTCAGTAACGGTGCAGATTCACCCTAGAACAGGCCACGAAGGCCCACAGGGGGGAGTAGAAGTATAGCTCTACTCTTTCTTTAACCTTAACTCTAGGTGGAATGGGTTGTCAACGCCACGCCCCAGACACATTACCCCGGAGAAAGACCCGGTACCTATTGTATAGGATGCTGGGTGGACCTCAGTTCTGTTCCGGACGGGTTCGGAAAATCTCGATCCCACTAGGATTCGATCCCGGGCCTTCCAGCCTGTAGCGATTCGCTATAACGACTGAGCTATCCCGGCCCACTCCTAACCTCCATTAAGAGTCACATCCTCTACCAACAGAGTTTGATTAAGTCACTCAACCCAGCTCCTATAAGTTCTTACATGATTTACGCCATTCGTATTTCAGTAGAGTATAGTCATTACAGGGGCTGTCTCTCGAGGGATAAAGCGGCAGGATCGCGGCGTTTACCACCCACCCCTTCTAGTGCAGAAGTTAAGAAAGAGTAGAGCTATACTTTTACTCCTCCCCTTCTATATTTTCATGGCCTTTTTTTTTGGGGGGGGGGGGATAATTTTATTTGAACAGTACAGATTAACGTATGGGCCATTTTGAACCGGATTATTTCTCAGTTGCGGACCTGGACTGTGCCATGCCGTAATGCAACTTGAACAAAATATTGTTTTTATTAGCCTAAACAGAATACTGTCAGTGAAATCTAAATCTTGAGTGTTCAAAAGTGGCTGATTTCGTCTCTTACTCACGCGGCAGATCCAAATCGGCCATCTTGCAGAAAACATGGCAAAAATCAGACGTTGCGAATCTCACAGTATCATTTTAAAACTTCATATAGGAAGGGGAACAGTAAACAGCTTATCATGCACTTCCCGCTCTTCAAAATGAGTCTATCCGACAGTGAGACTCCTTGGAATTTCAGCTAAATGCGTATGAGATCATTCAACGTGATAAACCTCTAAGTATTCAAGTATTGAATTCAGAAATTATCATGTTTTCATGTTGGGGTCCCTTGTGAAACAAAATCGTCGATAGGATAATAATATTAAAATGGACGTCTAAGAAGCTTCCCATTCAGTGGGTACTGGAATCTCATGAATGAAAAGCAGCTGGGATCTGACGATGATGACGCACCCCAGTCCATTGTAGAGGTTAAGAGTGAGCGCACCTATAGCTCCAGGCCCCCTTATGACTTCATTGCGTGTTAATCTAATTAAGTAAGGTGGATGGTAGGCTGAGGACTATGTTTATCCGGTTTATGCTAGCGATTAGTAACGGAAACTTGTGAACATGGTACTGAATATTCTTATTTCACAAAAAGTGGAGAATTTCTTGATCAGCCGATTGACCATCGTCTGCTAAAGAGAAACTCAGATCCATGGCCTTAGTAATGCTTAGGGTCTCACGATGTGCATATTTGTGTCAGGGAACAGAACCGGTTTCATTAGGGTACAGGCCTATAATGTTATGTATAATCAGTGTACAGGAATTTTGTTCCGAAGTACGTATCGCGTCATCTGAGGTGATTTGCCGGTAATTGCGGAAGACATAAGTGTAGACGAGAGATAGTATCAAATGATATAAAGTGAAATGCCAACTTGATGCATCTAGATCAATTTATTAATGTATTCTTAGCTCGACATGTTTCGGGTACATAAGCCTATCATCAGGAGGATTAGATGTTGAGTTGCAGCATATGGTTTTCTGCACCACCACCATCCATCCAAGAACTCGGTGCAGAAAGCCATATGCTCCAACTCAACATCTAATGCTCCTGATGATGGGCTTATGTACCCGAAACATGTCGAGCTAAGAATACATCAATAAACTTAGGTAGTTGCATCAAGTTGGCGTTTCACTTTATTTCATGAGGAAGATGCACGGTCAAACATCCCTCATCGTATCAAAATTTATCTGTAAGAAATAGAATGGGAGGATAGAGGCGACAGTCATCTGGCTCATGATGGGGGCAAAAGATCGGCTTTTTTTAACACAGCGTTGAAAATTATGGTTCCACAAAATGCGGAGAATTTGACTAGCAGAAATTTTCCTTCTTCTTAAAGGAAACTCTGCTCCATTGAGGTAGACAGTCATTTCACTTACACCTCATTGAAACAGGCGTAAGAACTGCGCAAACCCTAATCATTGCGACGTCATTTGTTACAAGAGTAGGAAGAAATTATTCAAAAAGGAGTCATTTCTTAAGCCAAAAAGCGAGAAAGTATTAAAAACATGACAGTTTCATTTAAGTCAACAGAATGAAATGCAAAGCAGGGGTAATGTGTCATAAATGCCAAGCTCGGTGCTTGAGCAGCGTTAGGTAACTCAAACACTGCAACCGCTAGCTCGAAAACTGCCCCAGACATGAATATTTATGGAATTTCTGTGTGTGTTGGCTCGTACTTTCATTGGCGTAATCGCCCATATAAAAAGTCACAACTCCTTTCTTAGTATGTAGAAATCTCTAAAATACAGTAGTTTGTGGAGAGTGACAACAAGAAAGGAGATAACGGGAGATGTCAGTGGAAGAGAGAAGGAAGAAAAATATAAAATATTTTAAGTAAAGGAAGAAGAAGATCCAATTAAGAATGCTAAATACATTAATCTAGCTCGAAACGAATTGTGACACGAAGAATGGACAGACGGAGGAAAACAAGAAGTAGAGATACGTTAAAGAAAAAGGAGAATAAGTTCTTAAATTACGTATGTAAGGAAACACGGAACGAAGAAAACTGTTAAGGAGAAAGGAGACAAATTATAGAGAAAACATATATTTGATGAAAGAGGGCGTCGAGGAGACGGAATACCCCGAAACAATATGCCTCATTACCCAAATGATTTCCAAGAACACAGTACTTGTTTCGGAATTCAAACCACTTAACAACTTTCGAAGAGAAGGGTCGAGTTACTCTGCAGGAAAGGTATTCAAGCTGCAGACATTTATATATATTTATTTATTTGTAAGTACTAATTACCATTAACAAACTTACGCCCTTAAGAGAAAATCTTGGAGAATAAGTACATGGTGTAGTTTGGTGAAGACTGAAAGGGGGGCGGGGGGGGGCGGGGAAAGGGGACTAGAATTTACACCGCCAGTCGCTACACAAATCCCAGGCGTTGTATTAAGCAAGGCTGACAGATTACAGTGAATTCAGAAGATGAAAACTGAGATAACTGAAGATAATTAGGGTGTCTGAGAAAACAGAGTCGGTCTGTAAGGAGGAAAATGAGGAATAACACGCCCTGCGAATTGGAGTGTGGTTCTACCTAACTTAGGGAGCATATAGAGTAAGAGGAAGTAAATAAAAATTTCCATTAAATTCGTGAATTTACAAAGATAATTTGAAATTACTTTGAAATAAATTTACAACTGGTCGTATTCGAGATGTCTTCATTTCTAATCTCAGTAGTGTACTGACTAAGCTGACCTTTAAGGCTTCACGAAGTTTTTCACCTCTTTCAGGCGAATTTTGTAAGACATGCTACGGCCACGACAAGTTAGTGGCTGGAAAAGTGTTAGTTATGGTCTCACTTGGAAGGATGAAAAGGCATCTCAGTTATATTTATGTCGTTGACCTTTTACGATTCTTAACTCTTTTTTCCTCCGAATGTATGAAAATTTATGACAACTTTTTACGCTACTTCATAAACCCTAAATATAAGGGTAGTTCAATTGTCTGAGTAAGAGATACAATAGCATTAGCGGATGTAGGTCCCTGAAATTTTTGTGGCGCAACTTCGGGAAACATGCTACTTTTGTTTAAAAAAAAAGGTAAAGGTAAAGTGCACCCTTGTACAGGCACTGAGGCTCTGTACAGGCCGTAGGCCCATAAGGGGAATAGAGGTATAGCTCTACTGTACAGGCACTGAGGCTCTGTACAGGTCGTACGGCCCATAAGGGGAATAGAGGTATAGCTCTACTGTACAGGCACTGAGGCTCTGTACAGGCCGTAGGCCCATAAGGGGAATAGAGGTATAGCTCTACTGTACAGGCACTGAGGCTCTGTACAGGCCGTACGGCCCATATTGGCAGTAGAGGTATAGCTCTACTCTTTCTTGATCACGGCACTAGAAGGAATGAGGTGTCAGCGTCGCGCTCCGGCCGCTCTTTACCCCCGGGAAAGACCCTGTACCCATTGTACAGGAGGCTGGGTGGGCCCCAGGGCCGGTCTGGACAGGTGCGGAAAATCTCGCCTCCACCGGGATTCGATCCCCGGACCGTCCAGCCCGTAGCCAGTCGCTATACCGACTACGCGAACCGGCCCATATACTTTACGAAGGGTCTGTAAAACATGTCGGCAGGAATGACTAAGAAAATGAATAAGAAGGATATTCCACGCAGTGCGATGTAAAGAGAAAATTGGTGGGGGTACAAGTATTCTATTGCACTAGCTCTTCAAAAAATAATAAAATGACAAATGAAGGGCAGTAAAAATTATTGGCATCTATTAAAATTATCAAGCAGTTGTAGGCTAACAAACAAACATACACGAAACTTCACATGAGTTTATGAAAAGATAATACCATTAATTCTGATAACTTTTCAAGATATAACGTTGAAAGTTAATACTCTCTTCACCTTAAAAATTAGTTCTTAACTCCCCCCCCCCCCCAAAAAAAAAAATTTCATAACAACTGCCCCCCGGGGGTAAGCTGCAACCCCCCGTTTACTCCCAACAATTCGTGGGGGTTGGGACCCTTCCTTTTTTCCCTTTTCCAAATTTTATCCTCCTTACAGTTTA
>Ga0123354_10017221_pt1 | contig 11323 bp, 9 predicted proteins | sample TergutLab28metaG_2_FD_97872 | JGI IMG/M metagenome (GOLD analysis project Ga0123354, IMG submission 97872) | Labiotermes labralis P4 segment gut microbial communities from Petit-Saut dam, French Guiana - Lab288 P4 | ecosystem: Host-associated > Arthropoda: Insects > Digestive system > Gut ... | reverse complement strand
TCTCCTAATTCTTATTTGTTTCCCCAAACCTTTTTCTTATACTTTTTTTTTTTTTTTTTTCTATTAAATTACTTTTTTTTCTTTTCTTTTTTTTTTTTTTTTTTCTTAAATTTATCCCACCCCCCCCCCCGCCCTCTCATGTTTTGTTGTGAGGTGAAGGAGGGGGGGGGGGGGGGGGGGGGGTGTGATAGGGTGAGTACAATAAGCCTACTAGGCTGCAGTTCGTCTGTGGCATTAGCCACGGGCTCTACTGACGAAGAAGAAGAAAGCCCAGATGATGAATGTTAAGAAAATATTTAAAAATAAGCACGTTTTTCCCTACAGGGCCAACAGATCTCAGCATGAAGACAAAACCTCTGCTAAGCCACAAACTGAACACCGCAGAGATGGCAGCCGTGCGACAACTGATAACAGGTTACCGTGAGTCGGCGGCGTTCTTGCTACGCTCCGCCGATGAGCTGGAGCAGCTGCTGCTTCAGCAGCAGTAAGATCTTGCAAGAGGCACGGCGTTCTGAAATGGCAGCACATAGTCTTAGGTGATGTTGAAATAATTTGACTGTACACTATATCACTTTGATATTGTCTTAGTGATTTTTCTGAGTAAATGAAGAAAATCAAAGACTGAAAAGACAAAAACAAGTATTTGACTGTCAGATTTTTTTTTTTTTCCTTCTTGGATTGTTATGGTAATGTTTCTTGTTCAGTGAATGAATTACACCAGATGTCATGTCCAGTGTGCCATGTCTGTCAATGAAGAATTACTTACAAGACTTAGTGCATTTGGAAGTGTGCTTGGAAGATGAGTGGTAAAGCAGACATGCTAACAGCATCATGGCCAGTGTGAAGCACATTTGTTCAGTTGTAAAGTTGTCTGTGCAGCAGCTGATCAGGACCCTGAAGCGAAGGGACATTTTGTGACTAGACACTACCTGTCACGTGTGGCTCATCAACAGTTTAAGTGAAATGAGAAAGTGGCATGAACTCTTCATAATTTTCATGAAAGGCATCCTGTTGTGTGAAAACACTGTATATAAAGATATTACTTTTAAATACACAACTGTTTATTGCTGTATCAGCCTACAGGGTGGAATTGTTTCAGCCAAAAACGCGGGTCCGTCGTCAGATCTGCATTCGTGTTGACAAAATATTGGAAGAGTCATTTATTACATACATGTATTTTCAAGGTTGAGGTCTCATACCTTTTACAGTTCTTACAGTTTTTAGTTTCACCAGGCTCACCCTAAAAATGTGTCTCATAACTTGGCCATAAGAGTATATAACCACTGATTCTTCCAGTAGTTGTATTTGTTATGTGAACATGTGATCTGATGTTGGTTTACTGGTTTGTGGACGGAAGATATCATTTCTGTAGAATGATTACAGCAGTAGGGAGTTAATGTAAAGTAAATAAACTTATTTTCACTAACCAGTAACGCCCAGTGGCAGTCAGCCTCCTGTATTTCCAGTATAGCACACACAAAATTAAAAGCACAACATTTTCCTTACAAGATAAAAATGTATGTTCTTGATTCCATGACGTTTTAAAAGAATGTGTCACTTGTGGAAAGACTTAACCAAAATTTTTGTAGTGAGTTTTGTGTTTGTCTAGTGTTAACTTTAAATTTTACTTGACTTCTATTGATAATGGAAGTTAAAAGCACTGTGCTGAGAAATTGGTTCTGTTTTTTATATTATAAAAGATTAAAGACAATTTCACTGTTTCTCTAAGTAAATGTTCGCATTAACATTGTAGATCCAAGACAAGACTGTGTATAAGCACTTACGTAAAATATTCCTATGTAAAGTTTTGGTGGGTTAAGCCTTTTGAAGAACGATTTATTTTCGCACTAGATTAGTAAACTGGCGATGTTACTGGACACATGTTGAGATGTGAACAAGATCAGAGCCTGAGATGGGATTTCAAGTTTGCCACAATCTTGTGAGCCCCCATGAAACTAGAGCAAGGATAGCTTTGGGTTGCATGTTGCTTTGTAACAATAATTTAAATTTTATTACGGGAGCCGAGGGTGAAAAAACTTAATACATGAAATTTAACTGATGAATTATTATATCAGTAGAAAATTTAACATTTATAAATATATATGAATATAAACAAATTAAAATAAATAAATATATATATTTCAAATTGTATTTTTCCTCCTTTCACTTTCGTGTTGAAATGTGTAATTTTTGTAGTGGAAGTTGATCGTACCAAAGAGGATGTACATAATTATTAATTATCAGCCATGTTTTGTAATTAATTGGACCACATCTGTCATTCTATTTGTATGTCTCTGTCAATATAATGCAATTTATGTTTGTTTAGTAGGAAGATGATCGGTTGTTCACCTATCTGTGAATTCTGGTTTTTCAAATTACAAGACAGAACTTTTGTTTGTAATGTACAAACACAAGGGACAAATGATACTAGTGTGTGTCCAGTGCTGTTATTGAAACCTGTGGTTTACTTTCTGTACTTACATTATTGTTTTCACAGTTGCAAAAACTGAGATGAAATGAAATGTAGAAAAGTGCAATTTCTTTTAAGAACCAAAGAGGTACACTTATTGGTAAATTGGTTAAAGTGTGTTAATTTTGAATGTATGTACCTAGTTCATAAGTCAGTCAGTGCTCTTGGGTACATACATCATGGAAATGGATTTGAAGCATTTTTTTATTCGACGAATCCTCGGCTTCAGTCTAAATGACTTAAGATCTGCACTGGATTATTATAAATGTGACTGTTACAATAATATTTATTCAATGTCCTCACCACCCAAGTCTATGGACACTTTTTACATGTTATTTTTAAATGTCATTGTTAAAATTTTTCCATTTACTATCATCCTGTACTCTCTGAGTGTGCTTCTAACTACTTGAGTTTTTAATCCATGTGGAATTTAAAAGACAGTTTAAATGGTTCATGTTCTGAAACAGATATAGAATACAAATATCATCAGTGTAACAGAGATGCTGACACACACACACACACACAAACACACACACACACACAAACACACACACTGGTGCCTGAGTGGACATATAAGTAATAATTATTTTAAAAATTATTTCATATTAGTGTTCCAGCAAAGGTACTGTAAGTGCTACAGTGTTTTAGATAGTTTGATGGTAAATAATATTAAATAGTCATTTCAACAAAGTGCTCTTCTTAATGCAGAACATTATTCAGGCATATGTGATGCTGATTATCTCCCTCAAATGCACTAAAATATGAATTTGAAATACTGAATATAAAATTTATTCTCTGATCAAGGATTCTTTATATTTGACATTAATAAAGGACTGTTTTTATGCAGTATCTGTGGCTGCTGAATTAAAGTTTTAGTGCTGGAGTGGAAAGAGATACATATTTCAAAAGGAGTTCCTGTTTGCGAATGTATTGACACATGTATATCATAGGTCTGTACTTACTGGTTGGCAAAGGTTACTTTTATATGGTGAGGTCATAAGATGGCAGCACTGTCCATCACATATTAGTAAACAATTTACAGTTGAACATTTCGTTTTTGTGGTTAAAATATTTGATGTGAATGCAGCTTTGTGGTATGAATAACTTGCATTTTGAAGTCCTATTTGCTGTATCGTGTATGTTGATGAATTAAGACCATTGAATTTTTTCCATTGACACATGAAATTTATACTCAAATATTGGAACACTCTTTAAGAATTTTTCAAGTGGACCTGACAATTCAAAATTTTTATGCAGAAAAACATAATAAGGATAAATTTTGAAGGGTGTAGATCCTACCAAATTTATCGTAATTCAAGTCTGTGATTCGTGGTTAATGTATATGTGGTTCACCATGATATTCTGCAGCTTAAACTGTGGTATGTTAGGTTGATCATTGATTTTTATGTGTATTGCTAGATGGACAGTAGCGCACTTCCCAAATGATGATCACTTTTCCCTTATTCATGAAGGTTTTTATTTTATTCCCATCTTAGCAGCTTTCATGATGCCCATTGTTTCTACTAAGTAATAAATAAAGCCACTGATTTGCTCGTATCATTGACTCACCGATCGATTTTAGAACATGTAATTATGCTAGGCCAGTGAATCATATGCAGACATGCAAAGGACATAACATGAATGAAATGTGAGAATTGAAAACAAAAAACAAAATCATGGTACCATAATCAGAAGTAAAGATGAGGGACACCTGCTTAGATTCAGCTCCTTTAAAATGCTTTGCAGAGAAAGAGCAAATGTATCGTGTAGGGGCAGGTGTGAAGTTACGCACGTAGTCATGTTCGCAGGAGTAATAGCCAACCCATCTATGAACTTGGGTTAACGACAGGTGAAGTCTGTAACAGTTATGTAATTGTGGTAAAAGATAAGTATTGAAAAATATCGAGAGGGTAAAATTTTTTATGTGGGGTTCCCATGGCAATGGTTATCAAGACCAAAATGTGGTGCCATGTATTTTAGGAGAAGGGTACTGACCTTTCCGAGGAACATGATGCCTCAATCCCTATGACACTGGAGGTAGAAAGTGCGTTTCCTAATGTTAAGTTGACATTTCTTGTGCAGGATATCTTTTCACATGGGGAACAGGTCAAAATAAAAAACTCATGGAAATATTTTTAGATGAAACAGTGAATGTTGTGCGAAGGAAAACATGTTAAATGGGAACCTGTTAGGTAGTTTCTGTGGTATTTAGAATCTTTGATATGAAAAATTACTTTCACAATTCACACACTTGAAAAGTGGGTGAACGTGGCCATTATAATCAGCAGCTTATAAGAATCTGTCATAAGAGTTAATCAGACAGAAAAAGAAGAGGGTTTGTCTATGTGGTCATCAAGGAAGGTGAAAATTTAGAAAGGTAAGCTTCATAAATTGTAGGCAAAATTCAAATTTCACTTTAGAAGTGACCTTAAAATGCATGTGCAGTGTGTACAGTGATGGCCGTGGAGACGGCTGTTTTCTGAGGTGTTCCATTGTGTAGTGTGTAGATTTTTACTGGCATTTCAGTAGAAAGTGATCTATCCAGATTGAAAGGCAGTGGGTTTCTCTGAAATGTCGGTATAGCTGATTGACTCATGACCTGTGAGAGGGCATTGTTAACAATGTGTCTTCCTCACCTACCAGTCCATGTGCAACATGGACTGTCAGTTGTCGGAGGCCACTCTCTTGGCCACATCTGCGCAGAGCTCATGATTGGATTAACAACCTATACCCCTACCAGACTACATAGTGTAATGTCCAAAAAGATGGTCTTGACTGTAGATTTTGCTGAGCTGTTTCATTTCATATCAGATTACTCTGAGGAGCATTGTATACTGTTAGGATGATCATAGACAGATAATAGTTTCCAAAAAGCAAGGCATTTTTTAATTTCTCTTTTATGTCTTATATTACATTTGTTAGCTTGATGATGGACCTAAGAGGTTGAAACATGTCGCTTTATTAAACACTTAAGACTTAGTTTTGTCGACTCTTTCTTTAACCTTAAAATCAATAGTCGAATTGGATGTTGTGGAAAAGTGAATCACAAATGTGACTTAGAGAGAGAGATTTAAGAAGTAACTGCTATTTAGGAGAACTTGGCCTCTTCTTTTTTATTACATGTTATCCTTTTCACCCCAGCTATAAAGAATGATCATTCTGGTCATACATGTCACAACTACAAATTCTGTGAAACAAACGCTAGAGCACTTCGATTTCAGCCACTTCATTCTTCTTACCCATACAGTTTCTGTTTTTTACATGTTCCTCTAGAGAATGGCAAAAAAAGGAACCTTTCAGGAGCTGGAGTGTGTTTGTATTAATGTTTATGCAAAACACTCAAGTAGTATTAATTTATAAGAGCACAGAAGTATGATTAAATACTGGAGAATAAGAAGTTCAGTAATTGCTTCTTAATTATATAATTAATTTCCTGTAATTCACAAAGTAAGTTAAGATATGTTATTTACATGTGAAAGCTCCTCAGTTTTAAGTTGCATGACAAATTTTTTGCTCCACTGAGGATACAAAAACCCATTTTATTGCCTCCAGATGTACGATTTAACATTGTGCAGCTCTTGAATGTGTTTCAGAATTAAAACATCAAATTTATTTGTAACGGCAGCAAATGTAGAATTTGCAGGCAGTCCTTGTTTAACGTTTCCTGAAAAAGTTTTGCTTTAACACTGATAAATTTCGTTGACCGTTGAGTAGACGAACATTGCTTGGATTCAGGTTAATGTTGTTTCTGCTGACAGCTGGCAGATTCTGTTCGGATTCTCAGGTATTTTCATTAATTCATGTTGGAGAACATTTTTTGTTTTGCTGTGTGTTCTAATTTTCGGAACTGTAAGCCCAACATTAAATGAGGACTGACTGTACATAGAGCAAACAGCTCCATGTTTGTAGTAAATTAAATAACTTTCTGAGATGATGAAACTGGAAATATTTAGTGGTTTTTTTTTGTAGAAGACATAATATGAATTCTGTAGTTCTTTCTCACTTCCTTTACATGTGATCAGTAACACTTATGAATATATCTATCACATGTCAATGTGAAAGTGATCTACATAGTTTCATATCTACGCTCTCTCTCTCTCTCTCTCTCTCTATCCTGTCTGTCTGTGTATTATCTCTCTCTCTCTCTCACTCTCTCTCATTCTCATCCTAGAGTTTTGTGGCTGCTGTAAACATTTTCAATATAGTTTTATTCCAGTTGTCAGTCTTATTAATGGTCTCAGTATGGAACTTCTTTTTCCCATGTAGCACTGTTGTTATGCATAATCAATTCTACTTTTTCTATACTTGATTATATTCATGCTGGTTTTACAACAGTTGGATTTTATGCTGTTTTTAATGACCCAACAACATACAGAATGGGGAAAGAAAAATTCAGTAGATGGGTATCAGTTTATAGATTAAAGTGACCATTTGTCCTGGATTTTTGGGGACAGTCCCTGAAATGTATGTGGTGGGCTAATTTTGTACCCAATCTTGTCCCTTTTCTTTATTTTTTACGTTTATATTCCATCTTCCAGATAATAATCTTTGGAGCAGAGAGTTTCTTGGATATTGTCAGCAAATTTCCCTATGAGGAGATGGCAACTCTGCTGCCCATTGAGCAGTAAAGAGGAAAGATTTATGTAAGATATAAAAAAAGTGTGACTAATTTGTGTATGGTTTTAATCGGTTTCTAGTGCTGCCCGTGTCCTGGAAAACACCAAGGAAAAGCTGGTCACTTTATGATAGATCAAATTATACTTTGTAGCAAAGACTATGTTGCAGGGAATTGGTTTCTCATATGTGTTAATATAATTCACCCTCTACAAACTGCTGTAGAGATCAATATGTTTTTGTATATGCATTAAATTATAATGTTCTGATGTAATAAATAATCCCTGCAGAATATGAAGAGATAATATGCCTTGTTAACAGGAAGTTTTATCAAATAAAAGTGTAATTATGCGAATTATGGGTTTGAGGTTCAGAATCGTCTATATTCTGGACAGACTTCTGTCTGACTTCAAGTGGTTAATAAGAAGCAGACTATCCTACAGTTGTCTGTGTTGAGCATAATGCAGTTTTATGTATCGGTAGACAGTGGTATAATTTTTATTTTGTACAAAATTTGTAGAATAGCAGATGTATGGTTCCTGTTCATGGTGAAATAACACAAGATTTTAATCTTCTTAGGAACTGAATACATCATTTTGCCACAAAAATGTGTATGTCATATGAACATTAATATAAAACCAATTCTTACAGACATTTCTCTCAATTAATTATGATAGAATGCATCGATTGAGGGTTACTTATTTTGCACTTTGCATGTATCACAATATGTGTGGAGCACATATTTAAATTTGTGTTTTACGGTAACTATGAAATTAATAACCTAAGTTTATTCTTTGTAAGGTGTTCTGGAAAAAATATTTTTTGCTTTGAATTTAAAGTTACATGGTTATTGAATGAGTTTTGATTTAACATTGCTTTGTAATGCTGAAAATTTCTAGTTTTTTGTTAATATGACATTTAAAAACAAGCATTGGCTTTTGTTGTTCCATATGGATACTGGAAATGTGTGTTGTTAAGTCATCTTTATGTGTCCTGAAATAATGTTGGTTTCAAATGATATTTTGAAGAAAATTGATTTTAAAGCTTCTAAATTTTAAATTTGCAAAATTGCTCTTTCCAGTGTTATGAATGTGTGTAATGTCCTTTACTTCTTATCACTGTAGGGAATTTTTTATATACATGTATACAGTTGGCAGCCTAACACATCAAGAAAGACAAACACTAGTTGTACCCACACAAGATTGCTATAAGGAGAAGGCTGTCATTTGGGCATCATTATGAACTATTTCTTTTTGCACAAATGCAGACTGAGCAGTTTCATTTCATAACTTTGTATTTATTTCTATGTGGGACATATCGTCTACGAAGTTTTGTACATGTAAAGGATATTTGATTATATGCATTATTTTGAGTTCCAGATTATTCTCCAGGGAAAATAATGTGGCTTTTCTTAAAATTATGTCATAAATGGTCATTTTTATGTGAATCAAATGCTACCATAATGATTGTAATAATGTACAGAGTGATGCTGTATGAAGCTGAAAACACAGAGAAACATAATTTGAATTAGCATACGTATATACATTATTGATAATTAATTGCAAAATTTGAAATGCCATTGTTTTTATCATCATTTTGCTCAAAGCTATGCAAAATGGAAAGAATGGGATGGTAGATGTATCTGTTCATAACACTCCTGCACTCACCTTTGTAGTCAGTGCTGTGTCTGAGACTTAAGTTTTTGTACCGACTCTGTCTGTTCTCACTTCTTCATAGGTTGTCTTTCTTTTAATTTGCACAACAACTGTAACACTGCCAGTAGAAACAATGCAGAAATAAATGTTATAATGAAAATATGTGTTTTTTTCCCCATGTATATACAAATGAGGAAATTAATTCAGAGTCACAGTGTAGCGACTCTTGACCTTCGTGAATTATGGGTACAGGAAAGGTTTGACAAACAAGAATGTCGTATTATATGGAAATACGGAAGTACTGCTATAGTTGCTAAAAAATTATATGAAGTATTTTGATGATTGTTACTGTCATCACATCACCCCACTACCCCACCACTTTTGTTGCTGCCGCCACCACCACCACCACCACAACAACAACAACAACAACAACAGTCATCATCATAATAGTTTTGACCATTTCACCTTTCTGTCATGTCTTTATATTTGTTTTGATACATACATTTTGATATTTGTTTCCAATGCTGCATTTACCTGAGTGTAATATGGCTTCCCTTCTCAATCCTAAAATTTCAGAAAAATAACTATGCAGTGCATGGAACATGTTTAACTTCATGCATGATTTTAAGCATCCTCACATCAAAATTTTTGTTGTGTATTTAGGTGAATACAATGAACGTTTTTCTTACGTACTCTGTTTGGTATCCAGTATTCACACCCTTCAATACAATTTGGAAACTTGTTTCAAAATCTTCAGATCTTGTCTTCATAATTTGATCTCATTTTATGGACAGTCAGGGTAACAAATATTGCCATTATTGTGGTAGGTAATGATATACTCATCACTGTTACATTGATTAAATCGGTGGTTTTACTGATTTTGCTGTATTGCTTGGAGGCCATAAATTTGACTAACACTGAGGATCTCTGCATTTACCGTACAGCTGAACCAAGCAAAGTGAATTTCGTCATATGAAGGCACTTCATGTTCAGATGTGAGTGTTGATAAAGTGAAAGGTATTGAGAAAACTGTGAATGGGAAGAGGATGATACAGAATTCTGCACTTTTGATTGATTCTACATTCTCACAAACAGACAAGTTATGAAGTTGGTGTAGGACTGCTCGGGTTTTTAATGCTCTCTGTCATGGGAACATTAGGCGATGGATGAAGTCCAAACACTCAATATGAAACTTTAAATGACCTAGGTTTACGTATGTGAATGCACAAAAAAGCACCCCTACGAATTCAGTTTATATATTTAGGTTACAAGGAAATTTATTGCTTTTTTAAGGCATTGTGTATAATCTCTATTTTATTTTAAAAATGTCATTTAGTTTGTAATTTTATATTTTTCTGTTCAAATAATACGTTTTTCATTCAGCATGAATGAAAATTTAGGTACCACCCCTGTGTTGTTGACATGTTGATGTACTGTCATCAGAGCCCTACAGAAATGAATGAGGTTGGTGCTTTTGATGCTGTAAGAAAACCAGTAAAGGAATGAGTTTCCAAAAGTAACCTGTTGCTCTCTGAGCTCATTTGCATTAATCACCTTTTCATTCAACCAGTTAATGAATTTGATGATATGTGCACAGATGTTAAAGACTCACTAATTCAAGACCATACTTTCTGATCATTTCATCTCAGAGACCGACAAATTGTGTGTGAAGTAAGGTTGAAATAGTTGACACTAGTGGTACTGTAGAATGTACAGGTGGACACACAACAGCGTTGTAATGGTAATAATGTTATGATGGACACTAGAAATTAGTGTAACAGTAAATGTATACTGTGTTGGTCTAAAGATGTGCTAACGCATTATGGAATTTTCTCATTGACTGCTGTGCGAGTAACAGTCTTTTGAGTTCTAAACAAACTGCATGTTTTTAAATAGCACAGAATAAATGTAAGAAAAGTGGATGTAAGTTTTTTTGCTTTTTATATTACAGTCAAGTTAAAGACTTGCACTACAATTTCAGAGGTTGTTGAAAGGAAGGCTAAACTTCAAGCAGTGTGCAGAAGTGGGAAGACAGTGTTTTGGAGTGAAGCTGTGAATGGTGAAAGAATATGCGTGTAATGAAGGGTATGAGTCAGTGTATGAGGCTTATTCAGACAGTAAGTACCGTTTCGCTGTAAAAAAAAAATCGAGTAAGGTTTTGCATAAAATTTTATTGTTATCAGATTCTACATTCTTCAAACAATTTTTCCACATTTTCGCCGCCATTATTGAGGCACTAATCGTAGCGGGGCACAAGTTTTTGTATACACTCCTAATAGAATGTGGCCGCCTGTGATGTTAGCCACTACTGAATTTCATAGAGCAGAGTCCTTGAAATCTGAGGAAAGTGCAGAGACAGATCAGAAATTGTGAAACGTCTGTTGTCACGCACTCTTTCGTTGACCTTATGCACCAAATCATCGTTCATCAAAGATGGATGCCCACTTCATGCCTCATCGTGCACGGTCTCTCGTCCTTCATTGAACATTCGAACCCATTTCCTAACCATGCCATCACTCATCGCATTGTCACCATATACTTGACAGATCTGGTGATGAATCTCACTTGGTAGCGCATTCCTAGC
>Ga0123354_10017220_pt1 | contig 11323 bp, 9 predicted proteins | sample TergutLab28metaG_2_FD_97872 | JGI IMG/M metagenome (GOLD analysis project Ga0123354, IMG submission 97872) | Labiotermes labralis P4 segment gut microbial communities from Petit-Saut dam, French Guiana - Lab288 P4 | ecosystem: Host-associated > Arthropoda: Insects > Digestive system > Gut ... | reverse complement strand
TACAGCAAATCAAGAACGAAACGACCAATGTGGTAATCAAAATCATAGTCGCGAGCTCCTGATGATGGGCATAATAGTGCCCGAAACATGTTGAGCCTATAAGAAGTACAATAAAATAATAAGTGGCATCTAGTTGGCTTTTTAATTCTTCAGTTATCACAATGATGCACGGTTCAATAAACGTCAGATGCATAGGAAAATATTTGGGCCTATAAGTGAGGAAGAAACAGGGAGCTGGAGAAAACTGCGAAATGAAAAGCTTCGTCATTTTTATTCGTCAGCAAATATTATTAGGTTAATTAAATCAAAGCAAATGAGATGGGCACGGTAGGTAGCAGGAATGGTGAGAATTTAATTGCCTATATGATTTTGGTGGGAATATCTGAATGAAAGATGCCTCGTGGAAGACTGATGCACAGATCGGAAGATAATATTAAAATTTATCGTAATGAAATAACACGGGAGGGCGTGTAATACGTTAATCTGGCTCAGGGTAGAGACATTTGATGATCGGTGCTGAACACGATAATGCTGTTTAGGTTTTCATGAAATATTATGTGGAATTTCTTAATTAGCTGACGGCCAAAAAAGATTCTGCCCCATAGGTTTAATAAGTTAATGAGTTCGTGAGTGAGTGATTGAGAGAGTGAGTGAGTGAGTTAGTGAGTTAGTTAGTTAGTTAGTTAATTAGTTAGTTAGTTAGTTAGGCAGTCAGTTAATGTTAGACTACACAATTAAAAGGTAACGGAAACATAAGCGCTCAATAATTTAGACTTCAGGTTTTATGCTTCACACACGTAGACAACGTGCATGTATAAATCTGAACTGAATTTGAATATACCGTACATTAGGATGACATTTCAGCCGAAACGCTTCACCCAGAATGTAAAATTAATCGAAGGCTTTAAGAGTAGACAGTGTTGCGTACTGACGGCTCTTATAATATGTATAGACCTTCTTAAGGCGCCAGTAGTTGCACAGCTTGTCAATAAATCCCCTGCCTATAATGCACCCTGTTCTCACAACAGTTCGGCAATGATCCCTTTTTCAGCCAAATGTAAATAACTCACATCTTGACTTTCTTTTTTTTTAAGTGAGACACCCCGTTGAGTATTTTTCAATGATTAATAGAAGTATAATTTTAGTGTAATGTAACGTCATTATATAAACAATTTAAGAGGACATATCTACATATTTCGGCTTACTTGAAGAAATCTTAAGATTTGACTCAAAAGAACTAAATAGCTCGTCATTTTAAGGCGTTGTCAATTATACGTTTCTTTTAAGTGAAAGCCTGAAGATGGCCTCAAGTGAGCCGAAACATGTAGCTATGTTTGCTAAAATTGTTTATATAATAAAGTTGTGTTAGAATAAAATTACACTACTATTAACCATATCTTGACTTTTCCTTTATTTCAATGTCGTAATTCCCCCCACCTCAAATCTCCAAACCATTCCTTTCCCCTTTAAATTTTTCAGCTAAACAGGAAACGTGTAATTCTCATTTCCCGCTTTCACGAAGAAAATGTACAAACGTCAGCAGAAGAGCGTGTCTTAATGGATTTCTTATCGTCACGCTCCGAGCGCTCTGTTAAATCGGTAGAAGCACTACTGACACCTGCTAGGGGTATGTGTGTATATGTGTGCGCCAGGCAGAACTCCTATGAAGAACGTACCGCAAGGATATGTTTATAATTATTTACAACCTGCACGGTCGTTGTATGTTTTAATTAAAATGATATTACGAATATCGTCACAATATCAAACGTAATTAAAGTGGGTTAAATGTACGGCCATATAATCGTCAGGGGACAGAAGAAATTTTCACTGGGGACTAATTTACCACTTGACATACAGGAGTTTTCTGTTGGAATTCTGTTCATCCCTATCAGGTGCTTTTGGTACAAAAGGAATTGTAAATTGGAGCCCCAGAAGTCAAAACCACAAAATCATTAAGACGTAGGTAAACATAGAGAGGTACATGTGCGTACCGTGTAGGCGTAGTGGAGAAAATTACAACTCCGCGAACCCTTAACGCCTACTTCAGGTTAGGGTAACTAAGACTCCATTCATTCAATCAATTCGTCCTCTCTGACTTTACCACATTCCTTACGCGTGGTCCTTAACTTAAAAAGACAACAGAAATAATTTAATCCTTAAGATGATCTGAGCTGACAGACCCAAGAAGGTGACATAGCTCACCATTTCCTGGCTTTGAAAATAATTTCCTGTCCATCACATTTACAAACAACACATATCTTCGTTAATGGACATATACAGTACAAACATTCCTCCTTGAGTCTGACATCCAGAGGACCGTGCATCATTATATATTCTTACAATAAAACCAACGAGAAACATTAATTTCTCAAATTTATTTTTTGGAATAGTACTCTATATGTTTCGGACAGTATCTCTGTCCACCATCATGAGTCTAGTATTGTACACACAGCAATAGGTATAGGTAATACTGGTTATGCTGGCTGCTTGCTAGGAAGCAGTCAGCATAACCTGTATGACTTATACCTATTGCTGTGTGTACAGTGCTAGACTCCTTATGATGGACAGAGATACTGTCCGAAATATATAGAGTACTATTCCAAAAACAAATTTGAGAACTTAGTGTTTCTCGTTGGATTTATTATAAGAATTCCTCCTTGAATTTTCGCACAATTCATAACTCTGTATAGATAAGAAAATAATAAACATATCGTTTCTTTCATAAAACGAAGATTTCACTCGAATTAAAAGATAATCAAAATAAACCATGGCTACACCAGCAGTAATATATAATAGATATAACAATAATCATAATAATGATAACAATCAATATCTTTACAGAAAACAAGGGTCTATGAACGAGATCGTTTTGAATGCATCGACACAGAACTCACTTTTTCAGTTAAGATACCCAACTTTCAACCCACTGAACTGAAGAAACTCTATTTTATAAAGTGTTTAATGCCAGCAGCAGGAACAAGGGTGTTTTGTTTTGGTGTAACACGTTGTCACCTACGTACAGAACAAAATAAACTCTGTAAAGTGTTAACATTAAATGTACCGTGACTTAATTTTCTTGTTTAGGATATATGTTCACTTGGCTTGAAACATCTACCGTCGTTACAGAATTCACGGTCCGTAAGGCATTGTAAACAGCATCCAAACAACAACGACATAAAATATTGTTAATATCATAAATGCGTATATGCATTTGTAGAGCTAATTTAAGGAATTTTTTTCTACTATTAAGAAAAATACATAAACTAATAAACTACATTTATTTTTATGGACGTAAAGTGCCTGACAAGTAAACATGGGCCACAATATAATGTGGGTTTATTTCGTTATTTAAATAAATAAGGCCTTGTACATTTCAGAGTTTGTGCCTGTCTTCGTTTCCACAAGATATAATCTTCGTTCAAACAAGATAATCGAGAATATTGCTTTATCATGCGTAAAATTCCTTCTTTCGTGAGTGGACTCAACAGAGTTTACTCGAATTTCCGCCAGGCGTAAATGGATACTTCCTTTGTCTACAAACTTCCGTAGCTTCTGAAGTTTTATGACAATACTTGGCGACAGTCTCGTCTCTATAATAGAATCTTGTACAGCACGACTGTCAAATCCAGTTTGTTAATAAAAAGAAACATGCTTTAAACAGAATTTCACAGTTATTCTACAAACAAAATTGTTTAAGTAAATTTCCTGGGAAGAAGCAATTCATACTTCCAGGTCAGCAAAGACGGAAGAAACTTAGGATTTGTGAGACAAGATCCAACTAACTGTAGAAAATAAAAATTTACGAGTTCTGTCGGTATCAGAAATTTTCATAATTGAATTCGATATATCAAAAATTGAAACTTTTACAAATTATACTTCTATATCAAAGCAGTTAGCAGTTAAAATTCATCTGAAAGGCATTTCGAAGAAAAATTTCCTATTTTGCAAAGATCAATTCCTTGTTATAAAATTATCGTCTATCATGACAGTGAGCATCATCACCTTCGGCCTGTTCAGCTTCGTGTCTTCAGGTTGAAGTATGTGCCGCAAGACTTCATACTTCAAGTATATCCAGGCAGCAATCAAAAAACACACTTCTTTATCGCAGTCCTTCAAATCTGAGTTGCGAGCGTGAAATGTAGGAAATGTAGTTTATAACCAAACTACAACATGCAATTTCACGGTTTAGCATACTGCACTCATGCCTGGATAGGCAATAAATCAAAGTCTACTTAACTTGATTTCACACTGCTTCATTTGTTAATATATTTGACTTTATTATCATTGTTATGGCCTCAAACTCAGAAAGACCTTTTTGCTGAAGTTCAGCAGGTTTCTTTTATGTTAAATATATGGGAAATATCTTTGGTATTCCAAATGTTAGCCATGCTTCTGACTGTGTTCTTATGAACAACATTTAGTATTTGGTTTCTTGGGACGCTTGATCCTATCTAAGCACAAAATTTACATTTTAATTTCCATCGAGTCATTAAATATTAACAATTAAACTGAAACGTTCTTCCACCTGGAATGTCTTTGTTTTATATTTGACACAAATTTAGACCAATAAACAATAGATGTAGGTATCAGTCAGTAACACAACGATATTGAAAAAGATGTTTAATAAAGGATGATAGTAACTACATATTTCGGCCTATTGCGGCCATTATTAGGTTTTCATCCGAAAGTATGGTGGTAGTGCTTTATAGGATTGGTATGGTTATGTCACGATGGTGAGATCTCAGCATCTGTGATGTTTGTTATATGCTATTGTTAAGGGACACCGGGGGGGGGGATCTGTGATGTGCGCTATACACCCCCCCCCCCGTGACCCTTAAGAATAGCATATAACATCATAGATGTTGAGATCTCACCACCGTGACATAACCATACCAATCCTATAAAGCACTACAACCATACTTTCGGATGAAAACGTGATAATGATGGCCGCAATTGACCGAAACATGTAGTTACTATCATCCTTTATTAAACATCTTTTTAAATATTGTTGTGTTATTGACTGATACCTACACCTATTGTTTATATGCACACAACGGAGATGGCTCATTTTAGAATTAGACCAATATTTTAAAATTATTTTTCGAAGTTATAACATGCATAAATCAAATGAGCTTCTCACCCCAGAATTTCCTACATTGTGTCAGAAAGGACGCATCAAGGCGACGACGAATACGAACTTTGGAGCCATTGTTTAAATAGGATTGGTCATCAGCCCCAGAAGGAGATATCAACGTAAAGAAGGACAGTGTGTCAGCTGCAGGGCGTCTTGGACTTGCATATTAGTCTTTGTGGAATAAATGGAGGTTAGGCTAGAAATATGAGCGCAATTACGTAGAAAAATCAATTAATCCGAGATTGAGAACAGCGTTATGTTAAAAAATCGTATTCAGACGAAACGACAGTTTGCAGCAGGAAAGAAAAGCTGCAAATGATCAAGGAAAATGTGAGGTGCGTTTTGACCATGTGGCTTATGAAAGCAGCCTTTTAAGCGCCATCAAAAAAATAAGAAACGCGACTATTAACTTTATCGTATCTCTCTGTCATCTGTCTGTCTGTCCGTCCCCACGGAACAACTCGACTCCCCGTTAAAGGGTTTTTAAGAAACTTAACGTTTCAGTGTTCTTAGATATTTTTTCAAGAAAGATTTTTTCCTTAAAATCTGACGAGAATAACGTGTACTTCACATGAAGACCAGCACACATTTTTTATCATATCTCGCTCATTACTTCTCAGAACGAGAAGTGTTTCAGGAAAATTTGTAGAGAAAATCAGAACACACTTTTATGTTAAATAATTCTTATTTTTATATCGTGCAGTTTATGACATAACGTGAAAAAATACTGTACAAGCGGGCAGACAACAGATGTGAATATGGCACATGGCCTATTCATTCAGGCTACAAACACACACTTGGAATATGTAATTCTTATTGTTTTTCTACTGCACGATAGCTGCACAAACGCGACTCAGTGTTAAATTACACTACGTTACATGCCATGATATAATTTTTGTACTTCCCATTCCGTGCATTATAATTTAATTTTTCTAATTTTAACAAACAAAAGCACACAATCAACATTTGATTCACAATAACATTTTTAAAACCACTAATCTCCTTCTTGTTTCTGACCTTACTGGTGCATCATCAGGGAGTACATTAATTGTTGTTTTATATACACACGTGTACTTAAAAATATTTTGATCTCTTGCATATGTAGAAGAACTAATTGAAATTCTTCCGTGTAGAGGGAGTATGCGCAGTGGAAAGAATTATTAGATTGTAACTTGGAGCAGTTAGAGTTGAACATTCTCGCGGTAGCTTTCATTATAACACAGGATTGCTTTACTGCCAACGTGTACACGCGACAAGAATTTTATTTTATTCCGATGAGGCACACTTGTGGGAGAAAAACTACGCTAAATTAACGTCGATTCAAGAAAACTCTGAGTTTAGCTTCATTTCTTATTATTTGTTACTGTATATTTCTCTCCGCTGTTTGGTATTACGGTAAGCAACACATTATGTGTTAGCAAAGAAAAATCATCGCTCCAACCAGCTATTTTCATAAGCGGTAAATCATACTGACGGATGATGTACTCAGTACGGAATACAATGCTGAAACCATGTAGTTTTGTTCGTAGTTTCAAGGTACATTGAGACAGAACGGGTTGTTTAATTTTCTGAATCAGTAGCATTTCTTTGCTTTATTCCCAGCCTATGGTATGTACCCGGATTGTATCCAGAATAATAGAATATAAAGGTAAAGGTAAAGCAGTCCCGTTACAGGCCTGGAGTGGCCCAGAGGGTTCCAGCAAGTTACGGTTCCCAGATTTCGTGACAACGGCACAGGATGGTGGTAAGGTTGTCAGCCTTACATACCGGCCGCCTTTATCATCAGGAAATGATCCTGGTACTCATTTCTGTTGGAGGTTGAGTCCATCCCAGGGCCATAGTGCGATCGGAAGGATTTTATGTCAATGAAATGTTCCAACGACCCCAGCTGGGATCGAACCAGCGACCTTCCGATTTGCAGCACGGCACGGACAATAGAATGTATGCAGTCAAGCAAGCAGAAAGAGAGATGCTGGCTTGACCCAAAGGACAGCATACAGACTGAGCTGCATAGCCAAATTTAACAACAAACTGATGGCGCTTGGTTAAAATAAATGAGCAAATAAATGGAGCCCATTTTGAGATTTCAATTATGCATGTGTAACTGACCACATAGACAATAAGTCTGCTGCTAATTAATACTCGAGATGTCTGTTGCAGCTTGTTCGATTTGGTTTACAAACTTATGACAGACTTGAACATCACAGCAGAGGAAGTTTCAGCAGGAAAGTTCAATATTGTGGGAGGTGATATTATCGGACATTGTGGGGAAGAAGTCCATATGATCATGTGTCTACTTCTGGATGTTTACCGAGATAGAGCCGCTGGAATCCATCAGTACGCAAACACCGTGAATAGTAACAAAGAAGGAGAAATTAATTACTGTTAATTTTATTTAAATTTTAATTTAATGATTAAATGTAACATTTTTATACGGAAATGACATCTGTTACAGTTTATGATAAATATTCGAAAATCTCACTCTCAGCTTCAACAATGCACCTTGCAGTTCGTGTGCGAAGATCGCGTTTTGTTCGTCTGAGTTGATCTTCACGTTTCTTTATGCGGGCAGCAGGAACCAAAATGCAAGCGAGCAATTTGTCTTGTGTATCCACATTTCTTCTATAAACTTCGATTTTCATCCAACCCGACTAACAAAAATCTAATGGAGTTATGTCTGGAGATTCAGACAGCTCTATCTGGGCAAATATTCAGAATTAGAAACTTGTTCATTTTGAGCTTTTTTCTCATGATGGCCAATACACTCACCTCCCAAAATACTTATCCTTCTTCCGTAATCGCCCTAGATTTTCCGAAGTACTTTTACTGCAAAGCTTCAGTCTCTGAGAAGGTACACAATACACGAGTAATCCAGTTCTAGTAAAAGAAAAACCAAATTACTGCCCTCTAGAATATGATGACGTGCTTTTCCAAGGAATGCGCTACGTCTGTCTTCAGAGTAGAATTGAAACTCGGTATGCATCTACCAAACTGCACGGCATCCCGTAACGGAAGTCTGTGATCTCCATATTCATTGCCGATAGACACTCAGATGTTGGAAAGACAAACCCGATTAGAATCATCCTTTTGCTCCAATAGTAGTGGTGACTGTGGTGACAGTAATAGTAGTATTAGTAGTAAGAGCAGCAACAACATCAGTAGTAATATTAATAATATTAGTAGTAACAGTAGTAATAATAGTGGTAGTTGTATCAGTAGTAGTAAGAACAACAGTACCCTTAGTAGTAATATTAGTAGTAGGAATAGTGGTAGCCATAGCAGCAGTAATAGTAGTAGTAGTAGTGTAACAGTAGTAGTAGTAGTAGTAAGAACAATAACAGCCCTAGTAGTAATATTAGTAGTAGGAATAGTGGTAGCACTAGCAGCGGCAGTAATAGTAGTAGTAGTAGTAGTAAAAAGAGCAGCATTAGTAGTAGTAGCAGTAGTAGTAGTAGAAGTAGTAGTAGCAGTAGCAGTAGTAGTAGCATTAGCAGTAAGAGCAGCAGTAGTAGTAGTAGTAGTAATGTGCTAGTTATAAAGCCAGTTCCCACCAAGCAGTATTAAATATACGAAAAACAAGACAAGTAAGGAGATAACAATGTAGAAAAAGAGTAAGAGAAAACCAGAACGAAATTACAAATAACACCGTAACAGCAAAGAAATTACGTAAATGAAGTTATGGTTCAGAGTAAACAAAAATGCTAAATAATATACAAAAAACCAACAAAATGCAATTCAATATTTATTAGGTATTTAAATCACATAAAAATTCTGCATTAATAATTTAATAATATGAAGATTTAATAACGTTAAAATTATAATAGGAGTATTTCTCATTAGTTGCAAAGTACAGCTGCAGGCCACATTAACTGCAAGGAACACACAGGGTTGACAGACTGACCTTTGTACTAAAATGAACACTGGAGACAGAACTGTCTCTAATTAACTTGCTTAAGTGCCAATAAACTGAGAATGTCAAAATTCTATGAGCAAATGACGTTTTCTGAAACAAACAGATGTTAATTCGAGACACCGACTGGGCTATGACAACACTTAAGACGAAAAAATAAAAGTTAAGGAAAGTAAGTAATCAAGAGCAAAATTATGATTATTTCTTTCAAATGTGAGGCGTAAAAAAACGTTTGCATTAATGTTGGAATCAGCATATCATAATTAGCTGGAAGAGCTTTCTTAAATTTACCACTATTCTGTTAGCCTGTGATATCGTCGGCCAAAACAAAATATTTCGCGAGTTTATATAATTCCTTCCCCATATTACAACGTTACAAAAAGTTCAATACACACGAAATGAGCTCCACTGTTCTGTGTGCACATTTCTGTGTGTCTCACAACAGAATTACGAGAGATTCGGGATGAATAAAGACCGTAGTTCCCATCAACTTAAAGAGTGGAGCATTCTTAAGTATTTTCAAACGTTCAAATCCTCGTAACGACATAACGGCTGATAAGTGGGAATGTGCTGATATGGCCTTTGTTGCTCAAAGTGGCCAATAAGATGACATTCTGAAAGTCGAAACGTATTTTATTGAGCGTTTTGTACAATGTGCAAGAGTAAATAAGAATTTGTACTCCCATATTGGAATGTGTGCGATATCACCGAATTCGTAATCAGGATCCCACGATCTGAATATTCACAGCACAGTGGTAAATGCATTTACCAAAAGCTGCAATATAAAAGATCTGCAATTTGCCCAAGTAGTGTGTTTACGACAGAGTTAATTTGCAGATAATAGTTATCTGGGCTCTTACACTGTATGGAGTACATACAATGACGTGTAGTTACAATGCGTGGTGTAGTTACACTGTGTGGAGTACTTACAATGACGTGTAGTTACACTGGTGGTGTAGTTACACTGCGTGGTGTAGTTGAAAAGTATGGTATAGTTAAAATGTGTGGAGTAGCTACACTGTGGTGTAGTTACACTGTGTGATGTAAGTTACAATGTGGTGTAGTTACAATATGTGGGGTACATACAACGCGTGGAGTAGTTACACTGTGGTGTAGTTACATTGTGAGGTATAGTTACACTGTGTGGAGTAGTTACACTGTGGTGTAGTTACATCGTGTGGTGTAGTTACACAGTGGTGTAGTTACAATGCGTGGTGTAGTTACACCGTGTGGAGTAGTTAAACTGTGGTGTAGTTACACTGTGTGGTGTAGTTATAGAGTGTTCTGTAATTAAACTGTGGTTTAGTTACACTGGGTGATGTAGCAACACTGCGTGGTGTAGTTACACTGTGTGGTGTAGTTACACTGCGTGGTGTAGTTACACTGTGTGGTGTATTTACACTGTGTGTTACAGTTATATTGCGGTTTAGTTACAGTGAGAGGTGTAGTAACACTGTGTGGTGTAGTTACACTGTGTGGTGTAGTTACACTTTGTGGTGTAGTTACACTGTGTGGAGTCGTTAAACTGTGGTGTAATTACACTGCGTGATGTAGTTACAATGTGTGGTGTAGGTATATCGTGTGGTGTAATTACACTGTGGTGTAGTTACACTGTTTGGTGTAGTTATACAGTGTGCTGTAATTACACTGTGGAGTAGTTACAATGGGTGATGTAGTTACACTGCGTGGTGTAGTTACACTGCGTGGTGTAGTTACACTGTGTGGTGTAGTTACACTGGGTGGTGTAGTTACACTGCGTGGTGTAGTTACACTGCGTGGTGTAGTTACACTGCGTGGTGTAGTTACACTGTGTGGTGCACTTACACTGCGTGGTGTAGTTACATTGTGAGGTGTAGTTACACTGTGTGGTGTAGTTACACTGTGTGGAGTATTTAAACTGCGGTGTAGTTACAGTGTGTGGTGTAGTTACACTGCGTGGTGTAGTTACAATGTGTGGTGTAGGTACATCGTGTGGTGTAGTTACACCGTGGTGTAGTTACACTGTGTGGTGTCGTTATACAGTGTGCTGTAATTACACTGTGGTGTAGTTACACTGGGTGATGAAGTTACACTGCGTGGTGTAGTTACACTGCGTGGTGTAGTTACACTGTGTGGTGTAGTTACACTGCGTGGTGTAGTTACACTGTGTGGTGTAGTTACACTGTGTGGTATAGTTATATTGTGGTGTAGTTACACTGAGAGGTGTAGTTACACCGTGTGGTGCACTTACACTGCGTGGTGTAGTTACACTGTGTGATGTAGTTACACTGTGTGGAGTC
>Ga0123354_10017219_pt1 | contig 11323 bp, 5 predicted proteins | sample TergutLab28metaG_2_FD_97872 | JGI IMG/M metagenome (GOLD analysis project Ga0123354, IMG submission 97872) | Labiotermes labralis P4 segment gut microbial communities from Petit-Saut dam, French Guiana - Lab288 P4 | ecosystem: Host-associated > Arthropoda: Insects > Digestive system > Gut ... | reverse complement strand
GGGGCCGGTTTTTGTGTCGGGGGGGGTGGGGGGGGGGGGGGGCGCGCCCCCCTTTTTCTTCGGTTTACCCGCGCGTGGGCCGGGGGGGGGGGGGTGCGGGTTGGACGACAGGGCAACCATCTCGACTCCCGGCAGAAGACATTTCTCTCCTATTCTCAGCGTCCGTCCCGACTCTGCAGTCCACCCAGCCTCCCATCTAACCACTCCTGGGACTCTTTCACCATGGTAAAGGCGGCCGGAGTTTGCAGTTGACCACTCATACAGATATTACGGAAGTAGACAATGCATGGAGTTGTACCTTTATTCCCCAATACGTCTTCAATTACCGTGATGGTTAATTAAGCATACATCCAACGTTGCTTTTATCGCAATGAAATAATCTGGAAGGGTGACGTAGATTATGTGCTTTGGGATCCACTGGCATGCTTTTGTGAACACGATGATGAACCCTTAGGGTGGTTCCATGTAACGCACTGATTTTATCAACGACCTCCTGCCGCAGTCGGTATACACCGTAAGCTGAATTCAGATTGACCATTTGAAGATTCAAAATTGAAAGTAATTTTCTACCCAATCCTCCCCGATATCCGGAAGAGCATAAGTTTTAGAGGGTCCCAGGCTTAGAGCGTTTGTCCTTCTGGTAAGATCAAAGTGTAGATGAAGATGAGTATGGAAGAATGGTGGAATGATAGTGACAGGGGAAACCGAGGTACTGAGAGAAAACCCTGTCACAGTGCCACTTTGTCCACCACAAATGTCGCGTGGACTGGCCTGGGATCGCACGAGGACCTCTGCGGTGAAAGGAAAGCAACTGACTGCTTGTGCTATGGCACTGCCTTTAAATGCTATAATTAATTGATCCCAATTATATACAAATATTCAGTTCGCACCGCGCAGTGAACACACTCCCTCACAGTTACACAAGACAGCCACTGTACAGTACGTATAACGTAACTTACAGGCGCGTTCGTGCAACCATTGTTGCAGTGGAAAAGCAATACGTATTACATATTCTGAGTGTGTGTTTGTAGCTTTAGGTACCAACTGTGAAATGTGCACGCGCCATTTTGTCATCGCTGGCCTGTCTGGCTCTCCTGTATTTTCCACATTATCTCATAAACGGTACGATTTTCTAAAAACAGTCATTGAAAACAAAAAGTGTGTATTGATCTTCTGTACAACGTTTGTCTGCAACATTTCTCATTCTCAGAAGAAATGAGCGAGATATGATCAGAAATGTATATCGGTCTGCATGTAAAGTGCAGTTATTGTTGTTAGAGTTTCATGAAAGTGTAATTTTATCGACAGATTTTCGAAAAATATTCATTTGAACTTCATGAAAATCCGTCCAGCTGGAGCCAAGTTGTTTAACCATTTGGCCCTGGAGCTGGACATTTACAGTTTAGCACACCATTTATGTACAATGTAAATATTTTATGAACCAAGAAGGGTGACATTAGGAAATACACGACATTTTGTGGAGGAATAAACGAAGATGGTGAGACAAAGTCTAAAAAAATAATTAAATATATTTGTTGACTAAATATATAAAAAGAGTACTCTGGGGAGTTTCGGCCCGTCTGTCCTATATATAGGTTGCATGGTGCCTAAAGGTTAATGCGAATAGACAGACGAACAGATGCGACGAAGCCAGCAGTCGCTTTTCGCAGTTTCGCGAACGCGCCTAAAAACCAGCCAGTTAATATTGTATAGGGAAATAATCGCTGTTTGTTCTCAGATCCACACAAAACACATAACCTGAATTATATATAAAGACCCAGTCCGTACCACGCAGTAAACACACTCCGTCTCGGTTATACAAACCAATCAGTTAATGCTGTATAGGGAAATAATCGCTGTTTGTTCTGAGATCCACACAAAACACATAAATACACTCACTGTGTGGGCAGAACGGAGAAATGCTGAATGTTAAACCTGGTGCTGTTTACAGTAGCCACTACACTGATGGTATTCGAACCAAATGCCGTCATAATACCAGTCCGATACATTACCGCTATGCACACCTGCTAGATTAACGACCGTGTGTGCCGATTATGGAATTGTGTTACCAAGACTTCAAGATTGCTAGGTGCTCTCACCCGGTGTGTGTGGGCGCCAGGTGGTACATGCACAGCCGTTATCAGACAACACCCGCCCCCGCAAGCACCGCCGTCGAATCATCGCGCCAACTCCCCGGTGCACAGACCCTCGCGACAAGCTAGTGTTTGCGTAGCCAATCAAGACGTTTTCCATCATGGACGCCACAGTTTCCGTACGGTGTCAACACGGTCGTGCCACTGACACCTGTCCCAAGCCACTTCAATGCAAGTACAACCCTCGCACCCTTTTTTGTTGAAGATCCGCTGCGCTATCCTTCCATCTATGGCTAGTTCTTCCAAGCGGCTTCTTTTTTTTTATTTTCAGATTCAAATTTCACTGTATGCACTCAAAAACGCTACAACATGTCCACACGACGTGAGCCTGTCTGTTTGGTACGTTTCTCACCATTAACAGCGGCTGGTCTTTGTAATGTGGACGGACGGTGTTCTCTGTGAGGTATGAACTGCTACACACGACGCATTTCGTCCTCCTGTTGCACTGTTTGCATGAACGCCCGGCAGTCAGTCACAAGACGGTGACGAAAAGTGGAGTTTAAGGGAGACAGTAGGAGCGTGTTATTGCTCTGACCTTTGACCTCCCAATCTCGTTGACCAGGGGTGGACAAATTGCCGACAGCAGGTCACCCTGACGCCTAAAATCTTGGAAGCATGTATTTTCAGCTAATGCTTTTCTGTTTGAAAATCCGTGTTCACGGAGATGGGGCTACATATACTGCCACTTACAAGTGGGTTCGATTCCCTGTTTTGACCCTACGCAGTTAGGGATGTACAATTAAAGTCCGCACAATTTAAGTTCTGTGCGCCAAAAATGAAAGTCCGGTACTTTAAATCGTTTTGTCAGTGGAGCGTGATGTGGACAGCGCATCGAATTTAGCTCCTTTGCTAGGACGCATGACTCCACAAACTATCTGGAGTATCAGATTGTGGTTATGCTGTGCGTGCATTTATAGATTCTTTGGGTTTTTCGTCAGCCCCCCCCCAAGAAATACTGGACCAGTATCACAACTGGTACACTCCGCACCGTGCGCAGTCCGATAGCAGCACGGCTGACTGCCTGCCTGCACTAACAGGACTTCTTCGCACGTTCTCGCAGTGAAAGCTCCAGATCTTACGTAATGGTCGTATAATTCGGCTGTGTGTAGTCGGAGGTGCGAACAGCGTTCGTAAACAGTGCGACTGGTTGTAAGGAAATGTGCGGCGGTACAGGGAGTGGCGAATGTACAGCTGTAGGAACAGGTACATGTTTGGATGGATGGATGGATAGATGGATAGATAAGATAGATATATAGATAGATAAGATAAGATAGATAGATAAGATAAGATAGATAGATAAGATAAGATAGATGGGATTGTTGGATGGGTGGGTGGTTGAATGAATGAATGGATGGATGGATGGACGGACGGACATACAGACAGAGATATAGGTAGATAGGCTGGCAAACAGGCAGAGAAGGAAACGGAATAGATAAATAAGATAAAAGGATAAGCAAATAAGCGGGAAGTTCAGCAAATAAGTTAATAAGAACTTGTTTCCTGCAGTTAGCACGTTACTCTGTGACATTACATCGACACAGACTGGCCGTGCTGTCGCATTTGCGCAGAACAGGAAGCCACACAGCGCCGCCGGTATGCGTATGGCTTCCTGTGTCAATGAAACTGGATCAGGATTTATCTGCGCTGACTGGAAGAACATGTCCTGGCTCTGTGTGGGCACGGCTTCCACACCGGAACACGCTGCTGTTGCGGACTGTCATACTAGATTGCATCTACTAAAAATCGCATCAACACTGTAAATACCAAGGCTCGCCTTGCGGCACGATCATGAGCCAGCTCTACACACCTGCCATCGTGACATCTTACTGGTGTTTCCGGTGACCGACTTGCAGCAGATTTTGACATCAAACTGAATGTTGCTATCGACTGCGTAGCACTAGGGAGGTCCTGGGTCCTGGGTTAACAGTTCTGTTCAGCGACTGCCTGTTCGTTTTCCGGAGTCCCCCATACAAATTTCGTGAAGAGTACTTAAGATTGGGTCACGACCACTTCCTTTGACCTCCCTTTCCAGCTCATTCATTAAGTATCGCATTATTTGAAGCCATATATTCTGAGCTACTGACGGCATCGTTAAACAAACCATAAGTGCCAGTCACACATATACAGCCCCCGTTATGTTTGGTCTCCAGTTTACTTGAGCCAGTAACAGAGGGGGCTGTCTCTGACTCTCGTAGCGGGGTCAGTCCGCCGGCGTTAGCGAAGTAGTGGCACCCCGGCACCCCAGCTGGTACGGGCTGGCACGAGTCGCGGAGCAGTGTGGATCGTTAACAGCGTTTTGTACACCGGCCAGTCACATCGTATTAAACACACGAGGTCCGAGGTTAGAGTCCCGTTCAGGCGATGACAGTCCGTCGTCATCTGTCACAGGATACAGCCCGGAACGCAAGACGTGTTTAAGCTGTCACTGCACAGGTGCACTTACCACTGTCCTTCAGTCCACACCACCACTGTCCTGCAGTCCACACTGCCACTCTCCACCCTCATTTGCACCAATGTTTATTGTAGTCTTTACATTTAATCGTTCGCTGTTTTCCTCAGTTTAATCTACAGGATGATTCTTTGTGTTTGAAAAAGGCAACTGGAGGCCTCCTGTGCCCCGAATTGTGTTTGTGCTTGTACAAGCTATAGGAACTGTTGACGAGATTTGAGGTTCTCAGCAGCGGGGTCATTTGAGGATACACGTCTTCCGGGTTGTGATGCCGTGTCGTTGGGTGACTGGTTCCTGACATTTCTTGGACAGCATGGCCCTGAAGGTGAAAGCAACGCCTGGAAGTGCTCACAGAACACACCGCCACATCCTGTAGGACCCAAATCTACCGGGAACTGTGTCTGCACCAGATATCGTTAGTTCGTATACCTAATCCGATCGATAAAATGACATCTGGAATCGAACCGTGTTCGGTCGGCCCTAAAAAGAAACATGATGCCGACAGGAAGTTGGGATTAACCCGCAAGGTGAAACGGCCATCTCTGCAGGAGTGCAACTTCAGCAGGAGATACACAAGCCGGTCCGTTCATTACTTCACCACCGGGACCGCCGTGGACAAAGGTAACATGAGGGATGTCAACGCAGAGCCGGCGCCTTTCTGGTTCCCGCGGGATACAGACGAGTTCTGCTACAGGGTGTTGTGCAAAGTGTGGAGCAAGCTGCGCAGAGAGGAGGAAGCACGGTATGACGTTATCACAAGGCCGAATTACAGGTCGCGTCAGAACATGGATATTCTGAAGAGGCTGTATATACCAGATGAAGAAGTGGAGTGCAAGGAGCCTGGTCTTCTCGACATCGACCCTCAGTACTTTAAGATATTGGAAGGACGTCCGATAAAAGAGAAGCTGAACGTGAGAAAGTACGTGGAGGACGTAAGGGAAACGTTGAAGACGAAACTGAAAATAGGATACCAACTGGATGAGGCAATGAACATGGAGGAGCAGTTTAAGGCGGAAGACAGAAGGCTCAGCGACACCGAAACGATGTATGAAGTGCTGGCAGACAGTTACAACGAATTTTTAGAAGAAGACCACGAATCAACTATGAAGGTCCTTCATGGTGCTCAAATAGAAACTGAGAAATCAACTGATATGACCAATCAATTGAGGGAACTTGAGAAGCAGCTGGAGGATGTGAAGTGTGAAGTGTCAGCCCTGGAGGAAAGTTGGAGAAACTGCAAGGTGTTGCAGAAGTTCTTGTATATGGCAAGCCCCATGCAGTGGAGGAAGCAGCATGACTACATACACAGAACAGGACAGAATTCCGTCTTGCTGGTAAGCGAGATGTCGACACTGTTTGGGCGATATCGATTATTATCGACAGAATCGGAAGTTTCGTTGGATAAACTGTTGGATCTGTTCTTAGCCGATATAAAGACAGGGGAAGAACCGTTACTGTACTTTGCTGAACCGCGCGAGCTTCTTCGGGTATTTCAAAATATGGAGCTACAGAATTTGAACTGTTTGCTGCATTCCGAGGACTTGACAGATCCATCACAGACAATTCAGCGGGAGATGACAGCAACACAGCAGCGAATTGACACAGAGCGCGCATACATCGCGGACAAGATCAAGGACCTTGAGACGGCTATAGCCTGGGAAGGGGACAGAATTCAGTCGCTTAGAGATCAAACCCGAGAACTGTTATGCGGATTGTTTAAGGACCAGGTGGAGGGTGCAAATACCGTGAGGCTGCACGTCATTGTCGAAGATGTCTACGAGACGTGCCTAGCGAGGACGGACAGCAACCGTGGACTGGCCGAGATGATGAGTGCCATCGAGATGAAGATGGAGTGCTTGCTGCTCAGTCTGGACTACTTGCCGTCTGAGATTGTTAGAGTGGCCGAGAATAGGATATATGAAGGGCAGGCGAGAGTCAAGAAGGAGGCTGAATTAGTGGAAGTCAGAAGGAAGCTAATGGAGAAGCTGACGCGGAAGCTCAGACGGGCACTGGGGCCACCTGTCTACAGCTGCGGTAAACCACTTAAACCGAGATCAGAACCCCCGCCCATCAGGAAGGAGAAGCCGAAAAGAGAGAAATCGCTGACTGATGAAGAAAAGGATTTCTTGAATTTTTTTACTGATTATTGTCAGCACGTGGACAACGCGCGTGACTATTTGGCTCTGAAGCCAGGACATGACTTTGTTCAGAAATAGACTCATGCCAATTGTGATAGGAATGTGTTTTGCTTGGACGTGGATCATTGACCAGTTTTTGGTCTAATGAGACAAGAAAATGTTAGCAGGTGTTTTGAAAACATTGTATTTTGTGTGATGAACACAGTGCTAGTTTGTTTGTTAGTTTCTGTTTATTGAATGCACGCAAAATGTGCGGTGTTTGTTTGTTTCTCGATTTGCGTCAGGTGTTGCCATTTAAACACAGCGATTACGTCCTTAAAATTACTAGCGATCATTTCCCTATACAACATTAACTGACAGGTTTCTATAACCGAGACGGAGAGTGTTTACTGCGCGGTACGGACTGGGTCTTTATATATAATTCAGGTTATGTGTTTTGTGTGGATCTGAGAACAAACAGCGATTATTTCCCTATACAGTATTAACTGACTGGTTTGTATTATCAAGACGGAGTGTGTTTACTGCGCGGTACGGACTGGATGTTTATATAGAATTCAGGTTATGTGTTTTGTCTGGATCTCAGAACAAACAGCGATTATTTCCCTATACAGCGTTAACTGACTGGTTTTTATAACCGAGACTGAGAGTGTTTACTGCACGGTACGGACTGGGTCTTTACATAGAATTCAGGTTATGTGTTTTGTGTGGATCTCAGAACAAACAGCGATTATTTCCCTATACAGAGTTAACTGACTGGTTTGTATAACCGAGACGGGGTGTGTTTACTGCGCGGTACGGACTGGGTCTTAATATATAATTCAGGTTATGTGTTTTGTGTGGATCTGAGAACAAACAGTGATTATTTCCCTATACAGCATTGACTGACTGGTTTCTATAAGAGAGACAGAGTGTGTTTACTGCGCGGTACGGACTGGGTCTTAATATATAATTCAGGTTATGTGTTTTGTGTGGACCTGAGAACAAACAGCGATTATTTCCCTACACAGCATTAACTGACTGGTTTGTATAACCGAGGTGGATTGTGTTTACTGCGCGGTACGGACTGAAACTTTGTATATAATTAGGTTAAATGTTAATTATCTACAATGTCTTCTGGCCTTTCTTCTGCCTCTATTTCAAATTAAAGCCTTTCGGATCATGTAATTAATCACATCCTCCTAATGCTAACGCAATGAATACATGGAACTTCGCCTCAACTTCCCTTACGCAAATAAGTAACTGTGTGACGTCATATGGTCGGGCGAGTATTTCCTGACTTCTCGAAGAATCGTAGTGACTTCATATACAGCGTCAAGCAGTAAAGAAGACCTTCTTCTTGGACTGCTTGACGAAGGCTCTACGATCTGTCGAAACTTCGGCAAATGCTCAACGCCATGGCGCTACATCGCAGCAATGCCGCTGCGAGAAACTCAGAATCTCGCAACGGCGTGATGTTGGCCTATTGCAGGTGAACCGTGACGTGTTCTGGTGGTGCAGATTTACAGCCTACTGTCGTCTGGTGTGTTGTGCAATGTGGCTTGCTTTCAAAATGCGATGAGGACGCAGCAAGTTTGGCGGCTTGGTTCGAGCGTCGAAGGTATTCAGGGTCTGGGCAATGTTACCACCCAGGGTGTTCACTGATACCAGCTAATTTACGTTGAGTCCCCAAGTTTTGTTTCGCTCCTGTCTCTGGAGCTACTGCTAATGCTAACTTGAAATTAAGTCATAAATATAATTCTCGTAAGAAAACCAACAAGAAGCACTAATTTCTCAAATTTATTTTTGGAATAGGATTCTACATGTTTCGGGCAGTATCTTTCCATCATCAGGAGTCTGGCACTATACACACAACAATAGGCAGTCAGCATAACCTGTCTGACCTGTACCATTGCTGTGTATACAGTGCTAGACTCTTGATGATGGACAGAGATACTGTCCGAAACATGTAGAATCCTATTCCATAAATAAATTTGAGAAATTGGTGCTTCTCGTTGGTTTTATTACAAGAATATATCACGATGCACGATCCTCTGAGTGTCAAATTCATAAATGTAATGTTGAATTGGTCTAGACAATGATTAATGTACAATGACTGTGGCGCAAACACAAACATCTCTGTAACAATATTTAAATGTCTTCAGACAGGACTGCCAACATCGCGTCACGAGAAGTGCCAAATTACCGCCAACATTCGCAGCCAGCACACATGAATCATTACTCAAACAACACATCTGTTTTGTCAGCTGTTCTGGCTCCAAAGAAGTTGTCACATAATTGTTTGTGTTGTCCCAACGCATTTCTACAGTGCAGGTCGTAAGGATTCGCTGTGACGATAGGAGAGGAAGATGGGAAAGAGGGGGAACCTCGTGTATGACGCTGGAAGCTGCACGTTGATATGCTTCGTGAGGTTTGAGGTCCTCACTGCGGCGAGTGTTCATGAGTACGGTCGAGTGCGGTGTGTGGGCTACCAGCGTTTCGGAATAACCTACCGATTATAGCGTTAAAGTACCAGACTACACGGCGTCACCTCCCACAAGACGGTGCTTTTCGTAGTCGTGGCTGCAAGGCCTTCAAACATCGTAACACTGAATTCAGTTCGCTTTATGCTGTGTGTTTGAGAAAAGAGCCGCGCCAGGCTCAGGCGGAGGCCTGGCTTTGGTACCAGGCCAGTCCATGTTGGATTTGTGGTCGACGAAGTGGCAATGGGCCATATTTTCTCTCCCAGTACTTCAGTTTTCCCCTGTCAGTCTCATTTCACCAGTGCTCCGTACTCGTTCATCCCTCACCGACGCTGTATAAACGTAGCAACTGACAGCGTCTCTAATGACGTGACGTGATGAGCGCTCTGCTCTCCAGCTGTGCTCATGGCCCCCGTGTGCAGTGTTTTGCGCAGGCCCCATCAATTCGGGCACGAAATGTCCCGAGCCTGACTCGACATCCAGTGGCGTGTCTCGCCCTGTCCGTTGCCATAGCGCAGCGACGTTCTGTCGACGTCGCTTGCTTGATGAGGTTCCGAAGGATTACAGCCTCTTCACCGAACATGTGTCAAAGTGTTGGTGCATTGCTGAGGCTTCTGACTTAGAGTCGGGGGATTTGACTCTCGGACAGTGCACCGATATCCTGACAGGTCTTGCCTCGTGGTTGTGTTCAGTCCTTGTGGCAAAAGACCGTGGTGATACGTAACTTCCGGGGGCCTGCGGTCGGTTGAGGCACCGCGCTACAATTCCATTCTTGATGGCGTCATCGGAATTTTCCATTGACATAATCCTTCCGGCCGCACTGTGGCTCTGGGGTCGACTCAGCCTGTAACTGAAATGAGTACCAGGAATATTTCTTGGGGGTAAAGGCGGTCGGTGCGTAAGGCTGACAACCTTACCTCTTGAAATCTGGGAGCCTCAACCTCCTCCAGGCCTGCACAGGGTTTGCTTTACCTTGACCTGGCTTTAATACGTTACATGACGTCATGGTAGTATTCTTGCATGTCCTTTGAGTTTGTTATTCGCTGTCATTCAGTGATCTAGCACTATATAATGCAACTAACTAACTAGCTGTATGCAGCACAGTCCTTCCTGAGAAGCTAACAGTTCCTCAGCTACTCAAGCATTTCCCCGCATTGCATATAACCCGAAGGTTCATTACCGCCTTCACAACAGCCGATCATTTTCCCTATCCTAAGCCAGATATCTCACCCCACGTTAGGATACACCGGGCTTCTTTCCAGGGGTAAAGCAGCCGAGGTATAAAGTTGACTGCTCACCCCACACTGGACCCAGGTTTAGGTAAGTGCTCCGTACCTACAGGCACTGTATGCTGCCACGTCGCGCACCCTGACATTTCTACCTTTATCCACACACTGCGTCGTTTGTTTAACGCGTCTGGTAATCCATTTTATTACAAACATATGTGCCGACAAAACCGCACAATGAGGTTTACTGAACACCAGTCCATAGGTACCATAGGTCTTCCAAGTGGTCCCTTTCTTTCAGCTTCCCCTCCAAAAGTGTGTGTGCACTTCTCTGCCCCGTGCTTGCCACATGTCCAGCCCATCTAGCCCAAATAATATTGTTGAGGAGTGACAGTAACTGAGAACATAGTTAAATAAAATACACGTACATAAGTGACAGACTGTTGGGCATGTAGCACGCATGAGAGAGGTGACGAAAACTTAGAGAATTTAAGTTGGAAAAACATGGGAAAAAAATGTCAGCACCGGTGTGAATGGGAAATTGGGTGTGCCGGTGTTGATTGGATATGTGTGGCTCAGGATAGGAAGCAGTGGAGGGCTGTTGTGAACGCGGTAATGAACACTGGGGTCACATAAATGTGAGAAATGTCGTGTCACATCTTTCCATCCCACGCCTTGACATCCATTTTAGGCTTGTTTACTAAGTACCTGCGAAAACCAACCGTCAGCTTCGCCCTGTCTGTCTGTCTTCCTGCCTGCCTGCCTGCCTGCCTGCCGTCCGTCTGTCTGTCTGTCTGTCTACCAGCCCGCCTGCCTGCCTGCCCGCCCGCCCGTCCGTCCGTCTGTCTGCCTGTCTCTGTCTGTCTGCCTGCCTGCCTGTCTGTCTGGCTGCCTGCCG
>Ga0123354_10017217_pt1 | contig 11323 bp, 9 predicted proteins | sample TergutLab28metaG_2_FD_97872 | JGI IMG/M metagenome (GOLD analysis project Ga0123354, IMG submission 97872) | Labiotermes labralis P4 segment gut microbial communities from Petit-Saut dam, French Guiana - Lab288 P4 | ecosystem: Host-associated > Arthropoda: Insects > Digestive system > Gut ... | reverse complement strand
TTCAGGGTTATTTTAGTTTCAATGCCGGAACAGTCGGCACATGGAACTACACCGGAATAAGTACCCGCCCAATCCGATTTTGATTGACAGGCGTTTAATCCAAGCACTAAGCCAACAATGCTCAAAAAAATAATACTTCTTCTCATATTCATCTTCTTTATGTTTATTTATTGGTTTTTCGTCATTTATAATGGTTTACAATTTTTCCGTCGTTCATTTCAAATTTGATGTCCGACATATCGGCAAGTTTGATGTCATGCGTCACAATCACAAAAGTTTGTCCGAATTTGTCGCGTAGCGAGAAGAATAGAGCATGTAGTTCATGTTTGTTCTTCGAGTCGAGATTACCGGATGGTTCATCAGCAAAAATCACCATCGGGTCGTTGATGAGCGCTCTCGCTACCGACACCCGCTGTTGCTCTCCGCCGGATAATTCGTCGGGTTTATGCGTCAGCCGGTCAGCCAGTCCAAGAAAAGTCAACAAATCACCGGCTTTCTGCTCAGCTTTGACCCTCGAAACTTGGTTGATGTACGCAGGAATGCAAACATTTTCAAGCGCTGTAAATTCGGGCAAGAGATGATGGAACTGGAAAACAAAACCAATGTTGCGGTTGCGGAACTGCGATATTTCCTTTTCACCCAGGCTGCTCACCTCCTTCCGGTTGATGAATACCTTTCCTGAAGTTGGGCGGCTTAACGTGCCGAGTATCTGCAACAATGTAGTTTTGCCCGCGCCGCTCGCTCCCACAATGGAAACAATTTTTCCTTCAGGTATCAGGATGTCGATACCTTTAAGCACCTGCAAATTACCAAACGACTTGGTGATGTTTTCGCTCAGTATCATGTTTCGGATGGATGAATGGATTCGGAGACAGGTTCTGCTTCAATGTTGCTTTCGGCTTGTTGTGTACCGGACGTATCGGATACGGGTTTGACAGTATCTGTATTTTCAGGCAGGGCGGCTTGCGCTTCTTCCTGATATTCGTTTCCACGACTGTCAATATGTTCAGGATTAGTGTAATAATAATCCACCTGATATTGATCCTGATATTCTTCGAAAGTTTTTTCGGTGTCTCGCACGATTTCCTGCACCGGTTCCGCAATTTCTTTAGTTAAAGTATTGGTCAGGTTGTTTTGGATGGATTGAATATCATTCATCAGCCCCGACGTACTATCAGTGAATTCTCGTTTTATATCATCCGTGGCTTTCTTGAATTCACGAACTCCTTTTCCCATCATTCGCGCAAATTCCGGAATTTTATCGGCGCCAAAAAATATCAATACGAACAGTAAAATTAAAGCTATTTCACCACCACTAATAAAAAGTACTAACGATAACATACATGTTTGGATAAATTTGGATGCAAAGATACTAAAAATACCTGATAAAGTTTATTTTTTAGAAACCTTTTCTTATTATTTTCGTATAAACAATCATAAAAAATAAAACTGAGGATATGGAAAACAAAATAAACGAAATCCTGAACGCCATCAATGGTTTTTATGTTTACAACGACCAGGTAGCTCAAAAATACATCTCGTTCATTAACGAAGCCATTGAATTATTCAGTGATTTGAAGGCGCCCCCGACGAGCATACTGGAAAATGCCAAAAACAATGCACTCATCGAATTGCGCAACGAATTGGCTAACCGGATGAATGATAGTTTTTTCAATGCACCTCCCGAACGAAAGAAAAGTGAATTCAGGATTTCCAAAATGTTGGTTACAGTCGCCATAGGGAATGTTTTATCCGAAATAACCGGTTAGAAATCAACTGTTACCGTTACCGGACAATGGTCTGAGTGTACCACATTTTGCAAAATGGATGCATCCTTGATACGGTGTCCCATATCATTAGTAGCAGTATGATAATCGATTCGCCATCCGAGGTCTTTGGCTCGCGCTAACTGCCGGTAACTCCACCAACTGTATACGTTGGGTTCGCTATGAAACAATCTGAATGTATCCACATAACCATGTTCTAAATATTTATCGACCCACGCCCGTTCCTCGGGTAAGAAACCTGACATTTTCTGATGCTTTTTGGGGAAGTTGATGTCAATATCGGTATGAGCGATATTATAATCGCCCGAAATAATCAGGTTAGGACGCTCTTTCCTCAGGTTTTCCACCCATAGCAGGAAATCGTCGAGAAATATCATTTTAAATGCCTGACGTTCATCTCCGCTTGTTCCCGAGGGGATATAAACGGAAAGCACAGAAATATCTCCAAAATCAGCACGGATCAACCGGCCTTCATGATCGTATTTGTCAATGCCCATACCGTATACCACCTTGTCGGGCTTATCCTTGCAGAAAAGCGCAACGCCGCTGTAACCCGGCTTTTGGGCAGGGTACCAGTATTGCCTGTATCCCATACGGTCGAAAACCGCCGTATCAATTTGCTCCGGCTTGACTTTGATTTCCTGCAAACAAAGTATATCGGGCAACGCTTCCTTCAACCAGCCGTCAAATCCTTTATTCATGGCGGAACGGAGGCCGTTTACATTATATGAAAAGATGGTTTTAAGCATGATGAATATTCATTCTCCAATTATTTTATCGAAATCTTCTTCCAGCGGCCTGTTATTTTGAAAATCGAATAATGTTAACTGGCGGATAGAGTAATAATAAGTCCAATAATTATTCAATTCATTCATGTAGTCTTTTTTTGCTTTGTCTTTCGCTTCATCGGCGATGTTTAGTACTGTAATATCTCCTCTGCCTGTCATGTAGCGTGCGTATGAAATTTCATAACTTTTTTGGGCAATGGTGTCAGACATTGCAGCGATACGGAGTTGATCCTCCTGCATGTTAAAACTCATCACCTGAAGGAATATATTCTGCTTGAAAGTCGTTTCCTGTTGCTGCATCCGGGCTTCGACAACTTCCAAACTCGACTGTGCCCGACGGTAACGGTTCCTCGACTGGCTCCAGTCAAGTATCGGTACGTTAATAAGCAGACCAATACCCTCCCGATCGTCAAAAGGAGAAGAATAGGCGTCGTTGAACGAATATCCTTTTTTGTTCGTTCCAAACGAGGCTTCTAAATTAAATGTAATACCATTTTGCGATCTGGTTAGAGCAATTTCTCTTTCTGCTTCAAGTATTTGCCGGTTGTACGAGATGATATCAGGGTTTCTGGTCAGCGCAAAATTCAATGCCTCTTCGTAGGGTACTTTAAAATCGGGCACTTCAGGGCTGGGGGGGACTAACTCAATGCCCACATTGTCCAAAAACCCAAGAAACGAACGTAAACGGCTCAGGTTGCTTTCGACTCCAATAGTTGCGCTATTCAGAGAGCTTTCAGCCTGCATGTAACTCAATTTTACCTGAAGCAGTTGATCTTCAGCCAAAATGCCGATTTCGTAACGTCCGCTTGCAATTTCGTAAAGCGCTCTCCGGTTTTCGTAATTCGTTTTGGCCATATTGAGGTTCACCTGCGCTATCGCTAAGGCAAAGAAATTTCTGACCGCCATCGACGCAACACTCTCCATATCTACAATATAGCTTTGTTTTGCTTCTTCATATTTCAACGGCTCTATCTGTTTGTCCCAGCGAAACCGGTTGTAGCCGTTCAATGGCTGTCTGATTGACAATCTGATGGGGTTAGTGGTAAATTGAGTAGCAAAATCCTTATTATCCTTCAGGAAGTCTTGTATCCGCGAAAATTCGCTGCCTAAAGATATACTACCTCCGGAAAAACCAATGTTTTGCGAAAGCGCCAATGTAGCTGTAGACGAAAAAGTATTTGCCTTAGCTTCAGTTGTTACGAGAAAATCTTCTCCTGTGACAGGATCAGTTCTTACAGATTGAACCGTCCGTATGGACTTGTCCCACGTAGTAGGACTGGTTGACAGAGTAAGTTTGGGCAGGAAAGTCGCCCTATAGTCTAAAAAACTGAAATAACTGGCGCGAAACTGATGCCGCGCCTGAATGGCTTGTGGCGATTGTAATTTGGCAATTTCTATCACTTCTTCCAATGTCAATGTATATATATTGCCGGAAGTTGGTTGAACCTGAGCCATTAGGCTTGTTGCCAATAAAAAAAGACTAACGAAAACTAAATAAATGCGATTCATATAAAAAAGATTTAAAGATTCAATGATTCAAAAATTCAATGATTCCATGAGTTTCTGAATTGTTGAATTAGGAATTTTTGAATGATGAAATATATCTACTCATATCTTAACGATTCTATCGGGTCTTTTTCGGAAGCGCGTTTTGCGGGCGAATAACCGAAAATAATACCAATAGTAGCTGATACCAAAAAGGATAAAACCACCGATATGAAAGACACAATGGTCAGGATGTCGGCAATTTTAGTGATCAGCCACGACGCTATCATACCAAGAAATACGCCGATCAATCCTCCGGTGACGCTGATGAGCACCGCCTCGGACAGGAATTGAACAATGATGTCGGTCTTTTTTGCTCCGATAGCCATGCGAGTTCCTATCTCCTTGATGCGTTCCATTACCGATGCGAACATGATGTTCATGATGCCGATGCCCCCTACCAGCAACGAAATACCCGCAATAGCGCCCAGTACGATGTTGAAAATTTCTTTGGTGCGCTGCTGTTGTTTGAGCAGAAGCTCAGGCACCGTGATTTCGAAGTCTCTCACATCGGAGTGCCGACGCAGCAACATTCGGCTAAGCAGTTCGACCGTAGGCGTTATCTGCTCGCTTTCGTGCACCTGAACCACAATTTTATCCAATTGATGGTAATTTCGATTGGTTTCGGTAGTGGTGGTTGAAGCTATAAATCCGCCGCCGCCGCGTCGCATAGCGTCGCTGAGGGATCTTTGGTTGATCAATGCGCGGTTTTTGAAACGCATCAACATGGTTTTGGTGGGGATATACACATTGTCGTTGATCACATTTACGCCGGTCTGCTGGTGTCCGGTAACGGTGATATTGTTGCGCTCAAGTACGCCTATCACTTTCAGCCACACATCGCCGAATTTAATATATTGCCCGATGGGTTCCACCTGATTGAAAAAACGACTGCGGATGTTGGCGCCAATGACGCACACAGCCAGCCCGTTCTCTTCCTGATGATCGTCGAAGATAAAGCCATGACTGAGCGGTAGGTTGTACAACTGGAAATATTCTTTGGAAACGCCTATTACTTTTGCCTGTTCGCGGATCCCACTCTGGATGAGAAACGAATTGAATGATATTTCGGGGCTGAGTATTTTAACCGACGAAATCATCTGTATGGCGTCGGCGTCGGCCATGGTAAGGCCGCGTGAAAATTTCTTTCTGGCGGTCTCTTCAGAATCCCCTCCCCCGCCTTCTTCATCCTCGCTTTGCGGCAATACAGGGGTGATGACAATGTTGTTCACACCCACCATTTTGATTTGCTCCAGGATTTCCTGCTGGGCGCCATTGCCAATGGCCATCATACTGATTACTGCCGCCACGCCAAATATGATTCCCAATGCTGTAAGGATGGAACGAAGCTTATTGGAAAGAATGGATTCGACAGCAATTTGTATATCATGCATGTATCGTTTGAGAAAAAACATTATCTTCAGTTTTTAGGTAAAACATTATATACGTTATTTCTATTGGCCGCCGCCACCGCCTCTTGGTTGGCCGCCGCCACCGCCTTGAGGGGATTGACCGCCTCCCTGAGGGCCTCCGGGTCCGCCCGGAAACTGGCCGTCAGGTCTTTGCTGACCGCCCTGCTGACTATTGGGGTCAAAGCCGCTTCCGCTATATCCCCGACGGGGTCTTCTACTCTCTTCTGCAGCCCGACGTTCCCTTTCTTCCTGTTCTTTCTTTTTATCCAGCACCCGCTGCCTGATGATGGGTATCAGTTCCTCGCCAACCAGCTTCCAGTCGGCAGAATTTTCGGGAGTAGATACGTATACTTTATCGCCTGGCGATAAACCCTGCTCGACTATAATTTCGTTTTCATTTGTTTCGCCTAAAACAACCACTTGTTTGGTGTGATTTGTTTTATATACATAAGGTATGCTGTCCTGACTGTAAATGGCGTCTATTGAAACGAAAGCAACATCGGTCAGCGTGTTAATGACGATAGCATTACTGGTCGTCATGGACGGACGCATGATGGGGTCGGATTCATTGACCTCAATCATCACCTCGAATACTTTAGCGTCGGTATTGGCCAATTGTTCGCCAATATCGGCCACCTGAACCACCTCGCCCGTATATCTTTTGTCGGGAAATGCGTCAACGCCTATACGCACCTGTTGCCCCCTTTTCACTTTGCTGATATCAATTTCGTTGACATACGTTCTTGAAAGCATCACCGAAAGGTCGGGCAGTGTGGCCACGATATTGTCGAAAGCGTTGATCGTCGATCCTGTTCTGCGTTTTTGCCCCATCCTGTCGCGACGATAAATGACCATTCCATTTTTGGGCGCCCGGATGGTAAAACCGGCAAAGATTTCGCGCATCTGTTCCAACTGGCGCTGGTTGCGGTCAAGCCGTATTTGGGCGTCCTGAACGTTTACTTTCGACACCTGTTCCCGCAGTTGATACTGAGCTTTCGCCTGTTCAAGCGCGCGTTCCGCTTTGTCTAAGGCAATTTCGGCCTTGCGAATGGTAGCCGGCGGTTCGAATTTTGACTCTTCGAGCGTAATTCTGGCTTCTTCAACCGCCAACGCCTGGTTTAGTAAATTGTCGCGCAATCCTTTTAAGTTCACAGCGCTATCCAACACCGCGGTTTCGAATCGGTTTTGAGCCTGATCTATCTGCTCTTCCATATCAAGCAGTGCATTACGCGCATTACTGCGGTCAAGCTCAGCCACAATGTTGCCCGAATCGACAAGCGTTCCTTCGGGAACCAAATCCTGAATTCTAAATTCTGTGATACGAAATGCGCCCGAGCGAAAATCCGGTCCTCTGATTTCCTCAAAATTCTTTGCCTGCAATTCGCCTGTTACGGTCACCAAAACCTCAAAATCGCCTTTAGATACTGTAACAATTAATTCAGTTACGGCCTTTTTCTTTTCACGACCGAACCAATAAATAGCTCCTGCGATAATCATAATCGCCGATACACTCCACCAAATATATTTCCTTTTCATCCGTAAACTACTATAAACTGTTGTTTTGAAAAACGTGCAAAATTATGTATTTCTCTCATCAATATTTCTATTTTAACGTTATTTAACAAGAAAAATTAAATATCTTCAAATTGTACGGGTTCCGACGATACAACTCTCCGTTGTATCGTTTCAACTCCGTGTACGACATTTCATATTCGTTGAGCGGCGTCCGCAATTTTTTGGACGATTACGCCGCATCAATCATCATAACGCAAAAGCAAGAAAAGATTCTGATATGGCAACCCCCAAAACGGAAAAATTCAGGCAAAAAAACAGCATCTCATACTTTTTTAGCCGAAAAATTCTACTTTTGTGAACAAATTTCCCTTCATGAAAAACATTGTCAAATTTGCAGTCAGCAATCCGGTCACTATCAGTATGGTTGTTTTTGCCATATTGTTGCTGGGAAAGATCTCGTATGATCAGTTGAGTGTCGATCTGTTGCCCGATCTGAATAATCCCCGCCTGTTTGTTGAAATTAAGGCCGGCGAGCGACCGCCCGAAGAGATTGAAAAACAGTGGGTCAAAAACATGGAGTCGATGGCCATCCGCCAGAGCGACGTCACGCAGGTATCGTCGGTGGTAAAGGCCGGATCGGCGCGTATGACCGTCGAGTATTCGTGGAACAAGGATATGGACGAGGCGTTTCTCGACCTGCAAAAGGCAATGGCACAATTCTCGCAGGACAATAACATCACCGAACTGAAAATCACCCAGCATGATCCCAACGCATCGCCCGTTTTGCGGATAGGCATGTCGCATCAAACGATTACCGACATGGCCGAATTACGCAGGGTGGCCGAGAATTATGTCCACAATGAACTGGTGCGGCTCGAAGGCGTGGCCGATGTCGTCCTGTCGGGGCAGGAAATAAACACGCTTACCATCCGGACAGACCCGTACCGCCTGGATGCGTTCGGACTGACCCTCGACGATATTGCCGGAAGGATAACCGCCAACAATCAAAATATTTCCGGCGGTCGCGTCAGCGAAATGGGCTTGCAATATTTGGTGAAAAGCGCCAGTATGTTTGGCTCTGTAACTGATTTTGAAAACCTGATTGTGGGTTACAAACCCGTCGAAACCCAGCAGGGAGCAACTATGGCGACTGCAACGGTCGAAAGAGCGCCTATTTACCTGAAGGAAATAGCCTCCATACGGTTCGAAAACGCGCGACCCGAAAATATTGTCCGCATCAACGGCGAACGCAGTATCGGGCTGTCGGTCTACAAGGAAATGCGTCTCAATACAGTGAAAGTGGTTGATGAAGTCGTCCGCCGGTTGGACGTTATTGAGCAGGCGTTGCCCGGATACCGCTTTCAGGTGATTACCAATCAGGGAACTTTTATCAAAACCGCTATTAATGAAGTAAAAAACAGCGCCCTGATGGGAATTTTACTTGCGGTGATCGTACTGTTTATTTTCTTACGGCGCATCAGCACCACGCTGATTGTGAGCCTTGCGATACCTGTCTCCATCGTGGCGACGTTCAATCTGATGTTTTTTAACGGGTTAACGCTGAATATCATGACGCTTGGCGGACTGGCGCTTGGCGCCGGTATGCTGGTGGACAATGCGATTGTGGTCATTGAAAGCATCTTTCGGAACAGGGAACGGGGATTGAGCATCCGCGAGGCGGCCATTACCGGAACTTCCGAGGTAGCAGGGGCGGTTATTGCAGCAACGCTTACCACGGTAGTGGTTTTCCTGCCGATTGTTTACCTGCACGGCGCATCGGGCGAACTGTTCAAGGATCAGGCGTGGACGGTGGCTTTTTCGCTCGTTTCGTCGCTTTTTGTGGCTATTTTGGTGATACCTGTGCTTTTCGACAGCCTCGCAGGACGGAAAGGAGGCATCCGTGCAACGCAGTCCATCCGTATGACAGGCTATAGTAAAATACTACGCCGTTTGCTTTGCCGGCGCTGGTTAGTCATCGGTTCGGCCGTACTGCTGATTGTTCTGACAGCCTTGATTTTCCCTCGTATCGGCACGGAATTTATGCCGCGCAGCGAAAGTAAGGCTTTCACCATCCTTGTGAAAATGCCCGAAGGGACGCAATTGGAGCGTACTGCTTCAGCGGTAGCCAATCTTGAAAGTCTGCTTTTCACCATTACGGGCGATTCGCTGACAACCGTTTACAGCCATACCGGCGCCGGCAGCGGTTCGGAAAACGCTATTTTTGAAGGCGAAAATACAGCCATGATGAGGATTATCCTGTCGCCGGCCTGTCCTTTCACATCCGACGCCGTCATCGCACAATTCATACAAACAGCCGAAAACCCGGACGGTTTGGAACTGACCATACAGCAGGAAGAAAACTCGCTGAGCAGCCTGCTGGGCACTGAGGGCGCGCCAATTGTTGTAGAGGTGAAAGGCGAGGATTTGAACGAAATTGCGGAAATCACCGAAGAGGTAAAAAGCCGCATGACGGGAATTGACGGTCTTTACAATATTATAACTTCTATCGAGGACGGCGCTCCCGAAGCCATCATTTCCATAAATCGCACCGTGGCCGGAATCAACAACCTGAGCGTGGCTACGATCATTGAACAACTGAAACAGCAGTTAGGCGGTAAGGAGGCAGGACGGATGGAATACAGGGGCGAAATGCGCGATATCGTCATCAAACTGCCCGACATTACACTCCGTTCGATCGGTTCTATTGTCATTAAGAGTGGCGCACAGGAATTTCGCCTGCAGGAAATCGCTGCCATCACACATTCGCAAGCGCCTAAGGAAATATTTCGCCGTAATCAGAATCGCATCGGCAAGGTGATGGCCAACATGGATGCGAACAGGTCGTTAGACAAGATAGCGCAGGAAATCCGCATGGCAACCGCCGGTATCGACCTTCCCGTCAATTATTCGATCAACGTTACCGGTCAGGAGGAAAAACGGCAGGAATCGCTGCGCAACCTGTTATTTGCGCTTTTACTTTCCATTGTGCTGGTATATATGGTTTTGGCATCGCAATTCGAATCGCTGCTGCATCCGTTCACCATTCTGCTCACAATTCCGCTGGCGCTGGTGGGCGCTATTTTGCTGTTCTTCATCACCGGATCCACTATCAACATGATGAGTGTGATTGGCATCATCCTGCTGTCGGGCATCGCTGTGAACAACTCCATCATTCTGGTGGACCGCATCAACCAACTGAAAACCGCCATGCCGCTCGCCGACGCGATTGTAAAAGCCGGGCAGCAGCGTATCCGTCCCATTCTGATGACCACTGTCAGCACCATTTTCGCCCTGCTGCCGCTCACGTTCTCTTTCGGCGAAGGCACGGCGTTGCGTTCGCCAATGGCGATGGCGGTAGTAGGCGGGTTAGTTACTTCCACGCTGATGAGCCTGATGGTTATCCCCTGCGTGTATGATGTGCTGGAGCGGGCAAAAAGAGCGATGAGCGAAAAAAGAAATTCAGAATCACTTTAAGACTGCCTCAAACCGCGCCATTGGCGCCATTCGCGCCCTGTTCAGCGAGAGGTATTTCCCGTCGGCAGATAAACTGTAATTGTCGGCCACCTCAAGCGCCCGTTTCAGCCCCTCTTCAATTTCCATGTTGAAACATGCCACCATGGTAGACGCCATTTGCGAAAATTTGATGCGGCCTCCTTCGCTGATTTCATAAGTTCCGTTGAGCGTATTGCATCCGCCATTCCCATTAACGCGCCGGTCTTCGTCCTGCAGGATGATGAACGCTTCGCGCGGTATTGTCGCATCCACCGGTTTTCCGTTGATTTCAACGAGTTTCCAGTATTTTCCGATAATACCGTTTTCCGGTTGCGGTTGCGGCTTTGTACTACTTGATGCAGTTTTACATGCTCCCACTACAAAAGCAAAAGTAATTATTCCTAAGATTTGAAATAAAGTTTTCATATAGATGATTTTAGTATATAAAACGATGCAAAGATATGAAATTCATTGAACAATCTTCATCTCACTCAGCAAATGCGTCGCGCCCGCAAATTTATCAATGATAAACAGGACATAACGAATATCGACGTTGATGCAACGCTGCACGTCGGGTTCGAAGACGATGTCGCCGCTCATTGCTTCCCAGTTACCGTCGAACGCGAGACCGAGCAATTCGCCGTTAGCGTTGATGACGGGACTGCCGGAGTTACCGCCGGTGATGTCGTTGTTGGAGATGAAGCACACGGGCATTTCGCCGTCTTTGTTGGCATACCGTCCAAAATCCTTTGCTTTGTACAGTTCTTTCAGGCGAGCGGGCACC
>Ga0123354_10017215_pt1 | contig 11324 bp, 8 predicted proteins | sample TergutLab28metaG_2_FD_97872 | JGI IMG/M metagenome (GOLD analysis project Ga0123354, IMG submission 97872) | Labiotermes labralis P4 segment gut microbial communities from Petit-Saut dam, French Guiana - Lab288 P4 | ecosystem: Host-associated > Arthropoda: Insects > Digestive system > Gut ... | reverse complement strand
TCTCTGTTATCTATTTTTTAAATAAGATTCCATTAATTTGTTAGCTATTCCAGAGATCCCACAAAACTTCATTTTAGCCAAAAGTATTTCATGATTAACGCAGTCAAATGCTTTTTGTAAGTCTCAGAATAAACCACCAACAAGATTCCTTCTATCAAATGATGATAATACACTGTTTAGAAGTGTGTATATAGCTGTTTCGGTAGATAATTTCTCTCTGAAGCCATACTGATCACCAACCAGTATATTATTATAATTAACATAAATATACAATCTTTTAAAAATAATTTTTTCAATTATTTTAGAAAATGAGGTTAGGAGAGAACTAGTTCTGTAATTAGAAAATTCAGTTATGTCTCCCTTTTTGAATAAGGGTCTCATTTCTGAAAATTTTAATCTCTCAGGAAATATACCCGTTGATAGAACTTTATTAAAAATATACGTTAAAGGAGATAAGACATAAGGAGCACTAATTTTAAAAATTCTTGATGATATTTCATCATAGTCCTAGGAATTTTTACATTTCAAAGAATTAATTATTTTGTCGATTTCATGCGTAGTATTATTATTTAGTTTTATTGAAGAAGAAAGCTGACTAAGATTCTGTCCTAACAAAGTTATTGGATCATTATTATTATTAGTAGTATTCTTTCAAGAAAAGTTAATGTAAGGTGATTTTCAGCTACAGATGAAAAGTAGCCGTTGAAAGCATTTGCAATGGCTAGTGGGTTACTAGATAATTTATCATTAATATTCATTGTTGAAATTGTATTAGTGATATTTTTATTATTGGTGATAGTTTTAACTATGTTCCAAGTAGTTTTTGTTTATTATTATATTTCAGCAGAAGCTTATTATAATACTATACTTGTGTTATTGCCGCATTTGGAAGTTGGTAGTCGGCTGTTAGGAGCAGAGCAGCAGGCTATGCATCCGGGATGAGGGAAATTGTGCGATTGAGTCGCACAATTTCCCTCAGCCGACCACCAGCAACCAAGGCATTACACGCCATATGCGGCAATAACACAAGTATAGTCTCAAGCTCCTGATGATGGGCACATTAGTGCCCGAAACATGTTGACCAGATTATAAGTGCAATAAGGCATTCAGTAGCATCTAGTTGGTTTTCTTCTCTACACTCTGTCGAGAAAATTTAAGTTTCATTAAAATCTGATAAGAACAAAGGTAACTTTACATGACGAAATGCACATTTTTATCATATCTCGCTCAATCGTTCTTAGAATGAGAGATATTTAAGACGAAGTTGTACAGAAAATCAAAACACAATTTATGTTCAATAACGTTTTTTACGCAGTGGTTAAAGGTTCTGCGCTACAAATCGGAAGGTTTCTTGTTCGATTCCAGATGGTTCCATTGGGATTTTTCATTGACATAATCCTTCCGATTGCACTAGGGACTTGGGGACGACTCAGCCTCTAACAGAAATGAGTACCAGGAGTATTTCCTGGGGGTAAAAGTGGCCGGTGCATAAGGCTGACAAACTTACCACCATCCTGCGGCATTGTCACGTGATCAGGGAAACTTAACTTCCTGGAACCCCCTGGGCACCTCGGGCCTGTAATGGGACTGATTTTTAACGTCTTTTACGAAATTCGTGCCGTTTATGAGATAATGTGGGAAAAACTGTAGCGGATAGGCCATAGATAAAAAATATGGCGCATGCGCATTGCATAGCAGATTCCTAAGGCTACAAACAGACACTCAGAATATGAAATATTTATTGCTTTTCTACTGCAAGCGTCTCAGTGTTACGTTATACGTACAGCGTCTGTCTGTCTGTCTTCTTCAGTCAGCCGAAGGCACACACGCAGGACGTGAAATGGGCTTTGATATAAATATCAACTCAGTTTATTTTTTGTTTTTGGCAAATATGATTGATAGGAACAATTTGACTCCAAACAAAATTTATAGAGGGGACCAGCATGACGGTTAACACTAAAGACCAGTCCAAAATTCTGGCATTGACATCTCGAAACAGAGTTGATATTTCTAGTTGTACATGAAATGACGAAAGGGCAGCATCCAAAATATATTTGTCTGCCTCAGTAGCTTTTATGTCTCCAATGCTTCTTTAAATACTCGCAGTAAGAATGTCCATTGAATGTTTGGTGTGGACACGGGGCGAAGCCTATGAGACCGGAAGGATGAGCAAACCTTTGTTCTGTACTTAACTTTCAGTGGCTCGGAAGGAGTCACCAGGACATGCGTTTTATGGACATGGATTCCATATGAAAATCGCAAAGCTGATCGATACTGCGGGAGAAAACAGTGCGATATGAGCCTGCTTCCTCCCACACGGCACACAGCTGCAGACACAATTATGACTCCATGAAGGCGTTTTGTGTTCTGCTGTGAAGGAAACAGGTCATTGAGAGAGTTCAGACTTCCGTGCCGGTGTAGATAGGGTCTTCAGTCTTCTGTGTTGTTACGAAGTGCAAGTCAAGTACTTGTTTACCGACGTTTCGGGACAGCCTGTCAGTCCCATCTTCAAGGGTCAAGCAATCTTTGACCTTGAAAATGGGACCGATAAGCTGTTCTGAAACGTCGTCGAACAGCTGCAAACATATGTTGCGTAACATCCCAGAAGGGCAGACACTTAAAAAAAGTCATTATTTTTCAAATGTCCAGTATTTCTGATCCCTTGTTTAGAAGACATTATATCAATTGCGCACGGTCATCCGTGGTTTTCTTTGCGTAGGAATTTAGCCGGTAGATAGGAACGACTGCCCAAGGGCAGACTTCTATCCTGCCACCTTGACGGATATAACATTTCTGCAGAGACGTCACATGGCACCATATTTTCGCGTCAAGGACAGTGCAGTTTCACAAGAAACTTCAATTTTGTGTCTCACAACCGACACACCTTCGACATCAAGTGTCCCTTGTCAGTGACCCACAGACACCAATCCGTTCCCAAATTTGGCAGACAGAAGAAACGGATGTCACGAAAATGGTTTAGGACAGCAAAACTTTTATCCTCGCGGGCTGATTTATGCTTGCTTGTGCGACAGCTTTTCTTACACTGGAAGAAAAAATGTTTCTACGTTCTTAAATTTGAGAGTCCTGTGGTTATTATTATTATTTTTTTTTTTTACCTATTTGTAAGTTTATTTCAGGATGGTTCTCAACATAATAGGAAACTCTGGACGGTGAAGTGGGGAGGAAACAGATGGAATCATCGTAATATATTTTGAATTAGTCACAACGTTTGTGTGGAGAAACTTAAAAAACTGCGGAATTCCCACCGAGAATACATTACTTTTGAAGAGCCACGGCATTAAATACAAGTTTGACTTTTTGGACTACCAGGAATATGGAAGCAGAAGCCCTTCCGAATCGTTGTTACCAACGTACCAGTCTACACGTCGTCATACCCGATATAACTGCAATCTTCAGCAGCACATGAAGTCTCAATGTTGCTAATGGCAGAAGAGGAATGTGTGTCAGAAATTGGACAATTGAGTTGAAAGAGGAACTGTGGAGGAAGCAACAAGGATTTAACTTGAGAGAAGTGGGAGAGATAGTGGAAAGTAGATGTAATGATATTTTAGCAAAATTGTCATATAAAAGCTTCTGTTGGGCTAAAAGATATAGAACAGTGTTTGAGGACAGAAAAAAAGAGGAATAGCGTGGTTGCTAGTTTGGGTGTGGCAGTTGACACCAATCAGAAGAGACACAGATATAAGATGTCTTTCATGTTCAGGTGAAGCAGGCGTTAGACACATGTTACTGGATTGCCGGGGAACTGTAAATTGGAGAAGAAAATTTTGAAATTAAAAGTGGTTAATTAATAAAAAAGAGGTAGCTTAAAGGAAAAATGTTAAGATGCACTAATACAGATCAGATAAGGAATTTGGGCAGATTTTTAGACAGAGTTAAGCATAAATGGTCTAGCAAAATAAAAGTAATATGATTACATGTTATAAGGACAAAATGGTGATGGGCTAGCGCCGTGAGATTCCTGTGTTAATTGGAACTGAATAATAATAATAAAACTCAGGAGACAGAAATGTGATCAAAAAAGAAGTCGAGAAGATTTTAAATTATGAAGACCTTACAATAGAAATACAGCGCGTATGGAATGCAAAAGCAAAGGTGATACCAGTAATAATAGGGGCGGCCGGGACTATTTCAAAGTCATTTAGAAAATACGTGAGAAACATATCAGGAAAACATGAAGTCAAGGAACTACAGAAAACAGCCATATTGGGCACTGCACACATAATTCGGAAAGTACTAATGTAAAAATACAATAGATTCAGCACTGACACTAACGATATAAGCACCATGAATAGTAACAACAGAATAGCTGCAACACTGTTTTCCCTAGGGACATAGTTTGCCTCATGAATATAAGTACAAATGCCCTGCATAAAGGAGATTATTATTATTATTATTATTATTATTCAAGTGTCGCGTACATCCGTCTCTCCACTCAATAAGTAGATTCTACTCCCGACCCTGCACTCTGTTACGAACCTAAAACAAGGTGCAGTTATTTCGATCCATTGAAACCAAAGTTTAAATTGTGGCAAATGACAGGAAATCAAGCCAACGGTGCCTGATCTGTTTAGCGATTGTCATCGTCATTGTGTATTAACAACACACTAATGAGCGTACGCATTTCCATTAAGAGATAAACCACTATCTAATTTGTCCTTGCATTGATGAAACAGTTTGCCGATGATTTGTCCTGCAATGTCATACATAACCCTTCACCACCTAACTGTAGTTGCATACCACAGAAGCGCCTCCATCCGAGACTTCTGTTTTGCTTTATACGTGCGTGCAAACTGACTAACTACGGCAAAACAGGCGTTCGATTCCCAACAAGGACAGGACATTTCTCCGTCCCTGTTCCGCACAGACGTTAAACTATTCAAATCCACTATACAATACATACAGAGCGCAATACCACCTCAAGGTAACAGCGTCCAGAGCGTCAAGCTAACCATTCACTGCCACCTAGTGTTCATTTTAAGAGTGCGTAGTGTATTATCACTATAGCTCCTAGACCCCACATGATGCATGGGCAAAGGATCGTATGCACGAAAATCTATCAGAAAATAAGAGTACGATGGATATATTAAGTGTTCTTTATTTACACTCTCAACAAAGCAATTCAAATATGCGCGCACCGCTGTGTCATTCTTTTTCCATGTAGTTCTTCCCATAACTTCAGCATTTACCTTGTCGTGAGACGGGCTTTATCTCTTCTCTGTTGACAGAAATCCGTGTCTAGGGTTACCAGCCATCGTAAAACATCTGTTTCCACTTCGCGATTTTCTTTAAATTTGTGACCCTCAAGATTTTGATCCAGCACTGAAGAAAGGCGACAGTCTCTCTAGACGACTAATTTACCTCATGTAGTACAATCAAAATAGATATAAGTTCTTTAGTTATGAAATTATACACCATTTGAACTTATTTTCTGACATACACTTATACAGTTACAATAAGCACATCATGTTATATACGCTTGCCCATTCTGTTCTTAAGTCGCGGGTTCGAAACCCTGCTCCCCTTTAAATTTGGAAAGAGCGAATTTCTACCCGACAACTGGAGAGATCACCATGGTTACAGACTTATATATAGCGCTCATCGATCTGATTCGCAGTCGCTACGTTCCAGCTCTGGACAGGATCCACAATTGTACTTCGGATCTCTGAGACAGATGACAGTCAGTGACGCAGCAAGTTCTGTGTCGGCCCACCAGGAAGACAAACGGCTGTGTCATGGGCGGAACTCTGCTTCGTGTGTGGACCCAAGCATGTTAACTTACAATCGGAAAGTGACTGCTTTAAGAACACAGATGGCCATTACTGAGGTTTTCCATGGTATTCCTCAGTTCCTCCAGGCAATGCCGGAATAGTACCTTACATTAGGTCACAAGCGCTTCCTTCCAGATCCTTTCAATGTGTCTAAATTACTGTAGCGTCTATAAGGAATAAGTATAAAATTTCCTGGAGTGTAATATCGTGTATAGTAGACTGGGAGAAACACAACGGCTGCATCTTTGTTGTACAAGAGTGGCCATGTGGCTAGAAGACAGAGGCATGTCCTTTCACTTTCTGCCAGACTGCACGGCGTCTTCTCGCCGGAGACGGTAACCCTCAAACAAATAAATAATTTTGTATTTGAGAAGTCCTAGTTTCGATTCTCGGCCCGAAAGCCGGTTGCCCTACCTGAGATATTTGACTTCTGGTATGGTCTGCCTTAGTCTCATTTTTCTTTCTTTCTTTCTTTCTTTCTTTTGTTTCTTCATAAACTGCGAAAGTAGAATATGCTCTTCTTACTCGCACTGCAACAGCAGTCTCGTCAAATGATTCCTTTAATTGTATTTGTAAGACAAATTAGGAAATGAAACAGCTCTCATTATAGCAAAATATCACCATGAAAGAGAACACTTGGTAGACTTGATGCAGAGGGAGGAACACTGATTTTAAAACAAAAAAATACGGTCCTCCGGGATGTCACAGCACATAACCTGGTAAATAATTATCGTCGCTTCAAAGGAACGTGTTACGTCTATTTTCAGGATAAAACAAAAATGGTCAATAAACGGATAAAGGGTCCGAGCTGAAAGTGAAAAAATGGTAGATACTGAGATTTTCTTGTCTTAGCTTGAATCCTCTTCTTCCCTATGCTATAGCTCCTACATGATTTATTCTTCTGTCCTGAATGTGGCAGCAGCCGGTTCCCCCCGCAGTGCATACTTTGCACCACATTGCACGGAGTCAGTAATCTGCGCAGTCGCCGCCGCAACTAGTATGTGCCTCGAACGTCATTCTTTAACATTAACCGTGCGCATGCTCTGAAATAGGAACTGTACTGGACTATTACGAAGACGGTAATCGCCGTTGGGATACAATAAGACACGGTGGATATGTTGTCTAGCTGAGGGAGCATCAGTGTCTTAAGAAGGGGCTTGCTTTAACTAACTAGCAGAGTATCAATGGGTTGAAAGGGCACCCAGTGCTGTAACTGAGTACATTGCGTCACGGAATAAAACGGGTTGTAGCGGTAAAAGTCACGTCATAACATGCGATAAAAGGTACAGAGGGGGAGTAGAGGTATGGGCTTGGTGGTTCACGCTGCGCCCCTACACCTTTACTCCCGGGAGGGAGCTCCGTTGCTGGGTGTGCGCCAGACCGGTCTGAACGGATATGGAGACAAGGAAATGTCTTGTCCCACCTATTTCGAACAGCGGATGGGCCAGCCCGTGGCGAGTCGCTATACCGAGTACGTTATCATGACCCCTGCCTTCAAAAGAATGCACTTGCACTTTTCTGGAGAGTCGGCATGTAATTTTATACAAAAACAATGCGCACATTTCATGGTACACACTGGTGTCATAAACGTGTTAGGAAAGCAATCCCTGTGCAGGCCTGTTCTGGCCCAGAGAGTTCCAGGAGGTTGAGACTCCCAGATTTCGCGACAGTCGGCACGTGAATTTGCCTTTACCCCTCTAGAATTATTACCTGGTACTCACTTCTGAGTCGACCCTAAGGCCATAGTGCGACCGGAAGTATTATGTCAATGAGTTAACTCTGAGATATCTCTGGATTATAACCAAAATTCTGATCCCACCAGAAATGAATAAACACCGTCATTATGGAACAGTCACAGCTGATGACGGTATCTGAGTTATCAGAACACTGTCAAAATTTCTGCACCTGATGCGAAATAATTTCCCACTCTTAAACTAGACGTCCTAGCTTCCAGGGGTGGAAACGGGCGTAGACGCGACTAGACACCACCTGTTTCCTTCCAGAACGCTGTTAATATGCATCCCTTACATTAAAAGAAAAAGTTAGCTAATATATGCTCATGTGTCTGCGTGCGTGCTTGCATGAGTGTGTGTGTGTGTGTGTGTGTGTGTGTGTGTGTTTGTCCCAATTTCAACATTTGAACGTCGTGGCGTTTCATTCCAATCCAACACCTTAATTTTAATTTCCTACAAACAACAATAACAAGATGGTAGACACGCGAAATTTTAGGGTCAGAAGTAGGATTTATGAGTTCTGCTAGGGAAATCGGAAAAAAGGTTCTTGGTTAGGGAACATGGAAGACTAAATTCGACGGTTCGTATCCCGTCAGGTACCAAGATAAGCCTGAATTGCAGGGCCAATGCGAAGAGGCGGAGGAAGAAAGAAGGTCACAGTCCTAGTGTATAAAATCGCAGTGTCTTTCAACATTTCTAAGTTTAAAATGGCGACTACATGCATTAACGTCGTAAGCTAAGACGATTAAATTTTACAACATCAGTTACACAGCAATGGCTATTTGTGTCTTTCTTCCAATAGTATAGCAGGCTGTACTAGTTCTGGACGGAACTTCTCGTTTTCTTTGGACGAAGCTATTTCCAGTATTCTGAGGTGTAAATGTCGTTTACAAAAAAGAAATAGATATTTTCAAATCAAGAAGGAGCGTTTTAATAATTTAAAGTATGATTAGTTTCGGCCATTGTCACGTGATTTTAACCAGTTGTGTGAAGCCATTTAAATCCAGGAAAAACACAGACTTAAAGTTAAACTGCTATGAAATGTAAGGATTTATCAGCTGGGATCACCTTCCCTGCGATTCCGCGAGTTAAGCAGAACAACGTTTATTTTTTTGCTTTAGATTTTCCTAAAATTAGTTTTATTGTCATTTCTACTAAGGAACTTGCACTTTTTGTAACTTAATATTTTCCCCCCTATTCACGCAATCATCGTTTTCGCATTTTGTATTTCTGAATTGCAAATATTCAAAATTTTAATGTTGCCTCGAGTTGTGTTTGGGGGTACGCGAATTGCGATGTCTGGGGAGGGAATCTACAGAATTAGCGAGATATCTTAAGGGGGCCTTAATACGAGAAACACTGCAAGTTTCTGAACTAGATGACAGAAAAAAAAAACAAAAAATTATATTTGGATAATCTTCTGCAAATTTTATGTAAGACATCCCACACGCATCTTATAAATATCTGCAGCTTTTATTCAGGACATTCCTCTCAGATTAACCTGATGCAGTGCTCCGTCGAACAGTCCGGTGTTTTACCCAAGCAATTCAAGTACTTGGTTTACGAAAGGCTAATTCTGTGATTTGTCTTAGCCACAAGAAACGAAGTCTAAACACTGCTGTATTCATGGTAGCACGGTGGGTGTAAGCAGCCAGCACGTTGTAATCGGTACTGGACGTTGCTTTATGCTAATTAACACACTTGCTTTGTATTTTGTAGATTCCATGTTCGAATATTGGCTGCACCGTCGAATGTAACTGACTGAGACTTCACGCGTTTTTTCCTAGTTTTTCTGAAATAATATTGGCAAAACTTCGTCAAAATAACAAAATTCCACATCCGTTTCCTTCTGCCATTTAAATCACCTTATCATTCGTTCCTGTACGACGTACTGATTTAACAACAGTCCTTAATAAAACAATTTACAGTCATTCTGCTCGTAAGCATATATCAAAGTCTGATTTTTATTTTCAGAAATAATTAGAAAAATTCAGATTCACCTGCAGGCCTATTGCTATTTAGCCATCTTGTCACACGGTCCCTCCTATAACTGAGGCATTTATCATACCGTGTGAAGAGCTTTTCTATTCCCCGTTGATACAAATCTGTGTCACACGTTCACGATTCAGACAATCTTTTCCCCACCCACAAGAATTTCTTCAACAAAACACCCTCGCCTGAAGTGCTGAAGATGAAGGCGCTTCGTGAATGGATTTTTTCGCGGTAGTTGTTCAAGAACCCACCCTAAACTGCATTTTATATGCTCTGCTTTTTTCATTAAGTGTTTGTACTCCATAAATTGTTGTCGGTATTTAGGCCAATGTTTTATTTTCGTTTCATTTTCTGTCGTGACCGTTTGGTATCTTTATGATATGAAAGGGGTTTCCAGGAACAGAGCCCCCATTTGTAACATTGTGCTTATGGAACAGGTTTTGGCTTACGACGGCTCTCTTTGCGCCTCTCAGCCAAAGGCCAGTCAGTCTCCTGTACTCAGCTGCAAGTGAGATCAGATTTATGGTCTATTTAAAACTACCCATTTTCCGTGCAGTAAAATAGTTCACAATATTTATTCCAGCAACTACACAAGAATAAAATTATAGTAGTTTATAAATACATGGCACTTTGGCATGTAGCTGCCTACTGTGGCAATCTTCAGAGACGTGGCTAGCAAGGGATAGACTAGTGGCTAATTTTGTGGCAGATGTGCGGTTATTCATATCACACCTTTCAGCTCACTAACTCACCGAACAGAGCACAGAAAAATGTAATTACTGCAATGACCTTCCTGCTTCATCACCCTATCAACATGCTTTATTGCCGTAAACAGTGGCCAGCACATTGCATGTCTTTTGCGGAATTTAGGTTTCTTAAGTTCATCGTAACATCCCCACTTTAAACAGAAGGCGCCATCAATACGTTCATCTAAAACTCCTTACAGTACAGTAGAGGATATGGGGAAAAGGACAAACATGAACAAAGGGGACGGGGCAAGTCTTAAAACAATGTGAAAGAAAAAATAAAAAAGTAATAGTTACTGAGATATAGTAAAAAGAATATTCAAACGGGGCAAAATCCGACTGATCGTACTAGCACAAAAATTGGGATTTGTTCTGGGGTTTTCTACCCATTCCCATTCTTGCGAGGCTTTGTTTTTCCCATTTGACGGTAATATCCGAGTTCCTCGCAGGAGATTTTTTTTCCCTTAAGCCAAAATTTGTGTTCTGGTTTTCTACCCGTCGACGCTTTTCATATGCGCCTCTTTTCCCCACTTGTGTCTAGGTTAGAAATAATACTGGAGTAGGCTAACCAATCATCTGCTAGCTCGCACAAGTGTGCGTGTGTGAATATTTAAACGGAGCAAGCCTTCATTATTTACAGCGACCGACTGTCATTAACTGTAATGTTTAACGATCCAGTAGACCGTACTGCACCATTATTGCTGTAAACATGCGAGAGAACTGAAAACAACTAGCGATCTTTCCAAAAAGGATATTTGTTTTGGTTTTTTTAGTACCTTTCCTTTTTCCCTATTTTTATCTCCTTCCGTCTTACTAGTTTTCTCTACGTTTCCGTTTGACTCTCCTCCATCATTTCTGTGTCTTCACTTTCTTTCTAGACTTCCCTTTCTTTACTTAACTTTCCTCCTGTCCTTGTGTCTCTCACATTCTTCCTTGCTTCGGTAGAACAACAGAACTGCGGTCTATAGCTTACGCTGGAAATTAAAAAAAAAAAAAAAAAAAAAAGATATAAAAAAGATAGGGAATGGCTAACACTAGAAGAAACATGTATCAACAATAAT
>Ga0123354_10017214_pt1 | contig 11324 bp, 9 predicted proteins | sample TergutLab28metaG_2_FD_97872 | JGI IMG/M metagenome (GOLD analysis project Ga0123354, IMG submission 97872) | Labiotermes labralis P4 segment gut microbial communities from Petit-Saut dam, French Guiana - Lab288 P4 | ecosystem: Host-associated > Arthropoda: Insects > Digestive system > Gut ... | reverse complement strand
TTTCACCGGCTCAGGGCTATTTCAATACTGACGGTTCCCTTCTGAAGTATATGACAAGCCTTTCCGAACAGAAAAAGACGGCTTCTTCCAATTATTTCAACCAGTCGCTCTTCGGCGACCTCGGAAAAGTTGGCAGCAGTTCTGCGTCGTTGCAGACGCAGTTGTCTGGGATGGCTTCGCTCAATCAGTTTTCATCAAGCATAGGCAAAACCGCGTCTTATTCCACAAGCGGGGTGTTATCCGCGAACGTAGCGAAGAGCGCACCCGTTTCAGGCTATACGAAGACCGATGTGAACGTAAGCCAGCTCGCTTCGGCGCAGGTGAACACCGGCAGCGCTTTAAATGCGAATGAAAACTCATTCGGCGTCAGCTTCAGCATAAACATAATGGACAACCTGGGCAAGACAAACACGTTCAGCGTCAGCTTGACAGAGCAGGACAACAATAAGAGCGCCATGCAATCAATGGCGGACAAGATAAACAGCGCAGGCGCGGGGTTAAAGGCGTCGCTCATAGAGGACAAGGGAAACGGCACGGTCAGCATACAGTTGACCGGGGCGAAAACCGGAGGGAATGACGGAAAGTTCACCGTCACCGACACGAGCGCGGCTAATCTCGGCAATGTCTCGCAGGAATCGAAGAACGCGGTTTATTCGGTGAACGGGAAGGAGTCCACGAGCCAGTCCAATGAGAATGTCAGGATCACGGACGGCGTGACCGCGACGCTGAACAAGGCGGGAGCGACTCAGATAACATATCAGCCTGACGCCGCAGCGGCGGCAAGCTCCGTGCAGAAGTTCGTGGATGCGTTCAACAGCCTGAAATCCGCGGCGTCGGGATCGGCCTCGCTTACAAAACAGTTGAACGACGCGGCGGCCAATTACAGCAGGGCGCTGGGGTATTCCGGGATCGGTATGGACTCGAAGGGGAACCTTTCGATAACGGACGAGAAAAAACTCAGCCAATCCATATCGGACGGTAGCTTCGCGAAGAATTTCCAAGGCGCCAATTCCTTCGGAAGCAAAGTTTCAGAAATTTCGAGAAACGCCTACAGGACGGCTTATGATTCCGCCGTGCAGGCCAATTTCAAAGGCCTGATGGATTCGGCGAAATCCTCGGCAAACTCATGGTCGAACAATTATTTGTCTTTGACATCGGGGTTGATATTCAATATGCTGGTCTGAACCGGCACTGAACGGACAACATTAACACGGCGGAGATATTCATGAAAATCCGCCGTTTTTTTCTGCTTTGTGTTGACAAATAATGTTATATAAGGTAAAATATGCAAAAGGAGAATTCATGGACTTAGGCAGGTTCGGAGAGGAAAAAGCGGCGGAATATTTAAAAGCGAACGGCTATGTGGTCATTTGCAGGAATTTCAGGTGCAAAAACGGCGAGATAGACATAGTCGCGAGGGACAAAGAAAGAAGCGGGGCGATAGCCTTCGTAGAGGTCAAGACGAGAAGGAACAGAAGCTTCGGGCTCCCTTGCGAGTCTGTAACGGCGGCGAAGCTTGCGAGGATCAGGAAAGCCATAAAGGCTTACGTATGTTTCAAGGGCTGCGGGAATGAAAACATCCGGATAGACGTGATAGAGATACTGATCATAAACAGGAAGATATATTTAAGGCATTTGAAAAATGTCAGATAGGAGGGGATCATGCTGTCGAAAATTTTAACCGGTTCGCTGACCGGCCTTGAAGCCGAAGTCGTGACGGTGGAGACGGACTTTTACAACGGCCTTCCGGCCATTTCCATGGTGGGCCTCGCGAGCGTGACGGTGAAAGAGGCGGAGGAAAGGATACGCGCTGCGATTATCAACACAGGGTTTTCTTTCCCGTATAAGCGCATAACGATAAATTTTTCGCCGGCGTCGACGAGAAAGGACGGCAGCCATTTCGACCTGCCGATAGCGGTGGGGATACTGACTTCCACAGGCGAGCTTAAAACACGCGAAACGGAAAAATACGCTTTCATCGGGGAATTGTCGCTGGACGGGAACATCAACAGGGTCAAGGGGGCGCTGCCCCTTGTCCTCGGGCTTGTTGAAAACGGCGTAAAGAGGATCATACTGCCGATGGCTAACCTTTCCGAAGCAGCGATCGTCAAGGGCGCGGACCTGTTCCCCGCGTCCCATCTTTCGCAGGTGATCGAACATATGAAAACCGGGGAAGGAATCATACGGCACAACGGCGTGAGTTTGGATCTGCAGGAAAAGCGTTTCTCAGAAGACTACGCGGACGTGCACGGGCAGGAACATATCAAGAGGGTGATGGTGATATGCGCGTCAGGGTTCCATGGGGTCTTGATGGTTGGGGGGCCGGGCGTCGGAAAGAGCATGATGGCGAAAAGGCTCCCCACGATAATGCCGGAGATGACATACGAGGAAGTGCTGGAGACCACGAAGATATACAGCGTTGCGGGGAAGCTTTCCGATAAAAGGCAGACAATTACGGAGCGCCCATTTCGCTCGCCTTATCATACGATATCCCCCGGCGCCCTCGTGGGCGGCGGCGTAAAACCTGTCCCGGGGGAAATATCGCTGGCGCATTCGGGGGTGCTGTTCCTTGACGAGTTCTTCGAGTTCAGGCGCAGGAACCTCGACCTGCTGCGGCAGCCCATCGAGGAAGGGTGCATCTCCATTTCGAGGCACGGGCAGAATGTGACCTTCCCGAGCAGGAGCATCCTCGTAGCTGCCAGCAACCCCTGTCCATGCGGGCATCGGGGGGACCCGAGGCACGAATGCAAATGCAGCGAACATCAGATACAGGACTATACGGGAAAGCTTTCAGCCCCGCTGCTCGACAGGCTGGACCTTCAGGTACTGATGGGATACGCAGAGTACGGCGATTTGATAGACGAAAAGGATTCGATCTCAGCGAACTACAGGTGCGCGTCGTCCGCGGAAATGAAGCGCGGCGTCGACAAGGCCGTCGCGATACAGAGGAAGAGATATATAAATGAAGAGATATCCTACAATTCGCAACTGTCATCCAGGCAGATAGAAAAATACTGCGCCCTTGGCGGTGACTCAAGGGATTTCATGAGAGAGGCGTATGAAAGGATGGCGCTTTCGGTCAGGGGCTACCACAAGACCTTGAAGGTGGCAAGGACCATCGCCGATATCGAAGGCGAGGAAAACATCGGGATTCAGCATTTGGCCGAAGCCCTCCAGTACAGGCGGTGGAAAGGCGCGATGTGGCAATGAGCGGCGCGGTGAAAACAGTAGCCATAGGCGACAGGGATTATCCCGGGCTCCTGCGGAACATCAAAGATCCGCCCGCCGAGCTTTTCTACCGGGGCGACATAGCTTTAGCCTCAAGGCTTTCGGTCGCGGTGGTCGGCACGAGAAAAGCGACGAGATACGGAATATGGGCGGCGGTCAGCCTGTCTGAAAGGCTTGCGGGGCACGGCGTGGTAGTCACCAGCGGCTTGGCCGCAGGGATCGACGCCTGCGGGCACCGCGGGGCGATCAAGGGCGGCGGCAAGACCATCGCCGTGCTGGGCAGCGGGGTGGATGTCTGCACGCCGGCTTCAAACAGGATGCTCATGGAGGAAATCGCCGAGGAAGGGCTTCTGATTTCCGAGTATCCGCCCGGGATGAACGCGACAAAATACACGTTCCCCCGGAGAAACAGGATCATAAGCGGAATTTCAGCGGCCACCGTAGTCGTTGAGGCGGGGCTGCTCTCCGGTTCGCTGATCACGGCGGAGCTTGCGGCGGAGCAGGGCAGGGACGTGTACGCGGTCCCCGGCAATATCGACAGCCATTTTTCACTCGGTACTAACAAGCTTATAAAGGATGGCGCGCTTCCGCTGATAACATGCGACGACATCCTGGACGACCTCGGCATTGAAAGAAACCCCTTGAATGAGCGAAAGGCGGGGCTCGGCAGGGCTGAGCTGGAAGTTATCAGGCATATTGAGGACCGAAGCGAGGTGACGGCTGATTATTTATGCCGGCGCACGGGGAGGCAGCCGGCCGAGATCAACGGCATAATCACGGTTTTAGAGATAAAAGGCATGGTTTATACATTCATGGGTAAAATTTTTATTGCAAAATGATAAAAATACCAATATAATCAATGTCTGAAATGTAATTAGCTGAGGGCGCCGCCGAAGAATGGCGCCTTATAACAGGGAGGTCACCTTATGGGCAGCGCTAAAAAAGCCTTGGTAATCGTGGAATCGCCGTCAAAAGCCAAAACAATCGGGAAATTCCTCGGAAGCAATTATAAAGTCATAGCTTCCGTGGGGCATATCCGGGATTTGCCGAAAAGCAAGCTGGGGGTCGATATAGAAAACAATTATGAACCGGCATACATCGCCATCAGGGGTAAGGGCGATGTCATCAGGGAACTTAAGAAGGAAGCAAAGGACGCCGCGAAAGTGTACCTCGCTACCGACCCGGATCGCGAAGGCGAGGCGATATCCTGGCATCTGACCTATATCTTAGGCATTGACAGAGAAGCGCCGTGCAGGATAGCTTTCAACGAGATAACAAAAAACGCGATATTGAAAGCCGTGAAGGATCCACGCCCCATAGACCAGAAATTGGTCGACGCCCAGCAAGCGAGGCGCGTCCTCGACCGGCTCGTAGGGTATAAGATAAGTCCGCTGTTGTGGCGGAAAATAAGAAGGGGGCTGTCGGCAGGCAGGGTGCAGTCGGCCGCGCTGAAGATAATTTGCGACCGGGAGAACCAAATAAACGCTTTTATCCCCAAGGAGTACTGGAATATCACGGCCTTTCTCAAATCCGGAAAAGTATTTCCGGCGAAGCTAACCGAATACAAAGGCAAAAAGCTGGCCATTGAAAACAAAAGCCAAAGCGACGAAATCCTAGCGGCGCTTAAGGACAAAGACTATATCGTGGGGAATGTCGAAGAAAAAGAACGGGTGAAAAAGCCTTACGCGGCGTTTACCACGAGCAGCCTTCAGCAGGAAGCGTCAAACAGGCTTAATTTCAACACGAAGAAGACGATGCTCATCGCTCAGCAGCTCTACGAAGGCGTTGAGGTCAAAAGCCACGGCACGATCGGGCTTGTGACATATATAAGGACCGACTCCGTCAGGGTTTCGGAGGAGGCGGCCGCAGCTGCGGCCGCGTATATAAATGAGAGGTTCGGCAAAGAATACGTAGGCAATAATTTCTATTCAAACAAGAAAAAGGACGTGCAGGACGCCCATGAAGCCATCAGGCCGAGTTATATCGATTTGGATCCGGAAGGGATAAAGGATTCTTTGACGAGGGACCAATACAACCTGTACAAGCTGATATGGTCGAGGTTCGCGGCCAGCAGGATGAGCGCGGCGGTATTCGACAGCGTGACCGCCGAAATAAAAAACGGTGACTATACTTTTAAAGCGTCGGGGTCAGAGCTTAAGTTCAACGGTTTCCTGAAGGTGTACAAGGATATTCAGGAAGACGATGAAGGCAAATTGCTTCCTCCGCTTTCCGGCGGAGAAAAGCTGAAATTATCCGAGCTTAAAAGCGAGCAGAATTTCACCCAGCCGCCGTCGCGTTTCACGGAAGCGGGCCTGGTCAAAGACCTTGAAGAGAAGAATATCGGAAGGCCGAGCACCTACGCCCCGATCATAGCGACCCTGCTCGAGCGGAAATACGTGGCGAGGGAAAAGAAATCCCTCATACCGAAAGAGCTGGGATTTATCGTGACGCAGCTCATGGAAAAGTACTTCAACGAAATCGTAGACGCGGGATTTACGGCTGAGCTCGAAGACAGATTGGACGACATTGAAGTTAAGAATGTCGATTGGAAAAACATAATCGACGGTTTTTACACTACGCTCAAAGAGGAACTGGACGTCGCAGACAGCGAGATTGAAAAAGTCAAAATAGAAGATCAATTATCCGGCGAAACATGCGAGCTGTGCGGAAAGCCCATGGCGATAAAACATGGGAGGTATGGGGAGTTTCTCGCCTGCGTCGGGTACCCTGAGTGTAGGAATACAAAGCCGATACTCAGCCGGATCGATGTGAAATGCCCGCTTTGCGGCAAAGACATAGTGGCGAGAAAGGGCAAGTCCGGCAAATTATTTTACGGATGTAGTGGATATCCTGAGTGCAATCAAGTATACTGGAATAAGCCTGTGAACAAAAAATGCCCTGAATGCGGAAGCCTGCTGGTTGAAAAGAAACTAAGGAACAGCAGCCTTTCGTGCTCGAACGGCGAATGCAAATACAAGGAGTAGAATACTTTTAATTTGGAGGAGAATGTATGGATAGTTTTCATGCGACGACGATCGTGGCGGTGAAGAGGAGCGCGGACGACATCTGTATCGGCGGTGACGGCCAGGTGACTGCCGGCGATAAGACCGTCATGAAGCACGGCGCTAAAAAAGTGAGGAAGATATATAAGAATACCGTCCTGACGGGATTTGCAGGTTCCGTGGCGGACGCGTTTACTCTTACGGAGAAGTTTGAAAAGAAACTCGAGGAACACGCCGGCAATTTGAAAAGGGCGGCGGTGGCCCTCGCCCAGACCTGGAGGTCGGACAGGGCGATGCGCAACCTTGAAGCGCTGATGATAGCGGCGGACAGGGAAAGCCTGCTGCTCATCTCAGGCTCCGGCGAGGTAATAGACCCCGATCAGGATTTCATCGCGATAGGATCCGGCGGCAACTTCGCTTACGCGGCGGCGGCCGCGCTCTACAACCACACCGACATGACGGCTGAGGAGGTTGTGAGGGAGGCGCTTAAAATCGCCGCTTCCATTTGCGTATATACCAACGATAATATTTCCGTGGAGAAATTATAGGAGGTTTTGGATATGGCCAACACGTTGTACAAAATGACGCCCAAAGAGATAGTAAAAGAGCTGGACAAATATATCATCGGGCAGGATGAAGCGAAGAAATCGGTGGCGATCGCGCTGAGGAACAGATACAGGCGCAGCCTGCTCCCGGATGAAATGAAGGAGGAAATATCTCCGAAAAACATCCTGATGATGGGGCCGACCGGGGTGGGCAAGACTGAGATAGCGAGGAGGCTCGCCAAATTGATGGACGCCCCCTTCGTTAAGGTCGAAGCCACGAAATTCACTGAAGTCGGCTACGTAGGCAGGGACGTGGATTCAATGGTAAGGGATCTCGTGGAGGCCGCCATCCGCCTGACAAAGCAGGGCAGGCTTCAGGAAAAATATTCGATAGCCGAGGAGATCGCGGAGGAGAAAATAATCGAAGCCATCATACCGGGCAAGAAAAAGAGCGCCCAGGGGGGCAATCTCAGGACGCCTTTTGATTTTATCCTCGGGGGGCAATATCAAAGCCAGAAGCAGCAGTACGAAGAATCAAAGGCCAAGGAGGAGACCCCGCAGGAGCAGACGGACACGGAGCTCGCGCGTGAGCAGGTCAGGCAGCAGCTCAAAGACGGGCTGCTCGAGGAGCAATTCATAGAAATAGACGTCCTCGACACGCCAAAGGGCAATATGCTCGACATGAGCAACGAGGGCATGAGCATCGCCATAGGGAACATATTCGGGGATATGATGCCACCGAAGAAAAAACATAAGAAAGTCAGGGTAAAGGACGCAAGGAGGATTTTGCGCGAACAGGAAGCCCAGAATCTCATCGACATGGATCAGGTAACCGAGGAGGCGCTTCAAAACGCCGAGCAGAACGGGATCATTTTCATAGACGAGATAGACAAGATAGCCTCTGGACAGGGTTACAGGACAGGGGCGGACGTATCGAGAGAAGGCGTGCAGAGGGACATCCTGCCAATAGTGGAGGGCAGCGTGATAAATACCAAATACGGACCGGTAAAGACGGATCACGTGCTCTTCATAGGCGCCGGCGCGTTCCATACTTCAAAACCCACGGATTTGATACCGGAGCTTCAGGGCAGGTTCCCGATAAGGGTCGAGCTTGAAAACCTGACAAAGGAAATCTTCGTGCAGATACTAACCCAGCCTGAAAACGCGCTCTTGAAACAGCACAAGATGCTCCTTGAGACGGAAGGGATAAAAATTGAATTTACCGATGAATCGGTGGAAGAAATCGCGAACATGGCTTTTCTCATGAACGAACAGACGGAGAATATCGGCGCGAGAAGGCTGCATACGATAATGGAGAAGCTGCTTGAGGACATTTCGTTCAACATACCTGACATGCAAGAGGACATCATAATCGATAAGGAATACGTTCACGAGAAATTCAAGGAGAAGATTCATCCGGAAGACATAGACAAATATATTTTATAGTAATTCATTGATGATGGATTGGAGTATAGGTGATGGATAACGATATACTGTCAAAAGTCAGAAAGCTGAACTGGGTCTTACAGGAGAGCGCTTCAGGGAATTTCTCATTTAACGAGTTGTGCGATATACTGAGCGATTTGATGGATTCCAACGTTTATACGGCAAACAAAAAAGGAAAGGTGATCGGGGTGCATTACAAGATACGTTCTGACAGCTCGACTATCACCGATCCGGAAACCGGGAACGAGAAATTTCCGAACGAATACAACGAGGCGCTACTCAAAATAGTGCAGACCGAGGCCAATCTCAAGGGCGAAGACGCGTTGAAGATTTTTAAATACGACTACGAGACTCCAGACAAACTTCATACGGTCGTGCCTATCCTGGGGGGCGGCGAAAGGCTCGGCACGCTGGTTCTCGCAAGGTATTCACCGGAATTCACGGATGAGGACCTGGTTCTCGCCGAGTATGGCGCGACCGTCATCGGACTTGAAATAAAAAGGCGAAAAGCGATTGAAATCGAGGAAGAGACCCGAAAAGCGGCTGTAGTGCAGATGGCGATCGGTACCCTTTCGTATTCGGAAATCGACGCGATGCAACAGATATTCAAAGAGCTGAACGGTACTGAAGGATTTTTAGTCGCAAGTAAAATCGCCGACCGCTCAAGCATAACGAGGTCGGTGATCGTAAACGCGCTCAGGAAGCTGGAGAGCGCCGGCATAATAGAGTCTCGGTCCCTCGGCATGAAAGGCACGCATATCAAGATACTGAACGATAAGTTTATCGAAGGCCTTGATAAGACTAAACTTTAAGAATAAATGACAAATGTTTAAATTCGGTCAAAACAATGAGATAATCGGCAGCGAAGCATACAGGGCGATCATAGCGGGGCTTTCAATTTCAGAGGATATCACATATTCGATGGAAGAATTGGAAAGGCTCGCCGAAGCCGCAGGCGTCGAGGTCCTGGGGCGGATGGTTCAAAACCTTGAAAGGCCGGACAGGGCGACTTTCATAGGGAAAGGGAAAACCGCCGAGCTGGCTTTGATGTGCGAAAACATGGAAGCCGACACGGTGATTTTCAACGATGAATTATCGGGGATACAACTTCGGAACCTGGAAGAAAAGCTGAATGTGAGGGTCATAGACAGGACGATGCTGATTCTCGATATCTTTGCGTCAAGAGCCGTTTCAGGCGAAGGCAAGCTTCAGGTGGAGCTTGCGCAGTTGCAGTACAGGCTCCCGAGGCTGACGGGGTTTGGCAAGTCCCTCTCAAGGCTTGGCGGGGGGATCGGGACAAGGGGCCCGGGCGAAAAGAAACTTGAAGTCGATCGGCGGCACATAGCAAAGCGCATAGATGACATAAAAGCTGAAATTTCAAAGATGAGAAGCGGCAGGGGGATCCGCAGGGCGAAACGGGAGAAGTCCGGAACGCCTGTCGCCGCCCTCGTTGGCTACACAAATTCGGGCAAATCAGCCATCATGAATAAACTGCTGGAAATCACGGACAAAGAAAACAAGGCGGTCTTTGAAGAAGACATGCTTTTCGCCACGCTCGATACCGCCCAGCGCAGCATCAAGCTCGATAATAATAATGAGTTCATACTCATCGATACGGTGGGGTTTGTGAGCAGACTCCCGCACACCCTCGTAAACGCTTTTAAAGCCACGCTTGAAGAAGTGACTTACGCTGACTTACTGCTCAATATCGTTGACTCGACATATGAGAACCATAATTTTCACATGGAAGTCACAGACCGTGTTTTGAAGGAGATCGGGGCGGGCGATAAGGAGCGGGTGATCGTCTATAACAAATCTGATTTGCTCCCCGCGCGGGCATGCCCGGACGCCGGCGACAGCATCCATGTTTCCGCGAAGACCGGAGACAATATGGAACTGCTACTGGAAAAAATCAAGGAGAAATTATTCGGGGGAAGGGTAACGGCGAAATTTCTCATACCATTCAACCGGGGGGATATTTCTTCCTATCTGTGCGCGGAATCTGAGGTGATATCAATGGATTACACTGAGGGCGGAACCCTCTTTCATGCCTGCGTCAAGAATTCCGATTATAGCAGATTGAAACAATATGAACAGGTATAAGAGCGTACTGAATGAAGCTGAAGCGGAGCAAGTGATCGAACGGTCGCGGTTCATAGCCCATATCAAGCCGGTAGCGACGAGAAGCGAAGCTGATTCGTATATCGCTGATGTGCGATATGAATATAGGAACGCGAGCCATAACGTGCCGGCAATGATCCTTGGGGAGAAATTCGAGCTCCAGTGGGCGAGCGACGACGGAGAGCCTTCAGGCACGGCAGGGGCGCCGATAGCGCAGATGCTGGTCAGCGAGGGGATAACAAACGTAGCGGTTGTCGTTACAAGATATTTCGGCGGGATAAAACTCGGGACCGGCGGGCTCGTGAGGGCTTATACCGGCAGCGCCAAGCTCGGGCTTGCGGCGGCGGGTGTGTGCTATGTGAAGGACATGTCCATGCTGACGGTTAAAATCAATTACGCGCATCTCGATAAAATTCAAAACGCTTCGCGGGTAGGCCAATTTGAAATACAGGATATAAAATATGAAGATGCGGTCACTTTAAAAATCGCGGCTGAGCCTGAAAACATGCCTCGGATCAAGTCGCTTGTAAATGACATTTCGGCAGGGTCGGCGGCAATGATTTCAGAATCCGCCGAACTTGTGAAAATCCCTGTTTCGAAAATGACTTAAAATGGGGTGACTTAAAATGGCACACACATTTAATAATTTTTTCATTGACAGCAAGGCCGCGTTATGCTAACATATAAAACGGTTCATATGAATCGATAGCGTTCCAAGGTAGCTCAATGGTGGAGCACTCGGCTGTTAACCGATAGGCTGTGGGTTCGAGCCCCACCCTTGGAGCCAATTTTATTTATGATGAGCCGGAGTTGGCCTGGTAGTTCAGTTGGTTAGAATGCCAGCCTGTCACGCTGGAGGTCGTCGGTTCGAGCCCGATCCAGGTCGCCAATTTATTTTGAAGTATTCGCTGGTGTGGCTCAACGGTAGAGCAGCTGATTTGTAATCAGCAGGTTGGGGGTTCGATTCCCTCCACCAGCTCCA
>Ga0123354_10017213_pt1 | contig 11324 bp, 7 predicted proteins | sample TergutLab28metaG_2_FD_97872 | JGI IMG/M metagenome (GOLD analysis project Ga0123354, IMG submission 97872) | Labiotermes labralis P4 segment gut microbial communities from Petit-Saut dam, French Guiana - Lab288 P4 | ecosystem: Host-associated > Arthropoda: Insects > Digestive system > Gut ... | reverse complement strand
GAGGGCAGCACTATTCATAATGCGAGCGACCAATTCGTCTCTTGTGTTTACTTTTTCTTTGTAGACTTCGCTTTTCATCCATCCCCACAGACAAAAATCTGATCTGTACGCGCCAACTTCAAAAAGCTGTATCTCCACACCCATTTAAAATTGGACACATATTTGTATGAACTTATTTACTCGAAATAGTCCATACTACCACCTCCTAAAATATTTACTATTCTTCCCGAAAAATCCTGTATATAGCGGAAGCAATGTTTTTCCATCAAATTTTTAGCATTATGGATAGAACATATTCAGTTATCGGTTATTTTCGGTTTGTACCGCTAGATTTCCTAAAGGCAAATTATTATCTGTATCATCTTGACAAATTATCACATGCAAGGACATTATTTATCTGACAAACTGTATCACTCCACATTCAGACCGTTTCGCTTGATGGCAGGCAGAATAAATCTCGCAGCGTTTTCAGTTTTCCGCAAGTTGAGGTCTATGTGATTTAACACATTGTATGTGTATCAGTCAGTATTAGGTTATGATTCACCATGCGTAACAAAAGAGGTGCTCGAAACCTTGTTCTTCGGCTTGTAGACTCGTGTCACATTTGACAAATACTGTACGTCGCAGTTGTAGGAGTTAGTATAAGTGAGCCAACGTGAAGTTCTTAGCGACAGTTGTCGGATAAAATAATGTCCCATTATAAGAGCAAGCCCTTTGATGCCATTATTTAACCTTTCTTGAGCCAGCCTTCTGATACGCTCGTCGTGAGAAGATAGCCTGCCCACGGAGCACACGTTTGTCCACTCGATAGAGCATGAATCGTTATTGGCGTTGCTATTCTTGTGTTAGGCCGCAACTCTTACTCACGCTCCGCTGGACTGCATACAGTTTATCTTTACGTTAACTCCCACGGACGACTTGCCGCCAATTGGGAATAAGAACAGGCAGAGGGGAAAATGTCAGGTTTTCAAAACTTTTCTTTTCTTGTCTTTGTTCAAAAACGTTTTTACAGAGAGGAGACGGAATGGCTTTGTCAGACCAGCGACTAAGCAACGGGCTGAACGACAAAGGAAACCTGGTTCGACTCCCGAGAGAGACTTTTCTCCAAAGCGACCAAATCGGCTTTGAAACCCACCCAGCGTCCAGGTTAATGGGTAATGGGGGAAGGAAGGCCGCCCAGGGACTGAGCATGCTAGGCGGTTTATTTAGTAGGAGAAGTGGCGTGTCCATCAGCAACAGTACTCTGCTGTGTAAGCTACTCTTTCGTTCTGTGGTTGACAATGTATGCCTGATATGGAGGTTTACTGCCCGCACCCACGCCAGTAGTCTGCCGGTGGCATAATTCGCAGTATCCGCATCGCAACGGGCTCATAATTCCATTTTTTTGCCAACCAAATCGGAACAAAAACCGAGAATTTTGACCAAAAATCAGCTCGCGTGGGGACCCTCGGTTAGGCAAATTTCAAGGCACGTATGTCGACTTGTAATCAGCAGGCGAGTAGAGGCTGCCCGCACGCAGGCGGCTAGCGAACTCTGCCGAGAGCGTTTCGCTGTGCCTGACAGATTTTTCGTGATTTTCCTCAGTTGCACTTTACATGCCAGGTGGTAACCAAAGGACTGGGCACTGTCGGCATCCACCCCAGTCACTGGCCCAACCAGGTCACACAGACCCAGAGGCCATGCGACCGACTCGGGGTTCAAACACCAGTTATTTATCCAGAATTCTTTTACTCCGAAGGACATGAAATCATTTAGTGTGGGCATGTCAAGGTCTACACCCAATATTAAAAATATGTTAACCTGATCAATATCGTTGTTATCGGTGTCATATCCCAGCATCGCTTTCACTGCGGAGGATGGCTTATGGACCGAGGGACTTCGACTTGAGCAAAGTCGAAGTCTTCATCCTTTGTTAGTTCTGGATTTATTGTTCAGTCTATTGACTGTTTGTTTTTTGACTAGTTACTTGGTCGGTTGGTTTCATGGACTCACTTCGAAACTTGGAATAGATGCAACATATTCATCGAGAACCTACGGCAACAAATCCCACTTTCACGTCATCTTAACTTTAAGCGTATGATCATTGTGATCAGTGGTCCACTTTTATCTGGCAGGTATATTCACAACTGGTGACTGAATGTCGCAATTGGTCTTGCAGGTGGTCACATTATGATATTAATATTGTACGTCAGCACAACTGCTTTTTATTACACAAGGTAATTATATAGGCAACATGTTTCGACTATTGAACATGCATCTTCAGGCCTATTCTTTACATGTTAAGTCACAGGATGCTGTGCACACATTGGTATCGCAGTGTGTTTACATCAGTGAAATACTTGAGAGAGATCATATATAAAAAAAACAGTTGTTCTGACGTACAATATTAATATCATAATACGTATCCTAGCACTTCGTGATCCCTATATTCAAAGTAGTCACATGTTTGTTTCTTAGTCAGCACATGAATCGTCCTTGAGGAAGCGACAAGACAATACTGAATTCTGTCTGATCACCGTACAGTACTGTTACATTCGTGCGGCTTTATGCGACTGTGGTGGCGTCGACATTTGGTTGTCCATATTTCATGGAACTTCTGTCGGCAAGACAGACTGGCAGTATGTAATATGGTCTATATGTGTGCCCGCGCTGCTTCGTCGCAGTCTCTTTGATATAGTATGCATAAAGCCCTGTTAGCAGGTATCAGCGTTAGTGGGGTAAGCTCTTCTTGCTTGTTTCTATACCCAGCTCCAAGAACCGTGTTTTAATAGCCTGCAGTAACTACACGTCTCATATCACAGCCGCTCTGTGTCATAGGAACTTACTTTTCTTAACACACTGAGTATCAGAAATGCATACATCTACAGGGACACTTTGTACCTCCTGTTAAATTTAACTTCGTTTAAGGCGGTAGAGGTAAAGGTAATGGTCACCGTATGACATGCCTTTGCAGACGCGGAAGGGAGGCTGATATATAGCTCCAACCCATTAGCAAGCTCGGTGCTGGAATTTGGTGGGTCGTTGGCACCAGGCCCCGGCCACTTTACCTCCTAGAAAGACCGATTACGCCTTGTACAGTAGGCTGGGTGGACTTCGGGGCCGGTGTGGTCGGTACGGGAAATCTTGTATAAACTGGGCCCCGAACTCCAGACGGCCAAGGGCGTAGCGAGCCACTATACCGTTTTAAGGCGGTAAACTTTGAAAACATATATAATGTAAAATTGTCACTTCTCCATTGCGCTAATCAGAACTTCTTCATCTCACACAAGGAGAATTCCTTAAATACACAGCAAAAATTCAAAATTTTATGACAGTTTTTGAATATATTGGCAGAACGTGGTATTGAGATATGGGCATACAGTGAGTGATGGCAGAAGATGAGCAGAAGCGACAGAAAACAGAGTTATAGGAAACTTGTCTTGACGTACAAGTTCAGGCAAAGAGTTCTGAGCAAAATTCATACAACATGCTTTCTAGAATTTACAGATGATAGAAATGTTATTCCATATTTGTTTTTAATTCATTTTCGTGAAGAAATTACTGCGTGTTAGTAATTACCATTATGTTAAATTTGTCGAATGTACCTCAGTTTTGCATTTTAACTGCGTCACTAATAGAACTACGGGTAAATTTCGTACAAAACAAATATGTTTATGACCTAACTCCATGCCGAAGTTTGCACTCCTTAATTTCAACATTTCATTAATAATTAATGAAAAATTATTATTACCATTACATTGACATGTAAATAAATGTTTGTCGTTGTCGTCGTGTGGTTATAACGTTTTGTAAAGAATTGAACGCCATTCCATTGTAATTGGGTTGTTGTTCACAATTTAGGGGACCTAAAATAAGTGACAATATTGCTTCGAACTCATACGTCCACATGCTTAGTATTTTATTTTTCACATTTGTAGAAAACTTAAAATAAGTTGGCCCTGTAATGCATTGTACAATCACAAATTTCATACCGAGTTTGGTAAAAGTCTGTCCACTCTTATGAAATTTTTTAAATGAGGGAATACACAGGCATGTACAGATTGCATGCCGCTTTTATATGCCCAGTTGTTGGTTTCTTAACTAACACAGGAAGACTAAAAATAATTGTTACAATTTGTGAGCATCTTGTGGTCGAGTATTAATGTAGGAGTGCATTGGCCGGACGCGGAGCAGTAGCATATAGGGACTATTCGGCGAAGAAATGACGTCGAGTGTAGCATGATATTTCAAACCTATAGGATGCAGAGTGTAAGCAATTGCGAGAAATTACAAGGTGAGGCTGGAAAGAGGATTTTGAACTTTGCCATATTTGTGATTATAATATATATGTAAACCCATAATTTTTACATACTTACTCTTTAGATGTTGCCGGTCGCAGTGGCCGCGTGGCCTAAGCTAAGTCTGCGTCTGTTCGCCTGCTGAGATTGTGGGTTCGAATCCCAAAGGGGGCAAGGATATTTGTCTTTTGTGAGTGTTGTGTGTCAGGTAGAGGTCTCTGCAACGAGCTGATCACTAGTTCAGAGGAGTCCTACCGACTGTGGTGCGTCGTTATGTGTGATCTAGAAACCTCGTGAGTGAGGAGGCTGTGGCCCACTGGGGGCTGTCGTGGCAAAAACAAATTGTTTAAATGTTGTGGATGTACTAATCTTTGTCTTGGTGTGTACTGTAATTAGGAAGGTATTAAGTTTCTCAAGTGCTTCAAAAGAGGTATCATAATTGTGTTTCACAATGATTCCTTCTGCTGAATATTCCATTTCACGAGAAGTGCGTCTTCGTGCTTAATAATCAAGTACTTGTAATTATTTGAGCTCAGAGCAAATCTCACAGAAGGGTTTTCGTTAAGTCTAAATGTTCCGCTGTAAGGAATTTAACAAAGGAAGTAGATCTTACCTCATAACCAGATATACAGCTATGAACGAGCAGTAGAATGTGCAGCGTATCTATGAGGCCTTTTGTGGCTTGTGCTTACTGGTATGGTCATAGACCCCTGGCGTCTGCAGGCTTCTGAGAGCAGGAAGAGTTGTTTCACGTGACGGCAGCTTTACTAAGGACTACCAATTTTATTCCAAAATGATAACATGTACAGGATATTAACGACTTTAAGGAAAATTCTGTTTGAAGTGAGAATCCAGCATAGCTCAAGATCATTCTAACTTTGTTGGAGGTGGGGAAGGCAAAGGCATACGGAATTATCCGCATTTGACCTGACCGGTTTCGAATCGGAGAATATAATTGTTAGCTGCTCCCGTAGTTTCCGGATGCGATGGTTTGGCCCGTCCTTATCTAGGGATGTCCGATTACTACTGACCGGGTATAATGTCACGTTCGCTGCAGGCACTTCTACTGGGGCATCATTATCTTTGGATGTTGTAACAGCAATCTCCGCCGACAAATTATGCGTGTTCAGTTGAATCCATAATAGACTTTCAAACCTGCGATTATTCCGGACAAAATGAATGTACAGGGTACTGTCGATTATCTGGGAAAATGGTGGGTAGGGGATGCACGGATAACTGACGAAAACGGATAATCCGTAACGTTTACTTTATTGAGACAGGAACAAAAAATAAAAATGTAATTTATTTGTTACATACATATTACATACACACATACATATCTTAAGCTTTTTGGTTCCGTAAAGATTCCGTGATATTTATTTGTACTGAGGATTTTGTTCGAGCACTGAGCGCTAAGTCACCTTATTTCCCAACTTCGTCATTAGCCATTAGCAAATTACGGCCTTGCACGGATTAACCGCAAGTACTATCGGCAGCGTATGGTATAGGACAACACAAACAGCAGCCATGCATTATAACAACAGGGAGTACGTTAGCACTTTAATGAATATTCATGCGTAATGTTGTGTGTTGTCAGATAGAGGTCTCTACGACGGGCCGATCCTTCCTCCAGAGGAGTCCTACCGAGTGTGGTGTGTCTAAGCGTCATCTCGAAATCTCAACAATGAGGTGTCCTACGCCCGAGTAGGGCTGTTGCGTCACAACAAAAATAACTTAATTTGGTCTCAGAAATTAATTCTTCTGTAACGGAATTGTTTTCTCCTGGTAAATGTTACTTGCCGAACACTTATTTATAGTCTCTGACCTATGGTCACTATTTAATGCAGCTTTCGTAAGCAGGTCTGAGGTAGTGATCTGTCTCACCACAAAGTTGCACCTGCCTAACGACAGTTGTCCATTAGCTATTGTAATGAAACCCATGAAAGAGAGACATTTCACGAATTACGCTCTTTTATTTGACATTTTACAAATAATTCCCGAAAGAGAATTTGTGTGTTTGTCAGAGGCCTACTGTTACACGTTAAGTCAGAACAAACACACACAAACACACACTCATGTATATGTATGTGCATATAAATAATGGAGCTGGAGCCAGTCATTTCGCATGTCCGCATAAATTGTCTCGTTAAGAGACTGCTTGAAAAATAATAATTACATATAAATGAATAATCAGCTACTACCGCGAGAATGTCACGAACTGCACATGTTTTGGAACGACAGTAACAGTTCAGAGTTAGGGAGACAATTAATCTAAGAACAGAATTTGTCTGACGGGAAATGTGGCAGTCCTTGTCGTATAATTTTAACACTTGATAAGGCTAAGTTAAGTGAGGGAATGCTTGCTATCATTCGGTGCAGAATCTTTTGTCTTCCAGTTCGCTATCCAAAAATTTAAGGATTCAAATATACAGAAATATGATTTTTGCCTGGTGTTTTGTATGGGTGTGAGACTTGGTCGCTCACGTTGAGGGAGGAACGTAGGCCGAGGGTGTTTGTAAATAGGGTGGTGATGAGAATATTTGGGTCTAGGAGGGACGAGGTAACAAGGGGGTGGAGAAAACTACATAATGAGGGGCTTAATGATCTGTGCTCCTCACCCATTATTGTTAGGGTAATAAAATCGAGAAGAATGAGATGGTTGGGGCATGTAGCGCGTAATGGGGTGAGGAGAGATGCATGTAGGGTTTTGGTGGGGAAAACTGAGAGAAAGAGACCACTTGGGAGACCCAGGCATAGATGGGAGGATAATATTAAGATGGATTTTGAGGAAGCGAGATGTGGGGGTATGGACTGGATAGAGCTGGCTCGGGATAGGGACAGGTGACGGGCACTTGTGAATGCGGTAATGAACCTTCGGGTCTCATAAAATGCGGGGAATTTCTTGACTAGTTGAAAACCGGTTAGCTTCTCAAGAAGGACTCTGCTCTATGGAGTAAGTAAGTAACTAGGGCGAAGTTAAGTGCGATAAGAACAAACAAGCTGCATGTAGTAGAATTTTCATTGTACATTTGTTTTTGAAACCTAAATTCCTCCATTCCTAGCCTTGCTATTCCAACACCTCTCACCGGTCTCAGGTCTACTTTTCTCCCATTGGCACGCACACGTTTTTGGCTTATGTACTCCATTTCCTTACACAGTGAACCCCTCATACAAAACGGTTTCTTCCTGTACGATTTTGACTATGCGCGGTTTAAAGCATTTAAATATATGGGAGAACTTTGAAATATGTAGCAACTGATAAACGCTGGCGATTATGCATTCAACCGCCGCCGTAAAGGCGGTATCGACTACCCAAGCACCGCGTGAATTTCCTATGTTCCATGTTCTGTGTATTAATCAGGCCTATGGAGTTAGTGAAAAATACCAATCAGCGCACTGACCTTTATGAATGCAAGTTTATTACATAGTGACCACAGACATGTTTCGGCCACTCATGTAGCCTTCCTATTGGTGGTCATCTAAGTGACCGAAACATATCGGTGGTCACTGTGTAATAAAATTACATTCATTAATTCAGGTATAATTTTTGGTCCCTTTAAAAAAAATTTTATTCACTGCGTAAATTTTTGGGAGGCGGGCGATATTGTTAAGCGTTTACTTTCACGTATCCATATTTTTGTCATAAGAAACTGTCGCAGTGCGGTTTTGCCCAACACGTCTCGCTCGTTGACTCTTATCGTCAGGACTGGACGATTGATCAGAGACCTCTGGCTAATAATTTTTACCTTCCCCATTATTTATCCTTTCAGTCCCTAGCGGCCAGTATGTATACAGGCAAGTTTAACACTAAAACCCTCCATTTTGCCCCCACACAGTAGAGACTGAGTGCGTTTCTTTCGATTCTTAAAATAAATATTTTTTCTCCAATGTAATATACTCTAATATTATTCTTCATAATTTTAACACTAATTTAAACTTCGTAGATCATCCAAGCATTTCCTGCCGTCCAGTTTCCAGATAGAAATGCCACCTCATTCTTCGTGATTTGCTTATCTTAGTAACATCTGGTGAGAAGTACAGATTCTGATTCGTTAACATTTTCTCTAGTCTGCTGTCATTTACGAAAATGCAATCAGAATATCCACCGGAAATTTTGTGCCACAGAAATTTACGAACCTGCTTGTATCTACACACCATTTGCTGTATGGTTTCGAGATTAACTTTAAAGTACCGCCAGAAAGTAGTGTCGGAAAGTACTGATCTCCCTCCCTCGTCCTTGACACCGGGACATTTAAATGTTAACTGAGTCGACATATTAAGCCGGCCTATTTAATGGATCATGCTGGGTTCACATTGCTCATCTTTGACATTATCTGTAGTTGGGAGAATGTAAAATTATCTGACAAATCCGTAATCCCTCCACTTGAAACTTCTACATACGACACGTGGATGTTGTATGCGGTAGTTCATGGTTGGTGTGTCTCGTGCTGATCTCCTTATTAACTAGCTGGTACTGCTATACGGAAGTGGTTTTACTCAGCTAAATGAAGGTGACTGATAGGAGGAATTTGGGCTAATTCTAAACTCTGTTTTGAGGAGTAATTTAGTTGCATTTTTGAGCCGATAATTGCTGCGATTGTTTTTTTTTATTTTGAAAATTCTGGGTTCACAATTTTCGCGTGCGCATCATACGTTGATCCTTCACACGGCACATTCTTCTAAAACGGAAATTACGTAATTCATAGTACAGAGCTTAGGTGCATGTTTCGGCTTAAGTTTCAGCCTTCAGCAGCGTAATCTGTGCAAAATACCCGGAGAAGAGATGGTACAAAGTTTTTGAACAAGTGTTGAGCTCTCAGTATTTTGTGTTAGTTGTCAGGTTACCGTAGAACATTTCATCCTCATGGTTGACCCCAATGTATAGTACCTGAATTATGAAATTTTTATGGTGAATATTACTGGTGACTTGCCTGAACTGCCTATCTTTTCCCTCGTAAGAGTGTCGCCGAATTCTGGAACTCTTAAATTTTTAAAACACGCTTATGAATATTAAAATCTTTAAAAAATTGACGTTTTTTAGATTCTTTTTTATTGAAACCCTGAGAGGTCGACTGGGATATAGTAAGTTTTGAATGTTTATGTAGACAGCTCTTCCAGGATACGTTCTGACGTGTTGCAGAAAGATATCTGCAATTACTATGAAAAAATATGGCGCAGTATTTAGTTCATAAAATAAGATACACTTTAAAATAATGGCGATGGTGTGTGAATAGCAATAATCTGAATTTTTAATAACTTTTTTATCACGGCACAACATTTATGTATTTTACACACCACGTGACCCTATTCCGCTCATCTACATTCTCTATTTGTCATTAATAATTTTTGATGTCTCCGAATTGAAATTTTATCTTCAAAACATCCTATATATATATATATATATATATATATATATATATATTTGAAGTTCTGCCCATTTGATCATTGCTGATTAAGACGATCATATCGTGTACCTTTTTCTGATGTTTGTTCATTGCCTCATTTTGTGTCGCAATATTCTCCTATTCAATGTGGTTCATAAGGTCCCTCAAGTAGTATACTTCCGCTAGAGTGACGGACACGTCATGTAATACACCTTAAAATATTTCCATCTGTCTCGCATTACTAAGTATACCCCTCAGGGCAACTATATATCGGACTATATAAATTTTCATTGTAAAATTTTTTTATAAACTAGTCTTGCAGACACATTACGAAATAAATCCTCTGTGTATTATTATCATACATTTAATAGTAATTTATTATGAACAAATTTTCTAAGCCTATTCACGTGCTTGGTCTGCCCATGTTAAACATATTATGTCTGCCATTAAATTATTAGGCACTTAGAAGCTCACTGAAGTGCCTATTCCACTCAGCCTTCGTGAATTAAAGCGAGGAAACTGAGTGCTCAGAATTGAGCGAAGGACAATGTAAAACCCCAGGCTGAGTTTTAGAAATTCTCTCTGCGAATGTAAATGAAGTAGTTGCTGCCCATTAGTTGGAAGTTACAGCTCTCAACAGTCTATTTGCAACAATAATATTGTTACCGCTTGAAAATAGTGAACGTTTGTAACGTGCATTTCTGTTCAGTTTGACCAGAACGTTTTACAAAAAATTAGTCCACCACGAGAGTATAAAAATCCGTCTTTGAGAGAAGCACAGCGTGTTACGTTCAGTTGTACTTAACTCGGCTCATCAATTTCCTGATGTTTCTTGTATTTCCGTCATATTCTGCATTATGTTATTCTGATATGACTGGGCGGTTGAAAGTTCTGCCAGATTTAGGTGTTTATGGTGACTGACAGATCTTAACCCTCAATCTAAAGATGTTTCTGCTTATTTTCCTTCCGGATCTGTCGAAGTTGTATTAGTATGTCACTGTGACGAAATGTGAGGTTGTCGGAATACGTACTCACTCAGCTTAGATCTATTTTTTTTTCTGTTTACAGATCGATACTCGTTCTTCGTAACGGGCCCACAAGGGTCCGAAACTTTCATGACTATGATGCGATTAAGAAAACAGATCCAATTTCCGAAACTTTGTTTTTGAAAAAATGTGAAATAATTTGACATGTCCAAAATAGTAGTGAAGTTCATGACCTTGTATGAATGCAACAAATACCAGTAATCCTTTAAGAAATTCAAATTCTCTTTCTTAGTCCTAAAATCTAATGTTTGCACTAAAATTGATCAATGTTGTGTGTTTGAAAATATAAGAATTAATATGGTATAGCATGAAATAATGTGAAATGCCAGCTTGATGCAACGAGATAATTTTATTGATGTATTCTTAGCTCTACATGTTTCGGGTGTATGAGCCCGAAACATGTAGAGCTAAGAATGTATGTCGTTCTACGTTGTCCGACACCCAGACTCCATTGCTTCCTATCTTCCCACTGGCCTTCATTTAGGTTTCTTTGGCCCAGGTTTTTTAGCATGTATGTTTTTTTTCCGGGTGATGGGGTGCTGGCCCATCGACCCAACCCCCAACCTGGAGGACCAGTGTATCTCTCTTTGTCTGGGTGCTCTCCTTTGACCTGTCCG